>Ga0209267_1000828_pt1 | contig 21964 bp, 20 predicted proteins | sample GraSoiAngelo_137_FD_185894 | JGI IMG/M metagenome (GOLD analysis project Ga0209267, IMG submission 185894) | Grasslands soil microbial communities from the Angelo Coastal Reserve, California, USA - 14_0929_09_30cm (SPAdes) (version 2) | ecosystem: Environmental > Terrestrial > Soil > Grasslands ... | reverse complement strand
GCCTCCGCGGCAAACCCTATCGAGAGGCCTTTCGACGCTCATGAGCGGGGCTCTCCGCCTCGTCTTCGTCGTGGAGCGCAAGAACTACTACCGCGTGATAGGCCCGGTCGTAGACGCTGCGCTTCGACGAGGCTGGACCGTCGAGTGCTGGCACGATTGGGCTCAGCCCCGCTGGGGCACCAAGGCCTCGGAGTTTCCCGATGCGGTGCCCACCTTTCGGTGGGGCGCGCCCAAGGTCATCGCCTATCGAGGCGAGGAGCTGGCCCAGCGCCTCAACGCGATGCCTCCAGACGCCGTCGTCGCCCTCGGTCGGCGGCCCGCCGCCCTCGCGGATCGGGTGCGCTGGATCGCCCTCCAGTACATGACGAGCCTCGTCAACCCGCTTGGACCCGAGGGTCTTCTCGGCTGCGACCGCGTGGCCGGCTACAGCCGCTTCTGGCTCGAGCAGGCATTGAGGCATTTCAAGGAATCCGGCACGTTGAGCGCCGACGGGGTGGCCGCGGAGCAGGAGATCACCCGCCGCTTCGCCGTTGTTGGCGTTCCCGAGCTGGACCAGGTCGAGACGATCGAGCCGAAGGCGGTCCGGGAACGTTTCGGGCTTCCTCCCGACCGGCCGATCGTCGTCTATCTCCCGTATCCCGTGAAGAGCAATCCCCCGACGTTCTGGCTTCGCCACGTGTACGCGCCGACGAGTCGCGTTCGGCGAGGCCTCGCCGTGCTAGCGGCTCTCAGGCTCGGCTACTGGCAACATGTCGTGTCCGACTGGAATGACCGGCGACTCGTCGCAGCGCTCCGCGCCTTCTGCGACGCCAACGACGCGCTCCTCGTGGTGAAGTCGCGCCTCAAGGATCCGGTGCCACGCTACACTGCCGCCCAGGCGGATCTGATGCTCTACGATCCTTCCCACTATCCGGCGACGATTCTCGAACTGCTCAGCGTCGCGTCACTCTGCGTGCACTTCTTCAGCTCGGCCGTCTACGAGTCGGTCTTTCTCGGCGTGCCGAGTCTGTGCCTGGCGCCGGCGCCGGACGACATGGGGCTCTCACCAGCCTGGAGCCGCGGACTCTTCAACGTTGAAGAGGGCGGCAGCTACAATGTCCCGGGTGCATCGTATTTCATGTCGCTCCCTCAAGTGTTCGAGGCTCTCCCCCGTGCGGCACTCGAGGACTTCCCGATGGACCCCATGACGCGCACGCGCTTCGTCGCCACGTTCCTTGGCTTCGACGACACGCGAAGCTCGGAGCGCTTCCTCGATCTGGTCGAAGCCCGGAGCGAGTGCGCGTGACGGTCCCGCGGATCCCCATCGCCGAGCCGGTCCTGGGCGAGGAGGAGCTGGCCAACGTCGTGGAGGCGGTGCGCTCGGGCTGGATCAGCTCGCTCGGCGCCTTCATCCCGGAGTTCGAGCGCACATTCGCCGCCTTCTGTGGCGCCGCTCACGGAATAGCCGTCGCGAACGGCACGATGGCCCTCCACCTCGCACTGGTGGCGGCCGGAGTCCGATCGGGGGACGAGGTGCTCGTGCCCAGCCTGACTTTCGTGGCGACACCGAATGCCGTGACGTATTGCGGGGCTCGACCGGTATTCGTGGACTCGAGCCCAGAAACCTGGCAGCTCGACGCTCGCGCCCTCGAAGCCAAGCTCACGCCGCGCACCAAAGCGATCATGCCGGTGCACCTCTACGGGCACCCCTGCGACATGGATCCCATCCTCGAGCTCGCGGAGCGCCACGGCCTCGCCGTCGTGGAGGACGCCGCCGAGGCCCACGGGGCCGAATATCGCGGCCGGCGCGTGGGCGCCCTCGGCCGCATCGGCTGCTTCTCGTTCTACGGCAACAAGGTCATCACCACCGGTGAGGGTGGAATGTGCGTGACCAACGACGCCGCGCTGGCGGAGCACCTCCGGCTGCTGCGCGACCACGGAATGGATCCGAAGCGTCCGTACTGGCACGAGGTGATCGGGTACAACTACCGGATGACCAACCTCCAGGCGGCCGTCGGTGTGGCTCAGGTGAAGCGACTCCCGGGTTTCATCGACAAGAAGCGCCAGATCGCCCGCTGGTACGAGAAGAGCCTCGCCCCGCTGGCGCAGGCCGGCCGGGTCCGACTCCACGTCGAGGCGCCGTGGGCCAAGAGCGTCTTCTGGATGTACTCAGTCCTCCTCGCGGACACCCGCGTGCCGCTCAACGAAGTCAGGCGCGCGCTCGCCGAGCGTGGCGTGGATACGCGCCCGTTCTTCCATCCCGCTCATGCGTTGCCTCCGTACGCGACAGGCGAGCGGCTCCCGGTCGCCGAAGATCTGGCGGGGCGTGGCCTGAATCTGCCGTCGAGTATCGGGCTCGCGCAGGACCAGGTCGAGCGCGTGGCCCAGGCGCTCGTCGAAGCCCTCGAGGGCTAGCCATTGGGCTGGCGAGTACCCGTCGCTCGACCAGACATCGGTGAGGCCGAGGTGGAAGCGGTCCACCAGGTCATGACGAGCGGCTGGATCACCCAGGGTCCCAAGGTCCGCGAGCTGGAGGCGGGCTTCGCGAGGCTCTGCGGGACTCGCCACGCCGTGGCCACCAACACGGGAACGGCGGCGCTCCAGGTCGCGCTCTTGGCACTCGGGATTGGCCCAGGGGACGAGGTGATCACGACGCCGCTCTCCTGCATCGCCTCCGCCAACCCGATCTGTTTTCAGGGAGCGCGGCCGGTGTTCGCCGACGTGGACCCGGAGACGTACAACCTCGACGCCCGCGAGGTCGAGAAGCGGATCACGCCGAGAACCAAGGCCGTCTTACCCGTTCACCTCTTCGGTCACCCGGTGGACCTGGATCCATTGCTCCACGTGGCTTCTCAGCATGCGCTCCCGGTCATCGAGGACGCTTCTCAGGCGACAGGCGCGCTCTACAAGGGCCGTCGGGTCGGCGGCTTCGGCAGGGTCGGCTGCTTCAGTCTCTACGCGAACAAGATCGTGACCAGCGGCGAGGGCGGCGTGGTCGTCACCGCGGACACGGACCTCGCCGATCGGATGATGGCCATCCGCAATTTTGGTCAGCTTCCGGGGCAACATTTTCTCCACGCCTATCTCGGCGGCAACTACAAGATGATGGATCTCAGCGCCACCATCGGATGCGTCCAGCTCGGCAAGATCGATGCGTACATCGAGCGACGCCGGCTGAACGTCGCCGCATTGAACGCTGCCCTCTCGGAGCTCGGCGGCCTGATCCAGCAGGTCCCGTCAGAGCGGCCCTATGCGCGGGCGGTCTATTTCGGCTACCACATGCTGTTCCGTACGGCCTCCCTCCGTCAGCGCGCGGAGGCAGCGCTCCACGCGGCGGGCGTCGAGACGCGGCCCTTCTTTTCACTCATCACGGACCAGGCCCCGTACCTCGCGCTCGGCTTCGACCCCGCGGAGACGCCGGTCGCCGCCGATCTGGCGTCGCGGGGCCTCTACGTGTCGAACTCGCCGGACCTGACCGCGGAGGACCGGACCCTCGTCGTGGAGACCCTGACTGGCGTCGCGCGGACGCTGGGCGTTGCATGAGGATCTGCTCGCCCCACTGCGGCATCGCGCCGGAGTCGGGGTCCGGCGGCGAGGTGTACGAGCGCGAGCTCCTCAAGGACCTGGCGGGGATGGGGGTGGAGTGCCACATCCCGCTGGCGCAGGGCAAGCCCCACGACCGGGGCGTGTCGGGCTGGACGGTGCATCCGGTGTGGCCGCCGAAGGGGCTGCGCTGGTACATCGCGCCGTTCGTATGGCCCCGGGCGATCAAGCGCGTGTGGGACGCCCAGGCCTTCGATCTCCTGCGCGCTCATTCCGTGCGCTTCATCGGCCCCGCCGCGCTCCTCGCGCGCCGCCGCTATCGGCTGCCCGTGCCTGTCGTGACGCATCACCATCACCTCGATCCGAGCCCGCTCAATCCGTTCATCGAGAAGCGGGTGCTCGACGCCTCCGACCGGGTGATCACCGACAGCGAGTTCGCTCGCCGTCAGCTCGCCGATGAGCTCGGGCTCCGCACCGATCACGTGACCGTGGTCTACTGCGGCGTCGGACCGAAGTACGCGCCGATGCCGAAGGAGCGGGCGCTCCTCGCGCGGTATGGGCTCGAGGGCCGGCAGGTTCTCCTGTGCCTGGGACCCCTCATTCACCGAAAGAACCCGTTTTTTCTCCTCGAGGCATTCGCCGAGATCCGACGCGCCGCACCCGGACCCGTGGCGCTCGTCTGGGTCGGCGCCGGCCCGCTCCGCGCCGAGCTGACGGCGCTCGTGCGAAAGCTCGGTCTGGACGGCGAGGTGATCTTCACGGGCTACGTGCCGGAAGCCGAGAAGGTTCCGACCCTCAATCTCGCCGACGTCTTCGTGTTCCCGTCGCTCCTCGAGGGCTTTCCGCTGGCGCCGCAGGAGGCGATGTCCTGCGGCAAGCCGGTCGTCGCCTTCCGCGTGGCGTCGCTCGGCGAGATGGTGGACGACGGAAAGTCGGGATTCCTCGTGGCCCGGAACGACCGGAGCGCGTTCGTCGAGCGAGTGCTCACCTTGCTGCGCGACCGCGAGCTCCTCGCGCGGTTCGGCGCGGCCTCGGCCGAGCGCGTGGACCGGAATTTCCGCTGGGACATGACCGTGCGTCGGGTGCTCGAGGTCTATCAAGAGGTCGTCGATGGATTCCGCTGAGCCGCCGCGCCTGCGCTGTCCCGACTGCGGCAAGGCCGTGGGACCTCTCGTCGGCCAGCCGTCGTGCCAGGGATGCGGCCGGCGCTTCGTCGCGGAGGGGGGCGTCTGGGAGCTGCTGCCGGCGTCGCGCGAGACGGTGAAGGTCAACGAGGATCAGGCCCACGTCGAGGCGGGCCTCCCGACCTGGCGCCGGCTCTTCATGCACAAGCGGTACTGGCTCGAGTGGTGCGATACGGACTGGCTCCCGACCATCCTCGACCAGCGCACCCGCAGCTTTCTCGAGATCGGCGGCGGGCTCTGCTACGCGAGTGCCCTGGCCAAAGCAAAGACGCCCGGCGCGTACGTGACCGCGACGGACGTCTCGCCGCTCTATCTGCGCCATCACGCGGTGAACGTGGGGCGCGTTCTCGGGGCGGCTGCCGACACCTACGCGGCGGCCGACGCCGAGGCGCTGCCCTTCGAGGACGGGCAGTTCGACGCGGTCTATTCGCAGGTCGTTCTCTATCGACTCCCGGACCCAGGCCGCGCCCTGCGGGAGATCTGGCGCGTGCTCGCGGCAGGCGGCCGCTATCTCGGGATCGAGCGCGCGTCGCCGTGGGCCGCCGTCTGGCGCGCTCGGGAGGCCCGCGCGATGCGCGCGCGCGCGATCCAGCATGGCGTCGGCGAGCGGGCGATCCGCTACCGCGAGTGGGAGGCGATCCTGCACTCGTGTGGGTTCGGCGCCGAGAGCCTGAGCCCGGTCGCCGGTCGCCGGGTACGCGCGCCCTGGCTCCGCCGCCTGGGCAACGCGGCGCGGCCGATCTACGTGGCGATCCGTCTCACGCGATGAGCCGGCGGCTCGAGCGCTCCGTCCTCTCGGCCACCCTCTTCGCCAACGCCAAGGCCAAGCGGCTCGCGATTCGGCTCACGCGGTGGACGGGAAAGAGTCGCGAGTACGTCCATCCCAAGCACCTTCTGGGCGACACGCCGGAGCACTACTGGTACCTGGAGCATCTGGCTCCCGGGGCCACGCTGCTCGACGTCGGGTGCGGCAACGGGATGCACACGCTCAAGGCCGCACGGCGATGCGTGGACGTCGCCGGCGTCGACGCCGACCTCGCATCGCTCGGGGTCGGGCTCCGGACGGCCCAACGGCTCGGGATGACGAACGTGGCCTTCGTCGCGGCCAATGTCGAGGAGGGGCTTCCGATCGCCCCCGCGCGTTTCGACATGGTGCTCTGCCTCGACCTGCTCGAGCACGTGCACAAGCGCGATCTCGTCCTCACCGAGATCCGGCGCGTCCTCAAGCCCGCGGGCGTCTTGCTGCTGGCGGTCCCCAACCGGGCCACCGCCTGGAAGCGTCGGCTCGAGCGCGCCGACCTTCCGTTCTATTCGGACCCCGACCACAAGATCGAGTACACGCTCGACGAGCTCCGGGTCGAGCTCGATCGCAACGGGTTCGCGATCCGCAGCCTTCATCCGAGCGTCTATGACATGCCGCTCGTCGGGCTCATCGACATCGTCGGCGGCATCTCGCTCGCGCTCTACCGCCGCCTCACCACGGTGCGCCGGCGGCTCGCGCGCCGGTATCCACAGGATGACGCGGGCTTCTTCGTCGTGTGTGACGCGCGATGAGAGTGGTGTTCGCCACCGAGTATTACGAGCCGTTCGTGCCGGGCGGGACGCCCTGGAGCGTGCGCCTGCTGGCCCGAGCCCTCCACGGTCGGGGAGACGAGGTCGTCGTCGTGACGCCCAACTACGGCGCGCCCGCCCGGCAGTCGATCGACGGGGTCCCGGTCGTGCGGTTCCCGTTCTGGCGGAAGCTGCGATCCGGCCCGTCGCTCGCTCCGGTACGCGATCATGTGAACCCGCTGTTCCATCTGCTGTTCGCGTTCGCCCTGGTCCGGGCCTCGCGGGAGATTCGCGCCGAGCTGATCCATGCGCAGGAAAAGCACGCGCTCGTGGGCGCCTCGCTCGCCGGATGGTGGCTCGGGCTGCCGGTGGTCCTGAGTCTGCGAGACTTCGGGCTCATCTGCCCGATCACGACGTGCCTGCTCCGTCATCGGGACGTCCCCGCGGACTGCTCGCTCGGCAAGCTCGAGCGTGAGTGCGCCGGGCTCTTCCTCGATCTCTACATCGGCCCTGGGCGCTGGCGGCGCGCGCGGATCCGCGTCTCCCTGGCCATCCTGTACGTCGACGCCTGGCTCAAGGGGTGGCTCGTGCGTCGCGCGCGGCGCGTGCTCGGCGTGAGCGCGAGCATTCTCGATATCTACGGGCATGCCGGCCGCATGCGCCCGGAACAGGGGAAGGTGGTCTACAACCTCCCACCCGCGGTGCCGGCGCCGGCGACGCCATCCGCTCGGGCGCGCACCCGTGAGGCGTTCGGGTTGCCCGATCGCCCGATCGTGCTGTATGTCGGCAAGCTTTCTCCGGGCAAGGGGTTCCCGGTCTTCGTCGAGGCAGCCCGTCGGATCGCCACCGAGCGTCCGGAGACCGTGTTCGTCGTCGTCGGCGACGGCACGCCGCCAACCGCGACGGTGGGCGCCGACTTCCGATGCCTCGGCCCACGTCCCGGGACGGAGGTCGCGGCGCTCTACGCGGTCGCCGAGGTCGTGGTCCACCCGGCGGTGTGGCCGGAGCCGTTCAGTCGGGTTCTTCTCGAGGCGGGCGCGTTCGGCAAGCCCGTCGTGGGAACCTCCATCGGAGGCACGCCCGAAGCCGTCCGGGACGGGGACACCGGCATCCTGGTCGAGCGCGGCGATCCGGAGGCGCTGGCGCGCGCCGTCTTGCGGCTGCTCGGCGACGACCGGCTCCGCCAGCGCCTCGGCGAGAATGCCCAGCGTTTCGTGACCGAGCATTTCAGCCCACGCATCGTCGTCGGGGCGCTGCTCGACGCCTACGCCGAGACTCGAGGATGACACGCGACGCGCGTGGGCCCGCCATCGGAATCCTGCCGGCGCTCGGCAGCGGCCTCACGGATCTCCGGCGAGGCGGGCAGCACGAGCGACTCCTCGCCTACGATCTCCGCCACTACGCCGCGGCCTACGACACCGTGTACTACTTCAGCTACTTCGACGAGGCGCTGTCCGAGTTCACGCGCGATCCCTTGCTGCGCGAACGGGTCGTGGTGCTGCCCAGGCGCGGTGCCTGGTCGCCGAAGGCATACGCGCTCCTTCTGCCGTTCATCTATCGAAAGGAGTTTCGTCGCTGCGACGTCCTCCGCGTCATGCAGTTCCCCGGCGTCATCCCCGCGCTCGGCGCCCGGCGTCTCTTCGGCACGCCCTTCGTGGTGACCTACGGGTATCGATACGGGGAGGTCGCCCGCATCGCCGGGTCCCACCTGAAGCCTCGGCTCTATTCGCTGCTCGAGCGGCTGGCGATCCCGCGCGCGGCGGGGGTCATCGTCACGTCGCGCGAGCTGGAGGCGCACGTCAAGGGGCTGCATCCGACGGCGCGGGTGATCTACGCGCCGAACGGCGTCGATACGACCGCCTTCGCGCCGCGGCCGTCCCGGGCGGGCGGGGACCGCCGATCCGTGCTGTACGTCGGCCGGCTGTCGCCCGAGAAGAACCTCGAGCGCCTCGTGGCGGCCATCGGCCGCCTCACGACACGCGCGCGGCTGGTCGTGATCGGGGCGGGAGATCGGCGCGCCGACCTCGAGCGCCAGGCCGTCGCGGCCGGCGTGGACGTCGAGTTCCGGGGTGTGATCCCGCACGGGGAGCTGCCGGCGCACTTCAACAGCGCCGACACCTTCGTGCTGCCCTCGCTGACCGAGGGCCATCCCAAGGTCCTGATCGAGGCGATGGCGTGCGGACTGCCGTGCGCGGTCTCCGCCCGCGGCGGCAACCTCACGCTCGTCCAGGAGGGGGTGACCGGGCTCCTGTTCGATCCGGAAGACACCACGGCGATGGCTCTCGCCGTCGACCACCTCCTCACCGACGAAAGCCTGGCGCGCCGCCTCGGCGCGGCCGCGCGCGCGCTGGTGGCCGATCGCTACGACGCGCATGCGCTGCTCGAGGCGGAGGTGCGCTTCGTCAGCCAGGCCTCCCAGGACGCGCCGCTGCGAGAGCTCTTCGAGCACTACGCCGATGCGTTCCCGATCGACGACACACTGCCCGAGTTCGTCGCCCGCCGGTTCGACGAGCTCGTCCGCGCTCGTCCGCGCGCGGTGCTGGACGTGGGGGCCGGCGACGGCCGCTATCTCGGCTTCTTCCAGTCGCGCCTCTCCGGAGCGCTCGTGGTGGGCTGCGAGCTCAGTCTCACGCGCGCCCAGCGCATGCGCGCGAAAGGCTTCCGCGTGGTCGTCGCGCGATCCGAGCAGCTGCCGTTCCGCGATGGCGCGTTCGATCTCGTCACGCTCGTCGAGGTTCTCGAGCACACGCAGTCACCGGCGCGGAGTCTCGAGGAGGTGCGTCGGGTTCTGCGTCGGGGCGGACGGCTCGCCCTCACGACGCCGAACTATCCGGTGAAACGGCTCTACGACGCGCGGGCCGCCGTGCGAGCGCGCGACGTGCGGCGCTTCCGCGACGACCCGACCCACATCTCGCCGCTCTCGGCGGGCCGTCTCGAGCGGCTGCTCACACCGCGCTTCGAATCCGTCGAGCTCGAGGGGACCTCGCTGTTCGGTGAGAGCCGGAGCCGATGGATTCGCGCCCTCAAGGGCTCGCCGTTCGGGCGACGGCTCAGCAACAAGCTCTTCGCCGTGTGCGCGAAGGGCGAGTGACGATCGGTGCCGCTCGCGTACTACTCGGTCAGCGCTGACCGGGACTTCTGGGCGGAGCACTGGGGCGGCCACTCCACGGGCGAGCTGCTCGAGACGGCCCGAACCTCTCCGCTGACGGAGCTGATCAGCCGCGCCCTGCCGCGCGACGGCACCGTGCTCGAGGCCGGCTGCGGTCTGGGCCAGTACGTCGTGCTGCTCCGGGAGCGCGGCTGGCGGGCCGCGGGCGTGGACTGGGCGGTCGACGCGCTCAGAGCCTGCCGGCGGCTCGCCCCGGTGCCGCTCGCCGCGATGAAGCTGGAGGCGCTCGCGATCCGCGACGCCTCGCTGACCGCCTATGTGTCGCTGGGCGTCGTGGAGCACGACGAGGCCGGCCCCGACGGGATCCTCGCCGAGGCGGCGCGTGTGCTGAAGCCGGGCGGCGTGGCGGTCGTGTCCGTGCCGTATCTCAACGGGGTCCGGACGATCGCACGCGCGTGGCTCGCCTATCGCAACCGGGCGCTCGCCCGGCGGGGTGCGACGTTCTACCAGTACGCGTTCACGCGCCGGGAGCTCGTCGCCGCGCTGGCGCGTCATGGGCTCGTGACACTCGACGCGCATCCGTACGATCCGGCGCGCCTGCTGCGTGGCGTCTGGCGGAGGACACCGGTCGAGCGCCAGACGGCCCGGGCGGGGGCGTCGCGGCGCGGGGCGCTCGGCGGCGCCGCGCGCCGGGTGCTCTATACCGAACCGGCGCTACGGCTGCTGGGCCACATGCTGCTCGCGGTCGCGTGCAAGCGGTGAGCGGGGCCGAGGCGCTCGCGGGCGATTGATATACTGCGCGCGATGAGCGAGCCATCGTACCGACTCGTCGACGTCGGGGACGCGCGCGTGCTCACGGTCGACGGGCGCGCGTTCCGCACCCACTACAGCGAGCGCGTGGTTCGAATGCTCATCGCGCGCAAGGGGGCGCGGCGCGCGGCGCTCTACTTCCCCTTCAAGGAGGCGCGCGGCGCGCATTTTCTCGGCCCGCTGTTCCGCTATCTCGACGCGAAGGCCCTCACCGGCCTCGCCGTGCTCGAGGTCGGTTGCTCGTTCGGCCACATCACCGAGTATCTCGCCGAGCGGCCCGCCGTGGCGCGGATTCACGCCTTCGATCCCGATCCCGCCTTCGTGGCGATGGTCAAGACGAAGGTGGAGGAGATGCGGCTCGCCAAGGTGAGCGAGGTCAGGCTCCTGTCCAACGAGGAGACGCGCCGGCTGCCGTGGGCGGACGGCGCCTTCGATCTGGTGCTAGCGGTCGGCATCGTCGAGCACTTGCCGCGACGCCATCGACGCGCCCAGGTGGACGAGTACTACCGCGTGCTGGCGGCGGGCGGCCACATCGCGATCCTCGACACGCCGAATCGCTGGTTTCCGCTCGAGACGCACTCGGTCGGCCTGCCGTTCGTGCAATGGCTGCCGCCGAGACTGGCGTACCGCTACGCCCGCGCGTTCCGGCGCTCCTCGTACGGCGCGATGCCGTACGAGGACTTCGTCGCCGATGGCTCCGGCTGGCAGAACGCGACGCTCGACGACTGCTTGCCTTCGTGGGGTCTGCATGGCCTCGAGGACCTGACCGAGGCCGCTGGCTACGGCTGGCGCTTCTTTCGCGACACCGCGCGGTCGCCGACTCGGCGAACGCTCTTGCCGCTCTTCAGCGTGGCCGTCGAGCTCCTGCGAAAGCTGGGCCGGCCGCCTTCGCTGTGTCTGCCGTACTTGAATCTGCTCCTCCGCAAATCTCCCGCCGTGACGCCGGGCGCGTGAGCGTTCCGGCGGTCTCGGTCCTCATGCCCGTTCGGAACGGCGTGCCCTGGGTGCGCGAGGCGGTGACGAGCGTGCTCGCGCAGACCGCCGGCGATCTCGAGCTGATCGTGATCGACGACGGCTCGACCGACGCGACGCCCGAGGTGCTGGCAGATCTTCGAGATCCTCGACTGCGTCTCGAGCGGCGGCCGAGCGCGGGACTCACGCGCGCGCTCGTCCGGGCGCTCGAGCTCGCGCGAGCGCCGCTCGTCGCGCGGCTCGATGCCGATGATCTGGCTCTGCCCGACCGATTCGCGCGTCAGCGCCGCTTCCTCGACGCCCGGCCGGAGGTGGGGCTCCTGGGAACCGGCGCCCGCGAGGTCGATCCGTCCGGCCGCGAGGTCGGCATCGTACGTCCACCCGCCGACGACGAGGCGATCCGCCGGGCGCTCATCCGCGCGAACCCCTTCGTGCACTCCTCCGTGGTCATGCGGCGCGCCGCGCTCGACCTGGTCGGCGGATACGATCCGTCGTTCCCCGTCGCGCAGGACTACGATCTATGGATGCGGCTGGCGCGCGTCACGCGCCTGGCGAATCTGCCGGAGCCCCTCGTGATCCGGCGGCTTGGCGCCGGGCGCGTCACGGCCGTCCGCGACGACGACCGGCTCCGGGCCGAAGCGCGAATCCGCTGGCGCGCCGTGCGGAGCCGCGTCTACCCGTGGTGGTGCGCCGCCTTTGCCCTCCGGCCCCTCGCGGCGCTCGCCCTGCCGATCGCCTGGCGGCGGGCGATGCGTGGGCCAACGCGTATGGAAGGTCGCCCGCATCGGGTGTAGTACTATGATCGAGATGCGGATTTTGATCACTGGTATCACTGGTTTCGTGGGGAGCCATCTCGCCGAGTACGCGCTCGAGCGCGGCGCCGAAGTGTTCGGGTCGATACGCTGGCGCAGCAAGATGGAGCACATGGAGCCGCTGCGAGACCGGGTGACGCTGATCGAGTCGGACCTGCGCGATCTGCTTTCGGTGAGAACGGTCCTCGAGCAGGCGCAGCCCGACTACATCGTCCACCTGGCGGCGCAGAGCTTCGTCGCCGCGTCCTGGCAGACACCGGTGGAGACGTTCTATACGAACGTCGTGAGTCAGATGCACCTCTTCGAGGGAATGCGCCAGCTCGGCTCGGCCGCGCGATTTCTGGTGATCGGCTCGAGCGAGGAGTACGGCCTCGCCGAGCCCGACGAATTGCCGATTCGCGAGACGAACCCGCTCCGGCCCCTCTCGCCCTACGCCGTCAGCAAGGTGGCGCAGGACCTGATGGGCTGGCAGTATTACAAGAGCTACGGCATGCATGTCGTACGCGCGCGCGCCTTCAACCACACCGGGCCCCGTCGCGGCGACGCGTTCTCCGAATCGAACTTCGGGAAGCAGATCGCCGAGATGGAAGCGGGCCTGCGCGAGCCGGTCGTGCACGTGGGCGATCTGAAGCCCACGCGCGACTTCTCCGACGTGCGCGACATCGTGCGCGGCTACTGGCTCTTGCTCGAGCGGGGAACGCCGGGCGAGGTGTACAACCTCTGCTCCGGGCTCGAGTGGTCGATCGAGCGGCTCCTGAATTTCCTGATCGAGAAGTCGACGCTCCAGCACGTCGAGATTCGTCAGGACCCCGCGCGCCTGCGACCCTCCGACGTGCCCGTCCTGCGCGGCTCCCGGCAGAAGATCGAAAGCTCGCTCGGATGGCGCACGACGATCCCGCTCGAGCAGACGCTCACCGACCTGCTCGAGTACTGGCGCCGACGGATCGGGTCACGCCCGCGCTAGCGGGAACAAGCTTGGTGCCGGGCGCTCGAGTCGCCCTGGTCCATGACTGGCTGACCGGAATGCGAGGCGGAGAGCGCTGCCTCGAGATCCTCTGCGAGCTCTTCCCGGACGCGCCCTTGTTCACGCTCCTGCACGTTCCCGGCACCGTCTCACCCACGATCGAGCGCCGGCGCATCATCACGTCGTTCGTCCAGCGCCTGCCGCGGGCCGCCGCGCAGTACCGCTACTACCTGCCGGCGTTTCCGTTCGCGGTCAGCCGGTTCGACCTCTCCGGCTACGACCTCATCGTGTCGATGAGCCACTGCGTCGCGAAAGGCGTGCGGGTGCCCCCTCGCGCGCTCCATCTGTGCTATTGCTTTTCTCCGATGCGCTATGTCTGGGACCTTTCGGACGACTACTTCGGCCCCGGTCACGGTCTGACCGCCCGCGTGCTCGGGCCGCCCGTCGCGGCGGTGCTCAAGCGCTGGGATCGGAAGACCGCCGGCGTGCATCGGTTCGTCGCCATCTCGCGACACATTGCCGATCGGATCCGGCGCGCCTACGACCGCCCGGCGGACGTAATCTACCCGCCCGTCGACGTGCAGCGCTTCGAGATCGCCGAGATGGCCGACGAGTACTATCTGGTCGTGGGCGCCCTCGTGTCCTACAAGCGCGTCGACCTCGCGGTCGGGGCGGCCAATCGGCTCGGCCGGCGGCTCGTCGTCGTCGGAACGGGGCCGGAGGAATCGCGTCTGCGCGCCCTGGCCGGGCCGACGGTCAGCTTCCTCGGGTGGCGGCCCGACGCCGAGATCGCCCGGCTCTACGCGCGCTGCCGCGCCCTCATCTTCCCGGCGGTCGAGGACTTCGGCATCACCCCGCTCGAGGCGGCCGCGGCCGGGCGGCCGACGATCGCGCTCGCGCGCGGGGGCGCGCTCGAGACGATGGTCGGGCTCGACACGGGTGACGCCGCGCCGACGGCGGTGTTCTTCGCGGAGCAGACGGTCGAGGCGCTGGCGGAGGCGATCGCGCGATTCGAGCGCGTCGAGGCGCGATTCGACGGCAAGGCCCTCCGCGCGCGCGCCGAGGTGTTCGACCGGCCGGTGTTCAAGCAGAAGCTCGGCGACTACATCACCGCGCGCTGGGACGAGCTTCGCGTGAGGCCCACGTGCTGAAGGCCCACTCGCGGCTCGTCGAGAACCTGGCGCTGGTCGGCGACCTCTGCCTGATCGCGGTCTGCTGGGTCCTGGCGTACTGGATCCGCTTCCACCTGATGCACGTGACCGACGTGCCTCCGTTCCGCGACTACGCGCTGCAGCTCATCCCGATCCTGGTCGTGTGGGGCATCGCGTTTCGCACGTTCGATCTCTACCGGCCCAAACGCCTCGGCTCCCACGTGTCGGAGTGGATCGACGTCGCGAAAGCGTCGCTCCTCGGTGCGCTGATCCTCGTCTCGATCATGACCTTCGTGTTTCGCGGCTACGAGTACTCACGCCTCGTCATCCTCTTGTTCCTGGCCGAATCGATCGTCACGGTGAGCGTTGCGCGCGCGGCATTGCGCGAGGTGCTGCGCTTCGCGCGCCGTCACGGGTACAACCTGCGTTACGCGATCGTCGTGGGCGGGGGCGAGCCGGCCGCCGAGGTGCTGCGCGTCCTCAATCGTCGCCGCGACGTCGGCATCTTCGTGCTCGGTCTCTTGAGCGACAAGAAGGAAGTGCCCGAGAACGTGCGCTGGCTCGGCGGCATCGAGGACGTGCGCACGGTGCTCGACCGCCAGCAGGTCGACATCGTGTTCATCGCGCTCCCGCACGCCGACGCCTCGCGGCTCACGTCGGTGCTGAGCGGGATCGGCGACGATCCGATCGCGATCCACCTGGTGCCGGACGTCTTCAGTCTCGTGCCGGCGCGCGGCGGTGTCGAAGAGTTCGAGATGATCCCGTTCATCCACCTGCGGGAATCGCGGCTCTACGGCTGGAACCGCGTCCTCAAGCGGGGATTCGACCTGCTCTTCGGCGCGGTCGGTCTGGCGATCGTCGCGCCGGTCATGCTGGCGATCGGCGTGGCGCTCAAGCTCACGTCACCCGGGCCCGTCCTGTACCAGCAGGAGCGCATGGGCGTCGACGGCCGACGCTTCAAGATGCTGAAGTTCCGGACGATGCGCGTGAACGCCGAGGAGGAGACCGGGCCCGTCTGGGCGCGCCCGGATGATCCACGCCGCACGGCGCTCGGCGTCTTCCTCAGGCGCACGAGCCTCGACGAGCTGCCGCAGCTCTTCAACGTGCTCCGCGGCGAGATGAGCCTCGTCGGGCCGCGCCCGGAGCGCCCGAGCTTCGTGGAGGAGTTCCGGCGCCGGGTGCCGGGCTACATGCTCCGCCACAAGGTGAAGGCGGGGATCACGGGCTGGGCCCAGATCAACGGATGGCGGGGCAACACGTCGATCGAGCGGCGGATCGAGTGTGACCTCTACTACATCGAGCGCTGGAGCCTCGGCTTCGATCTGAAGATTCTCCTGCAGACCCTCTGGTACGGCTTCCGCATCAACCGCAACGCGCATTGAGCGTCGTGCGGGACTGGCTTCTGGTCGCGCTCACGGCCGGCCTGGCCGCGTCCATCACGCTCTCGGAGACCACGCTGGTCGTCCTGGCCTTCCTGCTCGTCCTCGGGCCGCGGGCCGCGCCGCCGCGCGTCGGCTGGCCGCTCATCGGGCCGATGATCGCGTTCGCCGTCTGGACGCTCGTCACGGTGCTCGCCTCCACGCGGCCCGGCGAGAGCCTGGCGGCGTCGCGTGGGCTCCTCACGCTCCTGGCCTTCTATGTCGTGCTCCACACGCTGCCGGACGCACGCCGGGCCGCGCGTTTCGCGAGCGGGCTCCTGATCGCCATCGCGATCGTGGCGCTCCTGTCGATCGTGCAGGTGGGCTTCTGTCCGACCGGTGGCACGCTTGAGTCGAGCCACGCGGCGATCCGGCTGCTCATGCGCAAGTGCGGGCGGGCTCGGGGGTTCTTCTCGATCTACATGACGCTTGCCGGCGTTCTCACCCTCGTGCTGATCAGCGCACTCCCGCGCGTCGCGCTGGGCGGTCGGTCGGCGGCCTGGGCGGGCCCGGCCTGGCTCGTCGGTCTCCTGTCGCTCGGGCTCACGTCGGTGCGCGGGGCGTGGCTCGGCTTCGCCGTGGGCGTCGCGGGGTGCGCGCTCGGCCTTCGCCGTCGCTGGCTCGTCCTGGCCCCGCTGGTGCTCGTCCTCGTGGGCGGGCTCGTCATCGACCCGGCATTGCTCCGGCGCGTGAAGAGCGTCGGCGACCTCGCCGACGACACGACGCGCGATCGCCTCGCGATGCTCGACGCGGGGCTCGGGCTGGCGATCGCGCATCCGCTCACCGGAATCGGGCCCGGTCAGGTCAAGAACGTCTATCCCACGGTGGCGTCCCCGGAGGCGCTGCGGCGCTCGACCAGTCATCTCCACAACACGCCGCTCCAGATCGTCGTGGAGCGCGGGCTGCCCGGCCTCGCGGGGTGGCTCGCCATCTGGGTGGGGTTCTTCGGCGCGGCGTGGCGGGTGTTCCGGCGCATTCCACCGGGAGACGAAGACGCCCGCGCGCTGGTGCTCGGCTCGATGGCGGCGATCGCCGCGTTCCTCGTCGCCGGGCTCTTCGAGTACAACTTCGGCGACACCGAGGTGCTGCTGGTGGCGCTGGCGGTGATGGCGCTCCCGTTCGTCGTCGAACGCGATCTCGCGATCGGCGCGACGAGCTCGCGTCAGCTACGCGAGTGACGGGCGCGGTCGTAGCGGCCGAGGACCTGACCGAGCGTCTCGGCCTGGATCAGGCCCTGCGACTTCATGGCCTGGAAGACGTCGCCCCACTTCCGCCCGCTGCGACGCTCCTGCGCGATCTGCTCGAGCGTCATCGGCGTGGCGGCGTTGGCGGACGTGTTCTGAGCCTCGAACAGCGCCGTCGCGATCCGCTTGTTGCCCGGCGAGAGTGAGTCGAACGCGCTCGGTGAGGGGGCCGACGCAACCTCGGGCTGCGTCGCTGCTTTCGGCTGAGCCTCGGCCGACGTTCCCATCGCTGCGAACAGCATCAGGGCGCCGAGAGTCGTGATGAACGATCGTGTCATGGGACGCTCCATCCAGTTGTTCACCTCGTAATCCCGTTCTCGATTTCGAGGAGTGCACGGCGGATGCCAGAGGCTTTCGGAGCGAGTGCTTTCCGATTTCTCGGGGACTTAGCGGAAATCGGATGTTGCCGGTCGGTGGTCGGAGACTGGACAGGCTGGCGCAGTAGTTCCAGACCGATGACAAATTACGGCCAACCCAGCCACTCGCTCACCCCCCGACCCATCACCCACTCGAGGTCGGCGCCCTGGAGCCAGGGCAGCTCTTCCGTGAACAGGTTGACGCACTCCCGATACGAGCACGGCATCCTCGTGAGATCCGTGCCCCAGAACGTCCGCCGAGGGCCGAACGCGTCGACGAGCCGACGGATGTGCGGATGGAGGTCGCGGAACGGGTAGTGCTCGGCCGACAGGGACGGCATGCCCGACGCCTTGACGGCGACATTCGGAAGCTTTGCGAGCGCGCAGACCTTCGACAGGTCGTCGAACGGATTGCGATCCTTCGCAGCGCGGTTGAGCCCGACGTGGTCGATCGTGAGCTTGAGCCCGGGGTGACGCTCGGCGATGCCGCGGAGCGCGTCGAGCGATCCCGGCACCAGCACCATGAGCGGAATTCCCGCGCGCTCGGCCGCCGGCCACAGCCAGTCCGCGGTGCCGTCGGTGAGCCACGGACGCTGCTGATCGGTGTGGAAGGTGAAGCGCATGCCGAGCATGCCCGGCTGCTCTTTCCAGTGCGCCACGCGCGCGCGGCTCTCCGGACGCTCGATCGCGAGCCGCCCCATCACGGCGAAGCGCTTGGGATGGAGGCGCGCCGCCTGGAGCGCCAGATCGTTGCGATCACCTTCCCACGACGGCGGCACGATCACGACCCGGCTCACCCCGGCCGTGTCCATCTCGGCCAGCAGCATGTCCTTGGTCACGGGATACGGCTTCTGCGCGCGCCGCGCCCCGCCGGGCGGCCACGGCCGGTCCGGCGTGTCCGCGCCCCAGATGTGCACCTGCGAGTCGACGATGAGCATGCCCAGTCCTTTTGTTTTCGCTGCCGTTGGGATTGAGTGACTGCGCGCCGTCGAATGGATATTATCGTGGCCTCGCTTCTCACGTCACGCGTCTGGGAGAGATTGGCATGGGCGAGGTTCGCGGCGGCATGGGCATGACGCGCAGGGACTTCTTGAGGACCTCCGGGAGGCTCGCGGCCGGGATGAGCGTCGCGCCGCTCCTCTCGGCTTGCGCCACCGTCGGAATACCCGATCCCATCACCAACGTCGAGGAGATCAGCATCGCGGAGATCCGGGCGGCGATGACGGCGGGGCGTCTCGACGCCGAGTCGCTGGTGCAGATGTACCTCGCGCGGATCCAGGCCATCGATCGCAGCGGTCCCACCTTGCGCTCGGTCCAGGAGATCAATCCCGACGCGCTCATGATCGCGCGCGCCCTCGACGAGGAGCGGAAGGCCGGACGGTCGCGAGGGCCGCTCCACGGCATTCCGGTCTTGTTGAAGGACAACATCGCCACCGCGGACAAGATGGAGACGACCGCGGGCGCCCTGGCGCTGGTCGGCGCGCGGCCGCGCGAGGACTCGACCATCGCGCTAAGGCTCCGGCAGGCGGGCGCGATCATCCTCGGCAAGGCGTCGATGAGCGAGTGGGCCTACTTCAAATCCACCCCGGGCTCGAGCGGCTGGAGCGCGCGCAGCGGACAGGCGCGGAATCCCTACGCGCTCAATCGCACGCCGTGCGGGTCCAGCTCCGGCTCCGCGATCGCAGTGGCGGCGAACCTGGTCACGGTGTCGATCGGCACCGAGACCGACGGGTCGATCATCTGCCCGGCCGGGGTCAACGGCGTGGTGGGCATCAAGCCGACGGTAGGACTCACGAGCCGCGCCGGCGTGATCCCGATCTCGGTGACGCAGGACACCGTGGGCCCGTTCGGGCGCACGGTCGCGGACGCGGCGGCCGTGCTCGGCGCACTCGTCGGCGTCGATGCGCGCGACCCGGCCACGCAGGCGAGCGCGGGCAAGTCGCAAACCGACTACGTCAGGTACCTGGAGCTCAACGGGCTCCGCGGGGTCCGCATCGGCGTCCCCCGTGATGGCTACTTCGGCTACAGCCCGAAGGCCGACGCGGTCGTGAACCAGACGATCGAGACCTTGCGCATCGGCGGGGCGACGATCGTCGATCCCGTCAAGATCCCCAACTTCGACCGGGCCGCGCTCACCTCCGCCGAGCTCATCGTGCTGCTCTACGAGTTCAAGGCCGGGGTGAACGCGTACCTGTCGGGTGTGGCGCCGGGAGCGCAGGTACGGACCCTCGACGACGTCATCGAGTTCAACAAGCGCAACGCCCGGGAGAACATGCCGTACTTCGGCCAGGAGCTGCTCGAGCGCGCCCAGGCGAAGGGCGACCTGACGGACGCCGAGTATCTCGAGGCGCTCGAGAAGTGTCGCCGGCTGGCGGGCAAGGAAGGCATGGACGCCATCATGGACGAGCTGCAGCTCGACGCGCTGATCGCGCCCACGACGACGCCGGCGTGGCCGGTCGATCTGGTGAACGGCGATCAGTTCCGTGGCAGCAGCGCCAAGAGCGCCGCGCTGACCGGCTATCCGCTCGTCAGCGTTCCGGCCGGCACCGCGCAGGGGCTGCCGGTCGGGATCACGTTCATGGGGCGCGCCTGGAGCGAGCCGACCTTGATCAAGCTCGCGTACGCGTTCGAGCAGGCGACGAAGGCGCGGCGTCCACCCCAGTACAACACCGCGACCCCGTAGGGGATCGGCCATGCGCGCCGTGATCTGTCGAGCGTGGGGCGAGGTGGACGATCTCAAGGTCGAGGAGGTCTCGGCCCCGACTCCCGGGCCGGACGACGTGCTGATCGCCGTGAAGGCGACCGCGGTGAACTATGCGGACGCCCTGATGACCGCCGGGCGCTACCAGACGAAGCCGGATCTGCCGTTCAGTCCCGGGCTGGAGACCGCGGGTGTCGTGGCCGCGTGCGGACAACGGGTCACTCGGCTCAAGCCCGGCGATCGCGTGATGGCGATCCTCGCCTACGGCGGGCTCGCCGAGATGGCGGTGGCGCCGCAGGCCGAGACATTCCCGATTCCCGCGGCCATGAGCTTCGAGGAGGCCGGTGCGTTTCCCGTCGCGTACATCTCGAGCCACGTCGCGATCCGCTGGCAGGGCCGCCTCGAGGCGGGCGAAACGCTCCTGGTCCTGGGCGCCGCCGGAGGCGTCGGTCTCACGGCCGTCGAGATCGGCAAGGCGATGGGCGCGCGCGTGATCGCCGCGGCGAGCACGGCCGAGAAGCTGGCGGTGGCCCGCGAGCACGGCGCCGACGAGCTCGTCAACTACTCGACGGAGAAGCTCACCGATCGGGTCATGGCGCTGACGGACGGCAAGGGCGCCGACGTCTGCTTCGACCCGGTCGGCGGCGAGCTCTTCGACGCGGCGCTGTCGGCGCTCGGCTGGGGCGGCCGAATCTTGATCGTGGGCTTCGTGGGCGGCGTCCAGCAGATCCCCGCGAACCGCCTGCTGGTCAAGAACCGGGCCGCGCTCGGCACCTCGCTGCGCTACTTCCGCTGGCACGCGCCGGACAAGCTCCGCCGATCGGTCGACGAGCTCCTGCGCTGGTACGAGGACGGCAAGCTGAAGCCGTGCATCTCGCATCGGCTGCCGCTCGAGAAGAGCGTCGAGGCGATCCGCCTGCTGACCGACCGGCGCGCCTACGGCAAGATCGTGGTCGTCCCGGGATTGCGCGGCGACTGACGATGGAGATCCAGGCTCGCGAGCACGGCCGGCACGTCGTGGTCCTCACCCTCGACAACCAGCCGCGGCTCAACGCGATGTCGCGCCAGATGATGGCGGACCTCGCGCGACTGTGGGACGAGCTCGACCGCGGGAGCTGCCGCTGCGTGGTCCTCACCGGCGCCGGGACGCGCGCGTTCTGCGCCGGCGCTGACATGAGTGGCGATCTCTCCGCGGCGCCCGAGACGGCCAAGGTCGTCAGCCACTCGCTGCTCAAGCATCACGTGTTCTCGAAGCCGATCGTCGCGGCCGTCAACGGCGACTGCGTCGGGGGCGGCGTCGAGCTCTTGCTCTCCACCGACGTGCGTGCCGCGGCGCCTCACGCACGCTTCGGTCTGCCGGAAGTGCGGTGGTCGATCTATCCGTTCGGCGGCGCGACGGTGAAGCTCGTCCAGCAGATCGGCTACGTCCACGCCATGGATCTCCTGCTGACCGGCAAGCTCGTCGACGCGGCCGAGGCCGCGCGCCTGGGGCTCGTGAACCGCGTCGTTCCAGCGGAAGGACTCATGGCCTGGGCGCTCGAGACCGCCGAGATGATCGCCGCGAACAGCCCCGCGGCCGTGCAGGCGGTGAAGCGCCAGATCAGCTCGACGATCGCCGAGCACGCGCTCTCGCGCGAGGCGCTCGAGCAGGAGCTCGGTGACCGCGTGCGGGCGAGCGCGTACTTCCAGGAGGGCGTCGCCGCCTTTCGCGAGAAACGCCGGCCGAACTATGAGTGAGTAAGGTGGGGGGCAGTGAGGTGGGGGGCCCCGAGAGGACACAACCCCGGCGCACACCCCTGATGCAGGCCACGTTCGAGGGCACCATCACCCGCCGGGCGCGCCAATGAGCAGTCCGGCCTTCTGGATCTACTAGTCGGGACTGCGCCCGCGATGGTCGTGGTCGCCCTGCTGTCGCGGTAAGAGTAACATCGGCGCCGGCCCAGTTCATCGGGCCGGCGTTTCAGTCTACGCGTCGCCAGCTTTCGGTCACAGGACGACGAGGGCGACCGCGGCTGCACTGGTCATCGGGCGACAAACGTGCAGTCGATCACTTCGACCGACCGAATGTCTACGTGGTCGTAGGCGGTGCACTTCCCGCTGACGTGAGAGCGTACAGGACCGCGTTCTCGTTCACGGACCAGGCGAGAGTTTATCACCCGCTCGCCTTCTT
>Ga0209267_1000827_pt1 | contig 21977 bp, 20 predicted proteins | sample GraSoiAngelo_137_FD_185894 | JGI IMG/M metagenome (GOLD analysis project Ga0209267, IMG submission 185894) | Grasslands soil microbial communities from the Angelo Coastal Reserve, California, USA - 14_0929_09_30cm (SPAdes) (version 2) | ecosystem: Environmental > Terrestrial > Soil > Grasslands ... | reverse complement strand
CCGGTGTCCTGGCCTCCGCCCTTGCGCGCGCCACGCACACCCATGACGCGCACCGTGCCGTGCCCGTCGCTGATGTAGGAAACCGCGTCTGGCAGCGGCCGCTCGATCGTCTGCGTCTGCAGCGTGCGGGTGTCGAGCAGGTCGACACCCAGGCCCTCCTTGGAGGATCCGACCCTGGAGCCGATATGCTCGTCGGGCAGGTAATGGCGGCTCATGAGCACCGCGCCATCCCGCTCCGGCATCCAGTCGATGACGTTGCCTCCGCCGAGCGCAAAGCCGCGGGTGTAGAAGTTGCTGGCGGTGCTCAGCAGCTTGTGATCGCTGCCGTCGGCGTTGACCGCCAGCAGGCGGTTGACCGGCAGGAGCGACAGCGACGGGTCCTTGAGGATGCCGTAGACGCGGCACACCAGCCGGTCGTTGGAGACCCAGTCGCACCCGCCCGGGATCGAGGCGCACGGTGTACAGCACCGAGCCCATGCCCTGCGTGGGCGCGACGAAAGCGATACTGCTGCCATCCGGCGAGAGACTGACGTCGACTGCGCTCGGGCGTGCGCCGAACGCCGCGGCGGCGTCGAAGGCGCGCGCGCCGGACGAGGCGAGCACGGAGCCGGCGAGCGTCAGCGCGACGGGCAGGACTCGCATGGTTTCAGATCCCCGGTGTCGGTTTGGCCGGCTTGCCGCTGCGGCCCATCACCGCGCGCTCGCCTCGAGCAGCCGGTCGATGGCGGCTTCTGCCTTTGAGCCGGCGAGTGTCAGGGGCGCGGAATTGATCCAGTCGTCGGTGCGGTGGTGGGTGAACTCGGGCGGAGCGCTCGGGGCCGCCAGCGCCGCGATCGACCAGGCGGTGAGCGCCGGCAGTGCGCTGCGCGTGATCCCTTTCATTTACCATCCGTCCAGGGCATCTTTAACAGTATGAATGCCAGGATTTGCGTTGTCACCGGGGCCACGCACGGCATCGGACGCGCGACCGCGCGGGCACTGGCCGCGAGCGGCGCGACTGTCCTGGTCCACGGACGTGACCTCGCCCGCGCTCGCGCGGTGGCCGGGGACATCAGCCGTGACACCGGTAACCCCGAGGTACGCTTCGTGCAGGCGGATTTCGCGCAGCTCGCGCAGGTGCGGCGTCTGGCGCAGGACCTGCACTCGCTCCTGCCGCGTCTCGACGTGTTGATCAACAATGCCGGGTTGATGGCCGCCGCGCACACGCGCAGCGCCGACGGTTACGAGCTGACCTTCGCGGTCAATCACCTGGCGCCGTTCCTGCTCACCAACCTGCTGCTCGAGAAGCTGAAAGCTTCCGCGCCCGCGCGCGTGATCGTGGTGGCCTCCGAGGCCCACCGGCGTGCCACGCTCGACTTCGGCGATCTCATGAACGCCGGGGCCTCAGGGTGGGCCGCCTACGAGCGCTCCAAGCTCGCCAACGTGCTGTTCGCGCGCGAGCTCGCCCGGCGCCTCGCCGGAACCGGGGTCACCGTGAACGCGCTGCACCCGGGCCTGGTCAGGAGCCACTTGTTTCAAGACGGCCCGCCGCTGCTGCGGGTGCTGCTGTCGAGCGTCGGAGGGCTGTTCATGCTGTCGCCGCGACAGGGTGCGCGCGGCAGCGTGTACCTGGCGACCGCCTCCGAGGTCGGCGGGGAGTCCGGCGGCTACTACCGCGGCTGCCGTCGCGCGGCGCCGAGCCTTGCTGCGCAGAGCGAGGCGTGCGCGGCGCGTCTGTGGCAGGAGAGCGCGCGCCTGACGGGGCTGGCCGCATGAGCCGCGCCTTCGTGCGCGAGTCCGACGGGGATCCGGGCGCGCTGCCGGAGCGCGCGCTGAGCACGCATCCGAACTTCGTCACCCCGCGCGGCCTTACCGCGATCGAGGCGCGCGTGCGCGAGCTGGAAGGGGAGCGGCAGGCGGCGCGCGAGGGCGGCGACACGGCGGCGCGCGCGCGGGTGGAGCGTGACCTGCGCTACTGGAGCGCGCGCCGCGCCAGTGCCCGCCTGGTCACCCCGGCGGCGGTCGCGGAGCGGGTGCGTTTTGGCATGCGTGTGACCTTGCAGCTCGGCGGCGGCTCGACTCAGACGTTCCGGCTGGTCGGCGAGGACGAAGCCGACGCCGCCCACGGACTTTTGAGCTGGGTGGCGCCGCTGGCCCAGTCACTGCTCGGCAAGCAAGTCGGCGACAGCGTGCCCTTTCAGGGAGTCGAGGCGCTGATCGTCAGCATCGAGCCGTGAGGTAGCTGCGCCAGTACGCGCCTTACGATGCCATCGAGACGCTCCGGGGTCAGCTCGAGGAAGCCGGGTGCCGCGCGCACCCGGCGCGCCATCTCCGGGGCGAGGCGCCGCTGCGCGCGGTACATGCGGGTGCGCACGGTGGTCTCGTGCACCCCGAGGGCGGCGGCGGTTTCGATCCCGCTGATTCCTTCCACCACCCGCAGCACGAACACGGTGCGAAACACCTCCGGCAGGCTGCCGATCGCGCCCTGGAGCTCGCACCGCTCCTGCGCCTCGTCGGCCGCAGCACCCGCGGGTGCCGGTGCTTGCGCCACCGCTGCCTGCCACCGCGCCCCGGGCGGCGCAGATCGGGCGCCGGCGCGCAGCGAGCGCGCCTGGTTGAACGCCAGGCGCGTCAGCCAGCAGGAGAATTTTCCGTCGGGCGCGTAACGATTCAGATCCCCGAATGCCGCCAGGTGCGCATCCTGCACCGCCGACTCCGCCGCATCCTCATCCAGCAGCACGCTGCAGGCGACGCGGAACATGCGCCGGCTGTAGCGCCGGATCAGTGCCTCGATCGCACGTTCCTCCCTGGCGCGTGCGCGCTCGATGAGCAGCAGGTCGGGCAGCCCGTCGGGTGCGGCCGCGGTGCCGCCGCGCCGCGCGCGCGCGCCGCTCGCCTCGAGGATGCGGAGCTGTGTCACTGGTTCCAGCATGGGCGTCGACCTCAAGTGTGTATCCTATGGTTGACCATGAAAAAGAGACCGGCCCGCGTCGCGGGCTATTGCGCCTGCACTCTGGCGCGGTGCGCGCTTTAGCCCGCGCCCGGCGCCGACCTCGGCCCCGCGGGCGCGGCGCGGGTGCACCCGCAACGCTGGCCGAAGCTGCGTCACTATCCCCTCGGATCCATTTCTGAGCGGGGCAACTCCTCGCCCCATGGCGATAAGCTCGCTCCACCCGGTGAGTGGCTCGCCCTCGCCGACGGGTTCTATGACGCCTCGCTCGCCGGGTCCTCTGGCGGCGCGCGACCCGCAGGTCATCCGCCGCATCGGGGAGATCACCCGCGCTCGAGGTGCGGGTCACCGGGCTCGACTGGGCGTTTTCCCCCACGGCCGCCGTGGCGCGACCGCTCACCTACGAGGACGATGGCGAGCTTCAGCCGCCGCCCTGATCCCCCGCACCCGCGCCCACCGCCACCCAGGCGAGATCGGAGTTCGACACCGAGCCGAGGTTGAAATTGCGGGCGCTGGCTGCCATGCGGGTGAGCGCCTGGGCGAGCGGCATCGGCGGGGCCGTGTCGCCCTTCTTCGCCTTGTGAAAGCGCACCGGGTTGATGCGGGCGACGACGTAGTTGCGCAGGTACGGGGACTTGAAGCCGCGCGCCTGCAGGGCGGCGATGATCCCCTTGACGCGGGCGTCGATCTCGGCGAGGCGCGCGGCGTAGTCCTCGCGTTGCCGCAGGCTCGCCGCGAGCGTGTGCTCGCTGAAGCGGTCGACCTTTTTCAGGAACGCGCTGTAGGCGCCGCCCGCAAAGCGCGGCGACTTCTGGTAGACGATGCCGAGCGTCAGCAGTTCGGGTGCCTCGAACTCGGCGGCGAAAGCGCCCTCGCGCTCGCGCCCGCGGCGCTTGGCGAGGTTGCGCGCCATGCGGATGACCTCCAGGCTCCGGTCCTTGAGGTTGTGAGCCTTCTCGGTGTTGAGAGCGAGTATGCGGTAGGCAAGCGATTCGTCGGGCGAGATCAGCGCCGTGATCTGCTTCAGCCCGAGCACCTTGCCCGCGGCCAGGCGGTGGCGGCCGTTGGGTGTCCACAGGCGCCCGTCCTCGCCGCGCACCACGATGAGCGGATCGAGGAACGCGGCCGTCTCGTCGATCTTTGCGGCCAGACGCTTGGCGTGCGTGGGTGAGAGGTCGCGCTGAAAGGGCGTGGGTTGCAGCGCATTCAGCGGCAGGCTCGCCAGCAACAGGGTGCGCCCCCCGAGCGGCTCGTGGTAGGCGCCGATGGGAGCGCCGCCCGCCTCGCGCACCAGCGCCGCGAGCGGCGCGACCGCCGCACTGTCGATCGCAATGGCTACTTCTGCCGCGTCGAGCCCGCGCGCCTGCTTTCCCGGCGCGAGCCGCCCGCGGCGCGCGGAGCGTGCGGTGGCGCTGCGCGTGCGCGCGGCGGCGCTGTGGCTGTGTGTTGCCATGGTGTCATTCCCCAGCGGAGCAGTGTGCGAGAATGACCGATTACGCAGGATGTTGCCATGGATTCCTTGAGCCGCGCGCTGCAGCTGCCGGCGCAGCGCCTCGACGCCGCCGGTCGCGCGCACGTGGATCAGCGTGCGGTGCTGGCGCTCGCCCTGCCGCTGATGGCGAACAGCACGGTGCAGATCGTCCTCAACCTCACCGACATGTGGTTCATGGGACGCATTTCCACCAAGGCGCTCGCGGCGGTCGGTGCGGTGCAGTGGCTGGTGATCGTGGTGGTGCTGGTGCTGGGCGGCGCGGGCACCGCGGTGCAGACGCTGGTGGCGCAGAATTTCGGTGCGCGCCGCTATCGGCGCGCCGGCCAGGCGGTATGGACCGCGCTATGGGCGATGGGCTGTGCGGCGCCGCTGTTCGTGCTGGTGGGCGCCGCGCGCCACCTGATTCTCGCGCCGTTCGGGTTCGACAGCCAGGTCGAGCAGCTTGCCGCCGCGTTCTGGTTTCCGCGTGTCGGCGGCGCCTGCGTCGGAGCCGCGGGGTGGGCCATGTTCGGATTCTTCAACGGCATCGGGCGGCCACGGGTGACGCTCCTGATCACCGTCGTGACCACGGTCGCCAATGCGCTCTTGAACCAGCTGTTCATCTTCCGCCTCGGGTGGGGCATCGCCGGCTCCGCCTGGGCCACGAACGTCGCGCAGCTGGCGGGATTGCTGTTCGCGGTGGCGATTTTTCTGCGCTCGGACTACCGACGGCGGTACCGCGCGCACCTGACGTGGCGGCCGCACGGGGGTGCGCTCATGCAGCAGCTGCGCCTCGGGGTCCCGATGGGGCTGTCGCCGGCGGCGGACCTGCTGGGGTTCGCCACCTTCCAGATGATGCAGACGCGGCTCGGCACCGCGGGCGGCGCCGCCACACAGATGGTGGTGATGCTGACTTCACTCGCCTACATGCCCGGATTCGGTATCGCGTCCGCGGGCACGACGCTGGTCGGGCAATCCATCGGCGCCGGCGCGCGCGGCTGGGCGCTGCGGGTCGGCAACCGCGTGATCCTGCTCGCGGCGCTCTACATGGGCGGCATCGGTGTGCTGATTGCGCTGGGGGGCCCCTGGGTGCTGCCGTTCTTCACCGGCTCGCACGATTCCGATGCGGCGACCGCGGTCGCGCTCGGCATGCAGCTGCTGTGGCTGGCGGCCGGGTACCAGTTCTTCGACGGCCTGAACATGGGCAGCAGCATGTGCTTGCGCGGCGCGGGCGATGTCAGGATCCCGGCGGTGCTGGTGCTGTCGGTGTCGCTGCTGCTGTTCGTGCCGCTGGCGCACGCCTTCACGTTCGCCCCCCGACAGGGCTGGGTGCACTTCCTGCCGCAATTCGGCTGGGGGCCGGTCGGCGGCTGGGTTGCGGTCCTGATCTACGTCATGGTGCTCGGGAGCACGCTGTTCCTGCGCTGGCGCTCCCGGGCCTGGCAGACGATCCGCCTGTGAGCGCTGGCGCGCCCGCCGTATGTTCATCACGCTGAAAGAGCTGTTGCATACGCTGCTGCTGCCGCCCGGGGGCCCGCTGCTGATCGCGGCCGCCGGGGCCTGGCTGCTGCGGTCGCGCTCCGCGGCGGGCGCCGCCAGGGCGGGCTGGCTGCTGCTCGGCGCGGGCCTCGCTTCGCTGTGGCTGCTGGCGACGCCGCTGGTGGCCGATGCGCTCTCGAAAGCGGCTGAAGGCGAGCCGGCGCTCGACCTCACCCGAGCACCGCAGGCCCAGGCGATCGTCATTCTCGGCGGCGGCGATGAGCGCCTCGCCGCGCCCGAGTATGGCGGGGAACCCGCGCCGGGGTCCGTGCTCCTCGAGCGCATCGCCTACGGGGCGTTCCTCGCGCATCGCACGGCGCTGCCGGTGCTGGTCTCCGGTACCGCGGCCGAGGCGCTCGCCATGCGGGTCTCGCTGGCGCGCGACTTTGGCATCCAGGTGCGCTGGGTCGAGGAGCGCTCGCGCGATACCTTTCAGAACGCGCAGTTCTCCTCGCGGCTGCTCAAGGCCGCGGGCGTGTCGCGCATCCTGCTGGTGACCAGCAGCGCCCACGCGTGGCGCGCGTCGCACGAGTTTGCGAGCGCCGGAATCACCGTGGTGCCGGCACCCGTGGGTGTGTGGGCGCCGCGCGAGACCGGGCTGCTGCGCTACCTGCCCGCTCCCACCGCACTGGCGCGCTCCAGCGCCGCGCTCTACGAGCTGCTCGGGGATCTGGTGCGCCGCGCTCTCGCGGCGCTGCGGCTGCGCACGCAGGAGAGCTGATCTGGAAGAGCTGACCACCGTGTTCCGATCGCCGCGCCGGCGCGACTGCGACGAGCGGTTGCTGGTGCTGACCGCGGTGGGGGTGGCGGCGGAGGTGGTGCACGCGGACAGTGAATTCCTGCTGCAGGTCCCGGGGCTGGACGCGCCCCATGCGATCCGGCACCTGCTGCAATACGAAGCCGAGAACCGTGCGCCGCCACCGCCGCCACCGCCGCCGCGCGTGTACCCGCACGCCTGGGTCGGCTGCGTGCTGTACGTCGCGGTGTTGATCGGGGTGGCCGCGGCGCTTTCCGGCGGGCTCGTGCGGCTCGATGCCTTCGATCTGGGCGTGCTCGATGCGCAGCGGGTACAGGCCGGTCAGTGGTGGCGCGCGTGGACCGCGCTCACGCTGCACCTGGATGGCCCGCACCTCGCCGCGAACCTGTGCGCCGGGGTATGGTTCGGCTACCTTGCGGCCCGGCAGATGGGCGCGGGTACGGCGTGGCTGCTCACCGTCACGGGAGCGGCGCTCGCGAACCTGCTCGAAGGCCTGTTGGGTCCGCCGGAGCACCAGGCGGTGGGCGCCTCGACGGCGGTGTTTGCGGCCCTGGGGGCGATGTCGGCGTACTCGTGGCGCGAGCGTTTCCAGCTGCCACAGCGCTGGGCGCGACGCTGGGGCCCGCTCATCGCCGGCGTGATTCTGCTGGGCTGGACCGGGTCCGCCGGGGAGGGCACGGATCTGGTCGCGCATGTGGCGGGATTCGTGGTCGGCTCGCTCCTGGGCGCCACCGCCGCTCTGCCGCGCTTGCAGGTCCTGCTGGACCGTGTGCCGCAATGGCTGACCGGCACCGCCGCGCTCGCCTCGCTGGGAGTCGCCTGGAGCTGCGCGCTCAGGAGCTGAACGCGGCGCGTCGCGCCGCCCGCTCACGGCCCTTCGACGAGATAACCCTTCGACCCCAGTGCGGCGAGCGCGCCGTTCTGGCCCAGCAGCCGATCCATCGATTGCACGGCGAGCGTACCGGGATTGCGCGCGAGACTATCCTGCACCGCGATCAGCCAGTCATCCTGCGCGCGCGCGATGAGGTTGCGCACGCGCTCGGAGGTGGAGACCGCCGCGACGCAGGCGGTACGGTCGTCGGCGTGCGGCAGCCGGCGCAGGGTGTCGACGTCCCCGAGCGCCCAGGCGCGCGCCCGGGCCTGCATGGGCGCCAGGTCCGTCTCCAGCAGCGTCACCACGGCGTCGAGGCACGCGATCTCGCCCGACAGAGGCGTCGCCTCGACGTCCTTCAGCACGTTGACCGGATCGTCGATCCTCAGCTTGTCCTGGTGCACGCGCACGCCCTGCTCCCGGGCGAGCCTGAGGACCGACTGCTGCACCTCGTTCTGCAGCGCCAGGCCCGAAGCATCCAATACCCGGGTGAGGAGCTGGCGCGCGGCGAGCATCGGACGCATCTGCTCGAGCTTGCTGTCCTTGGGGTCGAAGCGCGCCTTGAGCGCGGCCACGCGCGCATACAGCGGCGGCGGCAGGGCCTGGCGCAGCGGCATGTGATCCGGGGGCTTCTGCAGGCGCCGCCACTCGATGTACACGCGCAGCGCCGTCAAGGGGTTAGCGCCGATGCCGTAAGTGGGCCAGGCCGGCACCACCTCCTGCGTGTTACGCAGGACCTCCTGCACCGCATCGGGCTGCCACACCATTTTCTTCGGCAGCGGGGAGATCGTGCCCAGGATCCACAGCGTGTGATCGCCCTTGCGCACTCTCCACATGCGCGGGCCCTCGTGCCGTCCCTCGACCACGATTTCCGTCTCGGGGGCCGGGGCGCCCGCATCAGCGGTGGCGCGGGGCTCCTGGGCGCGCGCGGCCGCAGCGCCCACCAGCAGCAACGCGCATCCCGCCGCGGCGCGCAGCCCGCGGCCGAACTCGCCTCCGGCGCGACGGCGCATGCGACGCGACGGCTCAGTCGTTGGTCGGCAGTGGCCGCGGCGCGGTTTCATTGCTCGGGTCGTACACGCGGGTGAGATCCACCGCGGACAGCTCTTCGCTCGCGATGTGCAACTTCGCCACCAGGTGCTTGCCGTCCGCCGACAGGCCGTAACGTTCGGTCACGTCCGGACCCAACTGCCCCCGCACGTCGATGACGTACTCCCGGCCCTTCCAGCCGGAGGTCTGGTCCGCCACCCCGCTCTCCGCCGAGACGACACTGCGCGCGCCGGGGATGAAACTGCGCTGCGAGGCGCCGTAGTCGAGCACGAACTGCCCGGGCTCCTGCCGTACGGTGAGGAAATCGCCGCGGGCGAGGCTCATGAGCAGGACATGAGCCATGGGCGAGCGCAGCAGCGGATCCGCTCGAGCGGCGCCGTGCGCGGCGCGCACCGGGGTGGGATCATCCTCGAGCGGCGCTGGGTCGGGTTGCGCGGTGCGCGGGCCCCCGCCGCGCACCTGCGGGCGCGCTGCAGCCGTCACCGCTCGACCCATGCGCCTCAAGGCCTCGGCGCGCATCCGCTCCAGCACTTTCTGCGGGTCGTCGCCGGCGGCGCGATTGAGCTTCCAGGCGCCTGCCAGGTTGACGCCCGCCGGCGCATCCGGCGACAGTCTGTTCCCGGCGCACCCGGCCAGAGTCGTGGCGGCGGCGGCGCACAGCAGCACTGCGCCGGCACGGACGATCGGCATATTGTCGTAGCCTCGCTTGGCGGTTGAGTGCAGCATCGCAGTTCGCCGCGCCCCTGCGCAATGATGACGAGAGAAGACCCGATGAAGCGACGCAAGGCCACCGAACTCGAACGCCTGCGGCGGCGGATCACGCGCCTCGACGCGCACAGCATCGATCGGCTCTATGGCCTGGAGCCGGTCTGGGAGCCGGGCGCGGCAGCGGCGCACGTGGCGCCCGAGCTGTTCGTGGCGGTGCGTTGCCCCTATTGCGGCGAGCGCCTGGAGAGGCGCGTCGATCTCACCGCGGATGAGCCGGGCTACGTGGAGGATTGCGAGGTCTGTTGCCACCCGATCGAGTTCCAGATCGAGCGCGACGCGGCCGGGGCCTTCTCGGGTTTGCAGGTCAGGCGCCTGGACTAAGTGTCGAGGCGGCTTTCCCGGCCACCTCCCGAGGTCAAGCGTCGCCGGGTGACGACAGGGGCGGCATTTCCCCAGGCCCGCAAGCTCTTATTGAATATCGCCGCGGTATCCCTACTATGCGCTGCGGCAGTTCTCATGGAGCAAGCCGTTATGAACAAGTCAACCGTAACCGGGTTTGTGATCGGCGCCATCGTGGTGACGGCCGCCGGCGCGGTCGCCGGCTATCGCGTGGTCAGCGCCTCGCGCGGCGCCGAGGTGCTCAGCGTCACGGCCCAGCACAAGACGCTCAGGACTCCCCGGCAGGAATGCCACGACGTGCAGGTGACCAAAACCAAGCCGGCGAAGGATCGGGATCGCCTGCTCGGCACGGGTGTCGGCGCCGTGGTGGGCGGCCTGCTCGGCCACGAGATTGGCGGCGGCAGCGGCAAGGCCCTGGCCACGGTGGCCGGAGCGGCGGCGGGCGGCTATGCCGGCAACAAGATCGAGCAGAAGGTGCAGCAGGGAGACACCTACACCAGCACCGAGCAACAGTGCGCCACCGTGTACGACCGCAGCGAGGTGCCGGACGGCTACCAGGTGGTGTACCGGCTCGACGGCAAGGAGCATCGCGTGCACATGGACCACGATCCCGGGAAGAGGATTCCGGTGAAGGACGGCCACATCGTGACGGGCGCCGGCAGCAACTCGTCGGCATCCTGAGGGTCGCTACGGGGACGCGGCGACCGCCGCCTCCAGAAAGGTCAGGCTGCGGGCGTCGGCGTCGAGGCGCACGCGCACACCGAGCGGCACCGGCTCATTGACCTCGCCGTGGCCGATGGGAAAGCCGGCGGCGCAGGGCAGGCCGGTGGCGCGCGCCAGTTCGCGCAGCACTTCGGTGCTGCTGTAATGCGCGTCCTTTTCCTCGCAGCCCGTGAACGAGCCGAGCACGATGCCGCGCACACGGTCGAATACTCCGGCGAGCTGCAGGTGCGTCCACATGCGGTCGAGACGGTAGGGCCGCTCGCCTTGGTCCTCGAGCAGCAGGATGGCGCCATCGAGCCCCGGCATGAACGGCGTGCCGATGAGTCGCGTGAACACCGACAGGTTGCCGCCCAGCAGGGGTCCTTCGGCCACCCCGCCGACGTAGGTGAGCGCGCCCGTCAGCGCGGGTGCCGGGGAAGTGGATTCGAGCACGGCGAACAGGCGCTCGCAGGTCGCGGCGGGCAGACGTCCCAGCTGGGTGAGCACCGGACCATGAACGCTGATCCGGCCGAGGGTCTGCAGCCACAGGTGCAGCGACGTGATATCGGAGAAGCCCACCAGCAGCTTCGGTGGGCCGGGGGGCCCCGTGGCGGCGAGCCGCGCCAGCAGACGCGTCGCGCCGTAGCCGCCGCGGGCGCAGAACACCGCCCGGACATCAGGATCGCTCAGCGCGGCGGTGAGCTCCCCCAGGCGCCGCGCATCGTCGCCCGCCAGGTAGCGCTGCCGCTCGAATACTCCCGGGCCGTACCCGGCGCGGTAGCGGGCGCCGATGAGCGCGAGACCCGCCTCGAAGGAGGGGCGGTCGAAGGCACTCGCCGGGGCGATGACCGCCACGCGGTCGCGCGGATGCAGCGCGGGGGGCGGTTGGAAGCGTGCGTTCAACATACAATGAGTCGCAGCGACTCTAGACGCGCCGCAAAAGGATCGTCAATGATCGGATTTCTCCTGTGGCTGCTGCTGCTGGTGCTGTGCTGGCCGCTCGCGCTGCTGGCGCTGCTGCTCTACCCGCTGGTGTGGCTGCTGAGTCTGCCCTTCAGGCTGGTGGGAATCACGGTCGAGGGGGTGTTTGCGCTGCTGCGGGCGCTGATCCTGCTGCCGGCGCGGGTATTGGGCGGCGGACGGCGCTGAGCGCCCGAAGTCCTCAGTCCGCGAGCGCCTTCAGATCCGAGCGCAGCGCCGCGCGCCCGCGGTCGAGCTGCTCGAGCCGCTGGGCGGCATCGCGCAGTGCTGTGAGATTCTTGACCGGGGCGGCGTGCAGGCGACGGTAGGCATGGTGCGCCGCGAGCCACAGGCGGGTTATGCGGGCGTAGCGGGCCGCGACTTCGCGGCGCATGGTGATGATGGCTAACGCGCTGGCTTGCATCGGCCCCATCACGCTCGAAAGTCCACGGCGGCAACAGTGCAGCCGTCACAATTCCGCGCCCGTGCGCAGCAATGCGTCGTCAGGTGAGCGCGACGATCAGTTTGGCGGAGTGGCTGCGCCAGTTGATGGGGATGATGAAAGAGCGCATGCCCGGCTTGTGTCGAATCTGCGGCTTCTCGCCCGACAGTACGCTCGGCACCGAGATCACGAAGTCGCGGCCGAAGTCGCGGCGCGCGTTGCCGGAGATCATGTTGGCGACCTCCCCGACCAGATCGCGCATGGTCTCGTGGCTGAAGTCGTTCTCCTGCATCTTCATCAGCAGCACGGTGAGCATGGCCTTGGGGGCGGTGAAGTACACGGCCCCCTCGCGCTTGCCGGAGATGTTGATGACCCCGGTGTACTCGTGCACCGCGGGTGAGCCTTCCATCAGATATGGCGAGCCGATCGAGGCCGGCTGCTGTGCGGTGACCTCGAAGAAGTTCGTCGTCCCCTCGACGAAGGTCTTGAGCTCCTGTTCGTGCAGCATGGGGATGCTTCCGGTTGGCCCTAGCGCATGAGTTCCGCGATGGCTTCGTTCAGCTGTCGGTCGGTGAAGGGCTTCTCGAGGAAGCCGTTCGCCCCCCGCTCCATCGCCTCCACCGCCGTCGCCTTGTCCGCCAGCGCCGAAATGACCAGGATCCGCACCGCCGGCTTCAGCGCGACGAGCTGACCGATGCACTCGATGCCGTCCATGCGCGGCATGGTGATATCCATGGTCACCACATCCGGGTCGGTTCTCTTGAACAGCTCGAGCGCCTCCAGCCCGTTGCCGGCGGTGCCGACCAGCTGCAGGTCCTCGAACTGCTGCGAACGCTCGATGCGCCGGCGCATGAGGTTCGAGTCATCGACGATCATCAGCTTGAAGCAGCGTTGGGCGTTGCCGTTTATCGCCTTTGCGTTGCCGTTGCGCATGCCGCTCACCCTCGCTCCTTCAGGCGACCGCGCTGCTGACCGCCTGGGCGGCCGGCAGCAGGATCTTGAAGCGGGTGAAGCGGCCGGGGTGGGTGCTCACGCCGATCTTGCCCCCGAGCGCGTACACGCTGCGCGCCACGACGTCCATCCCGACCCCCCGGCCGGCATCCATGGACACGTCATCCTGGGTGGAGAAGCCCGGACGAAAGATCAGCGCCATGGCGGCACGCGTGTCCATGCCGCGGGCTTCGTCCTCGCTGATCAGCTGCTGGCGCAGCGCGGCGGCCTTGAGCGCCTCGGTGGCGATGCCCGCGCCGTCGTCCTCGAACACCAGCTCGTAACCCTCGCCGACCTTGCGGAAGTGCACGCTCACGGCGCCGACATCGTGCTTGGTGTGCGCCCGGCGCACCTCGGGCGGCTCGATGCCGTGCACGGCCGCGTTGCGCAGCATCTGGATGACGCAGTCCTTGATGGTCGCCGCATACGACGGCGGCACCTCGCTCAGTCCGGATACCGTCAACCTGAAGCGCTTGGCGTGATCCTCGGCCAGACGCTCGGCCATCGACTGCAGCGCGGGGGACAGATCCTCCACCGGCCGGGACTGGCGCGGGGCGGCGGAGCCGTGCGGGGCTGCGGCAGCCACGCTAGCCGCGGCGGCGGGGCCGCTCTCCTTGAGTGTGGTGAGCCGCGCGCCCATCTCGCGCACGCTGCGCAGATGCGCCAGCAGATCATCGAGCCTCAGGACCAGCGGCAGGAAATCGCTGCCCGACAGCTCGGGCTTCTTCTTGCAGTCCGCCACCATGTCTTCGAGCGCGTGCACGCGGCTGGCGACGCTCTTGAGGTTGTGCGCCGAGGCCTCGCCCTTGATGCCGTGCAGCTCGCGGAACAGTCCGCCGAGCTTCTTGCGGAACTCCGCGTCGCTACGCGCCGGCTCCCTGAGGATGCCGTTGACGAGGTTCAGGCTGGTCTCGGCGCTGTCCAGGAACGCCATCAGCTGCAGCGGTTCCACGTGCAGCATGCTCAGCATCATGTCGACCTGCGCGTTGGCGTTCTCCTGCGACTCCTGCAGCTCGCGGGCGAGCAGCACGCTGGAGGTGATGTCGCCGACGGCGCACAGCACGTGCTTGACGCCTTCCGGTCCCATGACGCGGTGGAAGTCGAACTCCAGGTAGCGGGTCTCCTTGCCGCCGTGCCCGTTGTCCATGACGATCTCGAGCTGGCCCAGTGGGTTGATGCTCTTCATCAGGTTCTCGTGAGCGCGATCGCCCCACAGGAGCTTGATGTACTTGGTGGCCGTGGCGAGTGTCGCCGGCGCCACGAGATCCTTGAGCAGTTCCTCGAACGACAGGCCGGCGAAGTCCCGGCGGCCGAACATGCGGGTCAGCGCCTCCGACCAGACGCTGCCGATACGGTAGTCGGCATCGAGCAGGAAAAAGCCCTCATGCACGGTCTTGAGGATGTCGCGCGTCTGCTCCTGGGCCTCGCGCGCGGCGCGCTCATGGCTCGAGCGCGTGAGCCGGAAGTAGCCCGCCGCCCCGGCCAGCGCCAGCGCCGCGAGCACGCCCGCCAGCAGCAGCGTGCGCAGCCGCGCCGCGGCGTCCGAGCAGGTGCGCTGCAGGGTCGCGGCCAGGGCCGCGAGCTGCCCCTGCAGCGCTCCGGCGCTGTCGCTCGCGAACAGCTGCGCCCGCTTGACCTCGGCGTAGTACTGGCGTCCCTCGCGCGACAGCGAGCTGCCGGCGGTGTCCGAGTCCACGTAGGGCTGGGCGTTGAAGGAGAGGACCGGATCGAGCACCGGAGCGTACTGATGCCACAGCTGCAGCGCACGGTGCAGCTGTGGCGAGTCGGCTTCAGCCGAGACACCCAGCTCGTTGAGCATCTGGTCGAAGCGCTTCGCCGTCGCCTGCAGGTCGGCCAGCGCCTGGCCTGAATACGCGCGTACCTCGAGCCGATCGCGCAGCGAGTTCAGCTGGTGGGAGATCTCTTGCGGATAAGTCTGCAGCGTGCTGGCCGTCTGCAGCGCGCCGATGTTGGCGCGCATGTGCGTAGCGAGCCGGAATCCCATGACGAGCACCGTGCCCATCACCAAGGTGAGCGCCGTGCCCAGGCCTGCGGTGATCAGTTGGCGGCGGCGGCGTTCTGTGCCTGCGAGGGTCATTCCTGAGATCTCCTGTCCTACTTGGGCAGCTCGAAGCGCATCCGGGTCCTCACCGGCACCTCGGCGGCGGCGCCGTTAACGAGCGGCGGCGCGTAACGCCAGCGCTTCACGGCATTGATAGCGGCCTGGTCGAACACTCCCGGGGGCGTCGCTTCGACTACGTGGATATCACGCGTCTCGCCGCTGGTATCGACCGTGAACTCGAGGACCACGCTGCCGGCGAGGTGCTGCGTCAGCGCCGGCGCGGGGTAATCCGGTGACGCGCCCCGCAGGCGCGTCAGGCGCAAGGCGAGCGCGGCGGTGTCGGGCCCCTTGGACTTCGCAGGGGTGAGCTGCTGCACGGCGAGCACCTCCTTCGGATCCGCACCGAAGCGCTTCGCCTGCGCGAGATCGGCGTCGCCGGACTTGCCGGCGAACACCGCGGCCCGGGCGCGCTCCAGGAGCTTGCCCGCGAGCTCACGGCTCGCATCCGCCACGGCAGCATTGGCCGGATCGCCCGACTGCAGCTGCCCGAGGTACCAGGCGGCGCTGTCCTGTGCCGGATCGGTCAGGCGGCCGTCGCGCAGCGCCGCGCGCGTCAGCTGCAGCATCCGATCGGCGTCGGCCTGGACGGCCTTCTGCCGCGCGCCGGTCACTTCGCGCTGGAACGCCGTGATGTCGGCTGCCTTCATCCCTAAGCCGCGCGCCTCGGTGAGCCAGCGCTCCTCATCGGCACTGTTTTTTGCCAGCGCCGCTTCGCGGGCCTTCTTCAGATAGGCGGCGGTGAGGTCGTGAACGGCGCGCTGCGTGGCCGCATTGGCGGGTGCGCCGGACTGCAGTTGCAGCAGGTGGCTCTTGGCGCTGTCGTCTCCCTCGGTGAGCTTGCCGTCTCGAATACGGTCCTCGACCAGAGTCGCGAGATGCTGCACCTTGACGTCTTCCTGGCGCCGGACGATGTCGCTGCGCCAGCGGGCGAGTTGATCGGCGGGGAAGCTGCCGGATTGCTGCGCCTGGTGCAGCAGGGCGGCGGCGCGATCGACGTTGCCGTCGGCGAGCGCCTTGGACACTTCGGCCGAAAACAGCCGCTGCTCGAAGCCTGCGACGCGCGGGTCCCCGGCGGAGGCCGCCTTGAAATTCGCGAGTGTGAGCACGGCCTCATCCACACGGCCGCCGCTCAGTGCCTCCTCGAAGCGTGCGGCGAGAACCCCCGCCACGCGCTGCAGCCCGTCCTGCGCCTCGCCGTTGACGGGGTCCGCAGCCGCGGCCGAGCGGTAATACAACAGCGCGTTGTCGGCGGCCGGCTCCGCAAAGCGGCGCTCATGCATGGCGAGGCGCGCCTTCTCGAGCAGCTCGTCCACCTTGCCCTCCAGCAGGAGGTTGGCGGCAGGCGCCGCCGGGGCGGGCGCGCGGTCGGTGGGGGCGGCTGTGGCGGCTGGCGCGGCTGCGGTGCCTGGCGCGGCTGCAGTGCCTGGCGCGGCTGCAGTGGCTGGCGCGGCTGCGGTGGCTGGCGCGGCTGCAGTGGCTGCGGGTTGGGTGGCCGGGGTCACCGGGCCGCCGCGGCCGGACATGAAAAACCACACCGTGCCTGCCACGACGAGCGCCGCGGCCAGCGCGGCCCCGATCAGCACCAGCCGGGGTCTGCTGCCGGCGAGCTCCTCCCCGGGCTGCTGCGGCTGGCGCCGGAAAGCGGCGATGGTGCGCTCCCACACCGCAGGGGGGGTGGCGCCGGATGTTGGTGGGGCCTGCAGCGCCGCCGCCATGGCGTCCGCGAACACCGCCTGGGTCTTGCGCGGCTCGATCGAGGTCGACAGCACGGCGAATACACGGCTGTCCTTGAGGGCAGCGCCCAGCTCCTTCTCCGCCGGCCCTTCCGCGAATACCAGCACGACGGCGCGCGGCACCTGCGCGTGCGCGGCGTTGACGGCGGCGCGCACGTCCGGGACCTCGCGCGCGTCGATCGCCAGGACCTGGGCGCGTTTGGCGCCCGCCATGCTGCGCAGGGCCCCGTCGAGGGACTCGACCGGCTGCACCACAGCCTGACGGCCCAGGGCCTGGCCCAGGTCGAGCAGAAAATCATCGCGGGTGGTGAGAGCAGTGACGTCCACTGCCGGCCTTGAATCGTGGGATGCGCTCGCCGGAGCGCGGGTCGTGGTTTCGGGACTGCGAGAGGCAGTCGTTGATGCGCTGGCCACGTGAGGTGTCTCCAAAGAAAGACGGCCGACTGATTGTATCTCCATCCATGGAGCGAGGCGGCCGCGACCTGCAAGCCTCCGGGGCGCGCGGGTCCTCGGCGTTGCAGCATAGGTAGCTTTTCGGGCAGCGCAGTGCGTTAGTTCACAATAATGAGAGCTTGCGTCGGGCAGCCGCGACGTTGATCATCCACCTCCGAAGCATGCGCGCGCTGTGCGACGGGTGCCCGGCGCGGGCCGCGAGGCCGCGTCGTGCTTGAGTCGGGCAGAGGGTTACCGGGGCGTGGGTGGGGTGACACGGGGCTGCAGCCCATGATGCGCAAGCCGTTGCTTGCCAGCCGCAGCGCAACATCTGGCGATACACTCACCGCTCTGCCCGGGCGTGAAGGCTCGCACGCCGCCGGCGTGCACGGAAGCGGTGCCGGCGCGGCGCGCTTGGCGATCAGCAGATGCGCGCCGCCGCGTGCGGCGGCACACCTGAGATGACGGTGGCGTGGGCGCGGCGGGCGGTGAAACAATCCATCGCTGTGACCGTCTTAACGTAACAGGTACCTCAGGATCTGAAGGCCATCACTCATTGTGCGGAAACATGGGACTAGCTTAATGACCAACTCGGCATCGCCGGTGTCGCCGGCAGCGCCGGCATCGGATTCGAGACCGATGAGCTCAATGGGAGGGAGGGACGATGCCACCGCTCGCTGCTGACCAGAATTCCCACGGCACCACCGCCGACTTCATCGATACCCTGAGCTCCTTCAGCCGCCTGCACCGCGCCCAGCGCTGGGAAGGCACGTTCGGTGAGTTTCTGGCCAACATCCTGCCCGGCCATGCGGTGGCGCTCGCCCGCACCAGTCATGAATACGTCTGGGACATGCTGCGCTGGCATGGGCGCGCCGCGCAGCCCGACGCTTCCGAGAACGTGCGCTCGCGCGAGCTGTTCAAGCGCGAGCTCTTTGGTATCGATGAGCCGCTGTCGCGTGTCGTCGATTACTTCAAGGCCGCGGCCGCCGGATCCGATGTCGGCCGGCGGTTGTTGCTGATGCTCGGTCCGCCCTCCGGCGGCAAGTCGACGCTCGCGATCCTGCTCAAGCGCGGGCTCGAGGAATACAGCCGCACCGACGAGGGCGCGCTGTACGCCATCCGCGGCTCGCCGCTGCGCGAGAACCCCTTGAACCTCATCCCCACCAGCCTGCGCGCCGAGTTTCGTGACCGCTACGGCGTGAACATCAGTGGCGAGCTGTCCCCGTGGGCGCGCGATTTCGTCGAGCGCGAGTTCGAGGGCGACTTCGTGCGGGTCCCGGTCGAGCGCGTTTTTCTGAACGAAGCTTCGCGTATCGGCATCGGCACCTATGCGCCGCACGATCCCACCACCGCCGACATCGCTGACCTGGTCGGCTCGGTGGATCTCGCCAAGGTCGCGCAGATCGGCGACGAGGGCGACCCGCGCGCCTGGTCGTGGTCGGGCGCGGTGTACGCGGCGAGCCGCGGCGTGCTGGAGATGATCGAGATTCTCAAGGTGAAGCGCGAGTTCCTGTACCTGCTGCTCACCCTGACGCAGGAGAAGAACGTCAAGGTATCGCGCTTCCCGCTGATTCACCTCGACGAGACCATCCTGGCGCACACCAACCTCGCGGAGTTCCACAAGTTCCTGCAGGAGAAAGAGAACGAGGCGCTGTTGGACCGCATGGTGATCATCAAGATCCCCTACGCGCTGTCTTACCGCGACGAGTCGCGCATCTACCAGAAGCTGGTGTCGGGCGCGCCGGCGTTCCGCAACGTACACCTCGACCCGCACGTGCTCAATCTCGCGGCGGTGTTCGGCATCCTGACGCGCCTCGGCAAGTCCGAGCGCGAGGGTCTGGATCCGCCCAAGAAACTGCGGCTGTATGCCGGCGAGGCGGTCGAGGGGGTCCCGGAGACCGAAGTGGTGCGCCTGCGCGCCGAGACGCCCGAGGAGGGCATGACCGGCGTGAGCCCGCGTTTCGTGGTCAACGCGATCTCCAACGCCATCACCCGCGGCAACACCCACAGTCTCACCAGCATGGAGCTGCTGCTCGCCCTGAAGGACAGCATCGAGAGCGATGCACGCATGGACGCGAAGCAGAAGAAAGCCTGGATCGATCACCTGGTGACGGCCCGCAAGGAGTTCTACAACCGCTGGGTGAAAGAAGACGTGCACCGCGCCATGTTCGCCTCCTTCGAGGAGGAGGCGCAGCAGCTGCTGGAGAAGTATCTCGACGAGGTCGAGGCCTCGCTCGATCACCGCCAGGTCACCGATCCGATCACCGGCGAGAGCCGCGCCGCCGACGAGCGCTTTCTGCGCTCGGTCGAGGAGAAGATCAAGGTGTCGGACTCGGGCAAGATGTCGTTCCGCCAGGAGGTGGTGCGCAAGGCCATGGTGGCCTTCAAGGCGGGCGAGAGGTTCAAGCTCGTCAGTCACGCCCGCATGCGCGAGGCCATCGAGCAGTACCTGTTCGAGGAGCGCCGCGACGTGCTGCGACTGGTGACCTCCACCGCGCGCCCGGACGACGACGCGCGCCAGAAGATCTCCGTGGTGCAGCAGCGCCTGGTCAGCGAGTACGGCTACGACGAGCACAGCGCCAAGGAGGCGCTCAGCTACGTAACCACGCTCCTCGCCCAGGAGTAGCGGCGCTGTTCGAAAAGGTGTACCAGTAGGACATGGACGAAGAGCGCGGCAATCGCGGCGAGCCCTCCGACGCCGCGCAGTGGTACGAGCTGTTCTCGCGCGGCGCGCGTGACTGGCTGCGCCACGACGAGAAAGTCCGCGAAGCGGTGCGCGCCAATCTCCCCGAGATGATCGCCGGGGGCGACGTCATCAACGGCGGCGCCCGCACGGTGCGCGTGCCGGTGCGCATGCTCGAGCACTATCATTTCCGGCTGCGGCGCCCGGAGGAACAGCAGGGGGCGGGGCAGGGCAAGGCCAAGCCGGGAGACGTGTTTTCCGCTCCCGGGCGCGAGCAGGGGCAGGGTGAGAAGGGACCCGGCGGGCGCGACGAGGGCGAAGTGCAGCTGCTGCTCGAGTTCAAGATCGACGACATCGTCGACTGGCTGTGGGAGGCGATGAAGCTGCCGAACCTCAAGGCGCGCGTGGGGCCGTCCGAGGAAACCGACTGGATCCGCGAGGGCTGGGACCGCCACGGCGCACGCTCGCGCCTCGACCGGCGCCGCTCGTTCAAGGAGCTGGTGAAGCGGCGCGCGGCGCCGGGGGCCACACAGACCTTCATCGACGAGGACCTGCGCTACCGCCAGCTCGCCCGGCGCCGTCAGCCGGCGCTGCACGCGGTGGTGTTCTTCATGCTGGACGTGTCGGGCAGCATGTCCGACCGCGATCGCAAGCTCGCCAAGACCTTCTTCTTCTGGGTGGTGCAGGGGCTGCGGCGCGAATACCGCTCGCTCGAGACGCTGTTCGTGGCGCACACCACCGAGGCGTGGGAATTCAACGAGCCGGACTTCTTCCAGGTGAGCGGCACCGGCGGCACCGTGGCCTCGACCGGACTCGCCAAGGTACGCGAGATCATCGACGCCCGCTACAACCCCGGACGCTGCAACATCTACCTGTTCTATGCCTCCGACGGCGACAACTCCGTGAGCGACGCCGCCGACGCGCGCAGCGCGCTCAGCGCCATCGCCGCGGACGCCTGTTTCACCGGCTACGTGGAGGTGTCCTCGGGGCTGTCGCGGCAGCTGGCCACCGAAACCGGCAAGCTGTTCGCGGAGCTGCAGGCGGCCGGCTGCGCCGCCGGCAGTTACGCGCTCAACGACTTCGAGGACGTCTGGGGCGCGGTGCGGCATTTCTTCACCGCCGAAGCCCAAGCGCCCGAGAGCCAGGCGCCCGAGAGCCCATGAGCCCCGAGCGCCCATGAGCGAAGGCTGGCAGAGCTACGTTCGGCGCATCGAGGAGCTGGCCGCCCGCTCCGGGCTCGAGTTCCACCGGGTCGATTTCGAGGCGGTTCCCGACAGCTTCATGATGGAGATCGCCGTCTACGGCCTGCCGGTGCGCATGCCGCACTGGTCATTCGGCGTGCGCTATATCTATCAGCTGATCCAGCGCCACATGGGGCACTCACGGCTCTTCGAGGTGGTGTTCCCCGGTAACCCGGGACACGCCTACCTCGCCGCGAGCAACGGGCTCGCGGAAAACATCCTGGTGACCGCGCACGTGCTGGGGCACGCGGATTTCGCGCGCAACAACCTGCTGTTCCGCCGTTGCCAGGAGCAGGTGAGCGAGCACATCGTCGAGCACGCCGCCAATCACGCGCGCCAGATCCAGCAGGCCATCGAGACTCACGGCGCGCAACGCGTCGAGGCCGCGCTCGATGCGGCCCTCGCCCTCGAGCAGCACGTCGACGTCGACCAGCCGCTGCGCCGCGAGCGCTACCCGGAGTTCCTCGTGGATCCGAAGGCGCTGGTCGAGGACCAGTTCCGCAAGCGCTTCGCGGCGCTCGAGCCCCTCGCCGGCGGCAGCGCCATCGAGGTGAAGAAGCGCGCGCCGCTCCCTCCGCATCCGGAGCGCGACCTGCTGTGGTTCGTCGCCAACTACGCCCCCGAGATGGAGAGCTGGGAGCGCGACATCTTTCTCGCAGTGCGCGAGGAGTCGTTCTATTTCTATCCGGTGTTCGCCACCCAGATCATGAACGAGGGCTGGGCCTCCTACTGGCACGCGCGCCTCTTGCGCGAGGCGGACTTCATTCCGCAGCAGGCTTACCTGGATGCCATCAAGTGTCACTCGGACGTGGTGCGCCCGGTCGCCGCGGAAACCCAGGTCGCGCTCAGCATCAACCCCTACCACCTGGGGTTTGCGATGTGGGAGAAGATCGTCGAGAAGAACGGCCTGCCCGCGGCGCGCGCCATCATGCAGCAGGACGATGACTT
>Ga0209267_1000814_pt1 | contig 22166 bp, 20 predicted proteins | sample GraSoiAngelo_137_FD_185894 | JGI IMG/M metagenome (GOLD analysis project Ga0209267, IMG submission 185894) | Grasslands soil microbial communities from the Angelo Coastal Reserve, California, USA - 14_0929_09_30cm (SPAdes) (version 2) | ecosystem: Environmental > Terrestrial > Soil > Grasslands ... | reverse complement strand
GAAGCGAGAAACGGGAAGCGAGAAACGTGGCTGCACCGCCGTTTCCCGTTTCCCGTGTCCCGTTTCCCGTCTGTCCCACCCACGGTCCCCGTCCCGAATCGGACGCACAGTTCTGTTCGGATTGCGGGCGCCGTCTCGCGACCGCGCCCGGCTTTTGCGCGCGGTGCGGCACGGCGCTCGAGTCTGACGCCCACTACTGCCATTCGTGCGGGGCGCGCGTCGCCGCTTGAGGCAGCGTCCTTGACGGCGGGACGTCCGCCATCCTAGACTGCGTACCAGAAAGTTGGGACTCCAAGCCCCGTTGCGCCCGCATGCGGCTCAGCGGGGCGTTTCTTTATCCAGAGCTTGGGGGCTCATGTCGCCCAACGCGCCGCTCCAACTCACGCACTCCCGGATCAAGCTGCTGATCGCGGACGACCGCTGGGTCGTCCGTGAAGGCCTGAAGCGCATGATCGCACAATGCGCTGACATGAAGGTCGTCGGCGAGGCGGCAACACCGGACGACGTGCTCGAGCGGCTGCAACCTACTGAAGTCGACGTGATACTGCTCGATGCGTGGCTCGGCGGCCCCAAGACGCGGGGACTCATCCGCGAGGTACGGCGCCGCCACGCCCGGTGCCGCGTGCTCGTGTTGAACGTGCACGGGCGGGATCCGAATGCCCTGCGCCTGCTGGGGACGGGCGCCGCCGGATACCTCGGCAAGGATCATTCGCGTGAGCAACTGATTGACGCGATTCGGCAGGTCGTGCGCGGCGCATCGTACGTGAGCCCGTCGCTCGCCAGCCGGCTCATCTCCGACTGGAGAGGCGGCGGGAGAAGGCCGCAGCATGCGATGCTCTCAGACCGAGAGTACCAGGTGCTATGCAGGTTCAGCTCCGGAATCCCGTTCAAGCAAATCGCGGCCGAGCTCGGCGTGAGCCCCAAAACGGTGAGCACGTACCGGAGGCGGATCCTCGACAAGCTCAAGCTGAAGACCAACGCGGAGATCATCCGGTACGCGATCGAACGCCGCCTCGTGCGCCGCTTAGCGGCGGCGCCGCCACGGCGTCAGAAAAATCCTACAGATCAGTCGGCCGGACTCTGACGAACCCCGTCGGACTTGTTCCGGCGCCCATACGCTGCGAATCGCGTCGCGGTTCCGGGCCTCGGCCTCACAACGATGCGCGCGCGCGTCGCTGCACTCCCACGACGTAGCGACGCAGCATCGCGGCACCCACCTTGCCACCAACCGGGAACGTCCCAGCTCACTCGAGTCCGTGACTCGAGGAAGGAGGCGTACCGCAATGACAATTCGACTGAATACGGCGCTCGGCCCCGGCCTGCTCGTGGCCGCAACGCTCACGCTCGGGTGCTCCGAGCGCCACGCGCCGCTGGCGGGGGTGCTGGCAGACGTCAGCACTTCGTCCGCCAGCCAGGCGACAAGCTACAGCGGTCGCGCCACGGTGCTGCAGGCCGCAGTGCTCGGTCTCTCACCCGTGGTGCTGGCCGATGCCGGCCCCCTGCCGCCGTCGGGTGGTGCGGAGGAAGCGTCGCTTCTGAACGCGAGCGTGCCTGGCCTACTGACGGCGGAGGTGTTGCACGCGTCCACCGTGGGTCAGGGCAACGCGAGCCGCTCCGAAGCGTCGGTGGCCGAACTTTCGCTGACGGTTGCCGGCAATACGATTTCGGCCGGCCTGCTCCAGGCGCGCGCCTCTGCCGTTTGCGGCGACGGCGGGGCGACGGCGACCGGTTCCTCGAACATCACCGCGCTCTCCGTGAATGGCCAAACCGTCACGATCTCGGGTACGCCCAACCAGAGAGTGCCGCTGCTCGTCGGCGAAGTGATCATCAACGAGCAAACGAGCAAGGGGGCGGGCGACATCACTGTCAACGCGCTCCATATCGAGGTACCTGGGGTCGCGGACGTGATCGTATCCTCGGCGCATGCCGATATCACCTGCCAACCGGCTCCGCCTCCCCCCGTTTGCGCCGGGGCGGATTTCGCCACCGGCGGCGGGTGGATCACAGGCACGCCCTCCGGCGCCAAGGCCAACTTTGGTGCCGCTGGCGGGATCAAGCAGGGGCAGTTCTGGGGCCATCTGACCTACATCGACCACGGCCCCGACGGGCCGCGGGTCAAAGGCACCGGCGTCACCGTCTACAAGGTGGTGAACCCGACCACGCGCCATATCGAGGGTACGGCTCAAGTGAATGGCCAGGACGGGTTCACGTATCAGGTGGACGTCGCAGACAACGGCGAGCCCGGACGCAGCGACACCTTCACGCTCCAGCTGTCTGGCGGCTACGGCGCCTCGGGCACCCTGGCGGGTGGCAACATCCAGTTGCACGTACCGAGTTGCCAGTAACGCGCACCACTCGGTGCGGGCGGGCGATCCCCTGTCGGGGTCGTCCGCCCCAGCGAGGGTTGTCAGTCCCGCTAGTTGGGCCTGGCCGCGTTCAGGATCGCCGTCGCCCGCTCGAATTGCTTCGCTGCCGTTTCCACGGCCGGATCGGATGCCGCCGCGATCCGGTAGAGTCCCTCTTCTCCCCACTTGGCCAGGGCGACCGAGCGCACCAGCAGCCGCTGCAGCTGGTCGCCCGCGTCCGCCGGGATGGCAACCCCCTGAGCCGCGGCGAACGTACGGAAGGTCTCCTGCGCCGTGGCCGGCAGCACCGGGTGCGCGGCCAACGAATCGAGGACCGGGAGCGAGGCGCCGGCAGCGGCGACGTAGCCGCCCACCCACTTGAGGGGGAGGTCATCCTCGCGCGCGCGCTCGAGCCACAGGGGCGCCGGATCGGGCTCCGGCAAGACGACGTCGGGATAGATCCCACCACCGCCGTACACGGTTCGCCCGCCGTCCGTCTTGCACGAGGGACGACCCGCCGTGTCGCGCTCCGCGCGCGCGAGACGGAAGTAGTCGCGACGCGTGATACCGCGGTACTGGCGCTGGATGACTCGCCCGCACGGCGTGGTGACGTGACCGACCACCAGCATCATCAGCGAGCCGTCCGCCAGGGGAAGGCCGCGCATCAACAGCGCCTTGCCGAAGCTCGGGCGTCCCACGATGACGGCCCGGTCGTGATCCTGGAGTGCGCCGGCCACGAGCTCCGACGCGCTCGCGGTGCCGGCGTTGATCAGCACGACGAGGGGGTACCGCTTCTCGTGGCTCCAGAACGACCGGCTCACGCGCACCGTGTCCTTCTCACCCTCGACCTTCTTGCGGGTTTGCTCTGTGTACACGATCGCGCCCTTCGGTAGGAACTCGCCCGCCACCCTGGCCGCCTCGGCGACGCTGCCACCGCCGTTGTCGCGGAGGTCCAGCACCAGTCGCTTCATGTCGCGTCCTTCGAGGCGGCCGAGCGCCGCATGAAGGTCGTCGGCAGCCTTCTCGTTCGCGAATGTCGTGAGGCGGATGTAGCCCACCTGCGGATGCAGCATGAACGCGGCGGGTACCGCGGTCGCCTCCTCCGTCCGCTCCCGCGCCACGCGGCGCTCGACCGTGACGATCGACCCGTCCAGGCGGCGACGTTGCAGGCTGAGCTTGGTGGTGGACCCCTTCGGGCCCGCCAGGCTGATGTCGAGCTCTTCGGCGCTCTCGGCCCGGACAGGCTGCGAATCGACGGCCACTAGCTCGTCGCCCGGCAGGATATCCAGGGTCGCTGCCTCCGAGCCAGGCGCCAGGCTCACCACCACCGGTGAGCCACCGTAGAAGGCGAACGTGATCGGCACCGGGTAGAGCTTCCCCGCACGCATGGCCGTCTCCTTCTCGGGGGCGAGGCGCGTCGCCGGGAGCACGTACGAGTGGGGGTCGGCAGCGTGCACCATCCCCGTGACCGCGGCCATGAAGAGGTCGTGCGTATCGATCGAGTCGGGATGGTTCACGCGGATCTGGTTCAGGACCTGGCTGAACATCTGCAGGTCCTCGTACGCGGTCCGTTTGCGGATCGGACTCGCCGGCCCCTCCTGCGCCTGGGCCACGCCGGCGATCAGCGCCAGCCCGAGCAGTGCGCCTCTCACGGACGCTCCCCGGCCACCGGGCCCAGCGCCGCGAGGCGCTGCTTCACGTCGGGCACGCGAACGTCCCGGCTGCTGGTGTGTGCGAGGTAGCCGCGATAATCGTCCGCGGCCTCTGCGGGCTTGCCCAGCATTTCCGCAACGCGACCGAGCAGGTAATACGGGCCGGGGTAGAACGGCTCGAGGTCGACCGCCTTTCGAAGCTGCACGGCAGCGTCGGCCGCACGCCCGATTTGTGCCAGCGTCTGACCGTAGGTGGCGCGCACCCAAGGATCGTCGGGCTTGACCTGGACGGCGAGGTCCATCTCGCTGAGCGCGCTGGTCGTGTCGCCCGCGGCCAAGGCGACGGAGCCGAGCCGGATGTGGGCGGGGTAATAGCTGAGGTCCTCCTGCAGCGCCCGCCCGTACGCTTCACGCGCCGGCTCGAATTGGGCCTTGAGCTCGTAGGTGAGACCGATGCAGTGCTCGAGCAACGCTTTGGACTCGTACACAAAGACGAACGCCTTCTGGTCTCGCTTGCGCAGCTTTTCCAGGCCCTGGGCCAGCTCCGCACGCGTACTGTCCTCGTTGCCGAGCATGTGGAACGCCCGCGCTCGCTCCACGTGGATCCAGGCCTCGTCGTCCGGCTCCTGCGGAATGGCCTTGCGGTACAGCTCCAGCGCGTCGGGCACGCGGCCCTCGCTCATGGCCATCGAGGCCCTCACGCGCTCCCTCGCGTCGTTCCGCAGGTAGTGCTCCATGTAATACTCGAACCCTACGGATGAAGCCGCGTCGAGCTGTTGTCCGTTCTGCTGCAGCATCTCCTGAAACAGGGCCCGCAGGTAGACCACGATCAGCTGTTTGTCGAGATCGCGGTTCAAGAACGGGTCGAGCGTCAGTGCCCGTAGCTCGAGGGAGTCAATGCGGCGGGCCTCCTTGGACTCGAGGAAGCGGCGGTTGCCTCTCATGTAGCCCACGAGGAGCCGCGGGTCCGCCATCAGCAGGGCGATCCGTCGGGCGTAGACCGGCTGCGCCCACGCGGGGTCGAGCCGCGTCGCCCAGTAAAACGCGTCGGCTGCCCTTTGCGGATCCCGCTCGATCTTGCGCATGCCGAACTCGTAGTAGGCCGGCGCGAAGTTCGTATCCGCTCCCTCTTCCAGATTGGGACGCTTGGGCACCTTGCCGCCCTGTGCCTGCAGGGCCGCCGGGGGGAGAGTGGCCAGGATTGAGGCGACGAGAGAAGCCAGGAGGACGGCACGCATGGTTTGCTCCTGTGCGAATGTCCAGTGCGAACATATCGCGAGTGCGGGACTGTCACAACGTGCTCTCGTCTTAACAATGTCGCCGCCCCGCCGTCCCTACCGCTCGGAGTCGAGGTCAACCGTCAAGACTTCTTGAGGAGAGGTGGCATATGCGAAGGGCGATTCGTCTCGTGATAGCGGCGGCCGTGGCTGGGCTCGCCGCCTGCGGCGAGGGCACGGCGCCCGCGTCCGGGCAGGCTGACGTGGTCGCCGCCGAAGCGGACCAGCTGGGCGCCATGGTGGACACCGATTTCGGCGCCGCGGGCGCGGCGGCGACGGCGGCGCCCACAACCAGTAGCTCCGGCGTCCTCGCTGCGCCGACCGCCACCGCCGGCGATACGGCCCCTACGTTTTGGGGTCGGCTGCGCGTCGTGCCCGGTGGCCCGCGGCCGGTGTACCATCGCGACGTGACGATTCAAGGCGACACGGCCCGCGTGGAGCACGACGTCACATTCCAAGGCGTGTTCCTGGTTGATACGTCCGCCGACGGCCTTTTCAACCCGACCGCCCAACCGCTGGCCGACCGCATGACGCAGCGCGCCGTGCTGGTGCGCGACCGGTCGGAAAGCCGCGGATGGCGTGCCGTCGAGCTCTCGCCGCAGAATTGGACCGTGGTGGATGCGAGCCGGCAGACGGTCACGGTCACCGACGTAAGGGTTTATCGCAACGACACGCTGCTCATCGAGGTCACCGATCCCAGCGCCCTGTTCGACGTAGCCAACCGCATCCCCCGGTTCCATCTGGATGATACGGTGAAAGTCGTAGCGGCCGTGACGAACACGACGGGCTCGGGGTTCACGCCCGCGAGCTTCGTGTTCCTGCACGTGCGCCATGCCGACAGGCTGGGGACGAGCTGGCGCCGCATACCCATGACCGACAACGGTGACGGCACCTACCAGCGCACCTGGATCGCGCGCCGCACTGGTATCGATCGATTCGTGGTGGACGCCCTCGACTCGGCCACGCTGTTGCTCGGCACGGGGGACAACGACCGGACGAACGAGGTGGGGATTCCGTATCGGATCGAGTAGTCGACTCTTGCTTTTCGCGCCGCGCTTCCGTATCAGTGTGCGACCTTCAACCGCGGAGCGCCGGTGTGAGCGGAGTCACAGTGCGGGTCGCGGTCGTCGTCGCGGGCCTGGTGGTGGTGGCGACGATGGCCCAGGGACAGCGGCGCATTCGGGGTGGGCGCGCCGTGATGGTCGACCGGCCAGCGGTGGGCCCGCGGATCGGCTACGACTTCGACTTCGACCACGTCTTCGTCGGCGGCCAGCTCAACCTGCCGGTCGGGCGTCGCTGGGGGCTCGTGCCGTCGGCGGAGTTTTTTCCGGGCCAAAACGGCTCGCCGTTCCGGTTGAACGCCGACTTGAAGTACCATCCCCCGACGGTGTACGGACTGTTCTATTTCGGCGCGGGATTCGCCTACCTGCACGCGAGCGGCGCGAGCGACGCGGGGGCCAACCTCTTCGCAGGGTGGGAAGGCCGGCGCGCGCGGCCATTCAAGCCGTTCCTCGAAGCGAAGTTCGTGTTTGCCGACAACACGGCGTTCAACGTCCTGGCGGGGCTGAATTTCCCGCTCTAGCTAGAACTCGAAGCGCTCCATCCGCCGGAGGCCGATCCAGAGCGGGACCGCCGTGGCCCCCGCGCACAGCGCGGCGGCCACGGCGAACCACGCGATCATCCCCGCGTCCACCACCACCGGCTGTCCCAGGAAGACGGATCGGACGTACTGGTACACGGCCTGCCACAACACGAAGATCACGGCGCTGAGCAGCACGATCGTCGCCATCATGAACACCAACCCCCCGAACGACGTGGGGATCTGGGCCGCATTCTCGGTCTCGAACTGCGGGTACAGGGCGCCGAAGCCCAGCGCCAGCGCGCCGATCGCGAACGTGAGCCCGCAGATGGTCACGAGCTCCATCACCATCATGAACGGCCGCACCTGCAGCAGCACGTTGGTCAGGCCGGTGAGCAATAGCGCCAGGACCAGCAGCGGGATCGTCCCCACCCAATACTTGGACCACAGCAGCGCCCGCAGGTCGAGCGGGCTCGAGCGCAGGAGCCACATGTGCCGGCCCTCGAGCGATACCGCCGGAAAAATGAAGCGGGCGGCGATGGCGGCCAGCACGAACCCCGCCAGCCCGAGGTTGAGGAACGAGACGAGCGTGATATAGAAGAACCCCACCGCCTCACCGCGGTGCAGCGGCAGGGTCTTGATGTTGAACAGGTACACCAGCACGAGCGCCGCCAGCAGGATGAGCTGGCTCCACTGCGTGGTGTCGCGGAAAAACAGCTTGATGTCCTTGATCACGAACTCGCGCTTGGCGACCGGGAGGAAGCGCAGCAGCGTTCCGACCGTGCGGCGCCACAACTCGCCCCGCACGAACCGTTCAGCTCCCTCCTGCGCTTTCGTGAACCCCGACGCAAACAGGTTGCGGTGGAGCATCGCGCCGAGCGCGACGAAGGCCGCCGCCGTGGTCCAGAGGAGCGCGACGGGCAACAGGTCGGGCTGCCCGCGCAGGAAGCTCATGATCGCCTGGGTCACCCATTCGCTCGGCAGGAACGGCGACGTCGGAGTGCGGAGCACCGCGATGAAGTCGAGCAAGTTGCGGAACCCCTCGGGGGACGCCAGCCGCTCCGGCCGGATCAACCGGAACAGGAGGATCAGGCCGCCGGCCGCGCCCAGCGCGACGATCGAGAGCAGGTCGCGGGTGCGGCGCGCCGGGAAAATGTTCACCAGGATGAGCGTCAGCGCCGAGCCGGCCACGGCCGGGAGCGCCAGCAGCGGCAGCACGGTGAGGACCGCGTAGGGAATGAACAGGAGGCCGCCCCGGTAGCTCACCCCGTACGCCGCGAAGATGGGAACCGCCATCAGGGCCACCATCCACGACGAGTGCAGCATCGTCTCACCCAACTTCGCCAGGTAGATGCGCAGCCAGTCCACGGGCGCCGAGACCAGGAGGTCCAGGTCCTTCGCCAGGAAGAAGCTCGATAACGCGGTGATCACATTCGACAACACGAGGATGCCGACGAACGCGAGGAGCACGATCCCGAGGATCTTGCCGGCGAGCAACGGCCCGAGGTCTTCCACGCCGCGGAAGTACTTGAGGATTCGGTAGAGGATGGCGAACACGCCGACCCAGAAGGCGAGCCCCACGAAGGTCAGGATGAGCAGCTTGGCCGAGCCCCCGCGGGAGCGCTCTTCGCGGATCCGCTGCAGGGCGGTGCGCCACTTGGGCTCGAGCACCCGCCAGAGCGAGGGCTGCGTCACGCGGCCCGGCCTCCCTCGTCGTTCCCACCGCCCAGCACCTCCACCAAGTCGCGTACTTGCGCCCCGCCGGTGAGCTTCAAGAACAGCTCCTCGAGGCTCGCGTCGCCGGCGCGGTGGTGCTGGCGCAGGTCGTCTACCGTGCCCTCGGCGACGATCTTGCCGTGCTGGAGGATCGCGACGCGGTCACACATCGCCTCCGCCACCTCCAGCGTGTGGGTGCTCATGAGCACGGTACCGCCGCGCTCCACGAACTGGCGGAAGATGTCCTTCAGCAGTCGCGCCGCCTTCGGGTCGAGGCCCACCATGGGCTCGTCCACGACGATGCACTGCGGCCGGTGGATGAGGGCGCTCGAGATGATCAGCTTCTGGCGCATGCCGTGACTGTAGGCTTCTACCAGCTCGTCCTTCCAGCTGGTCAACTCGAACACGTCGAGCAGCTCGGCGACGCGCCGCTCGACGGCGTCCCCTTCCTGACCGTACAGCGCGGCCACGAAGCGCAGGAACTCGACGCCGGTGAGCTTGTCGTACACGAACGGCCGATCCGGGATGAAGCCGAGTCGCATCTTGGCGGGGATCGGGTTCGCATGCACGTCGTCGCCACCCAGGAGCACCCGGCCGTTGGTGGGGCGCAGGATGCCGGCGATCATCCGCAGCGTCGTGGTCTTCCCTGCGCCGTTCGGGCCAAGGCATCCGTACAGCACACCCTGTGGGATGTCGAGCGAGATATCATCGACGGCGACGAAGCTGCCGTAATGCTTGGTCAGCCTCTCCAGTTGGATCATAGCACCTCGAGCTTGATGCGCCCGATCAGGCGAACGAGCTCCGCCTGCTGGGCAAGACCGCCGATGCTGAACCGCACGTGCGCGGCGCCGGCGGGGAATTCCTCGAGCATCGGGTCCACCGCCACCCAGTCGCCAAGGTACACCTCGGCCCACGCGTGATAGTAGAAGCGGCCGTGCACGGACACGAGTCCCGCGGCGGTGCGGGCCGGCAGTCCGGCTGCCCGCGCCAAGGCGACGTACAGCACCGCGTGCTCGTTGCAGTCGCCCAGCCGTGCCTCGAGCGCCTGGAGCGCGCCGGGCGATGTCGCGGTGGGCCGCTGCGCCAGGTTGGCGCGCACCCAATCCGCGATGCGGCGCGCCGCGCGCGTCGGATCCTGCTCCCGTCCGACGATGAGCCGAGCCTGCGCCTGAATGCGGCGATCCTCGCTCTGGATCAGCGGTGCGGGGGCGAGCCAGCGGGCGAGACTCGAGTCGCGCGCCGGGAGTTGGTAGCGGGCGGAAAGCGTCGCCCGAGGCTCGCGCCGGATCAGCAAGGTGTCACCGCTCTGCTGCTGGCGCCCGCCGCCGAGATCGAACGCGCCCGGCGTCACCCCGGTGAGCCGCACGCGAAGCTGCGACGCCGTGTCGTGCGGGAGGCGCTGCCGCGCCGCGAGTACGGTCGTCGCGACCACCTCGCCGGGACCCGGCGAGAGGCTGGCGCGGATCAGGCTGGTGGTGTCCCGGTGCCGAAAGTTGGTGTAGGCGAGCTCGAACGCCGTCCGCTCCATGGCGAAGCCCACCGCGTTCTCGGCGCGCACGATATGTCCCTGGGCGTCGATCCACGCGCGCGTCGTCATGCCTCCCGCGCGCTGCTCGACGCGGAACGCACGCACGGTGTCAAAACGCGCGGGCACCCACGCCATGGCGGTCGAGTCGTACAGCGCGCTGTCCGCGACCACGAACGTGGATTCCGCTGCCACCTCCACCGTCACCGGCTGCTCGGCTAGCCGCACCGGATCGTACACGACGCTGGCGTAGGTCTTGCCGCGCTTCAGCTCGCCGCCGAACGCGAGTCGCAGCGGCAGCAGGCTCGGGAGCACGATTGGGCGGGCGAGGGGGACACGGGTCGTCTCGGAGTCCGACCCCGCAAAGAGAGTGACCGCCAGGACGCTATCGCCGTTGACGAGACTGCGCGCCGTAAATCGGCCCAGGTCGCCGTCGAATCGCGCCAGAACGCCCTCGAGTCGCAGGGTGCGAGACAGGACCGCGCGGCTCAGGACCACGCTCCGGTGCAACACGCCCAGCGCCGGTGTGCGCAGCACGAGCATGTCCGTCACGCCGATACTGGTCGCCTGGGTGTCGATCGTGGACGAGGCGAACCCGACCTGCCGGTCCCCGACGTCCAGACGATAGTAGACGGCGCCCGGCGGCACGCTCAGGGCCGCTTCCGCCAGTCGCGTTCCGGTGGGACGGAAGAACTCCCGCTTCACGAGCCACCCGAGCGATGCGGCCCACGCGCCCAGGATCGCGACCGCCCACGTGCGACGCGTCATGACTCGGCCGCCTCGCTGCGGCGCAGGGCCGCCTCGAACGCCTCGCGCTCCTCGGGCGTTTCCACGACGATGGATACGGTCGCGGGAAACGCGGCGTTACCGAGATGACTCCTGAGGATGGGTACCATGATGTCGGCGGCGTCCTCGACGGAGAGATTCCCGGCCCCGGTCCCGATCGGGGGCACCGTGAGGCTCGTGAATTCCCACTCGCGCGCTTGTTCCAGCGTCGAGCGCCACGCGCGCGCCACCCCGTCGCGGGTCACTGGCTCGGTGTCGCTTCGGATGACGGCGTGGATCACGAACTCCGCCGGCAGGTCGCCGCCACCGGCGGTGACCACCGCCGCGCCCACCGCGAGCTCCTTCTGGAGCTGCAGCCCGTGCGTGAACGCCGTGCCGCCCACCGTCTCCAGCCGGCGGACGGCCGGCGTGGTCGGATCGAGGCGGGTCGTGGCCGGGCGCACGACCGCGGTCGCCGCGAGGAACGCGAGATCGTCCACGACCACGCGGATCACCCGCCGCCGGCCTCCCGCGAGCGGCGATACATCCGCGTAGCGTCGTCCGGGCGATTGAGCCGGTCGAGCACAATTCCCAGACCGTAGAGCGCCCGGGTGTTGCGAGGCTCGAGCTCGACGGCCCGCTCGTAGGCGGCCCGCGCACCCTCGAGGTCGTCCACGTGATTGAGGGCTTCGCCGAGATAGAACCAGGCGGCCGCCCGGCCCGGGTCGACCTCCGTCGCGCGCCGCAGGTGGGGCACTGCTTCGCTCCACAACCCGCGCCGCGAGAGCACCACGCCGAGGCCCCTGAGCGCCTCGCCGTGGATCGGGTCCACGCGCAGCGCGCGCTCGTAGTCCCGCTGCGCCGCGCGATAGTGCGTCGCGCGGGCGAGCAGGCGGGCCCGCTCGACCAGGAGCGCGACGTTGTCCGGGTCCGCCGCGAGCGCGTCGTCCAGCGTCGGCTCGACCGTGGATCCGTCGGGCGTCGGCGCGTCGGCCGGCACCGACGGCACGTGCGCCGGGAGCTGGGCCGTGATCGGGGGGGGCAGGCCGGCGCGGGCCACGTCCGCGGGTGACGCGATGGTGCTGGTCTCGGTCAGCGATTCCGCTTCCTCGATCAGCTCGGCCGCGACGCGGGCACGCTCCGCCGCCGATTGCCACCGCGGCTCGCGCTTGCGGATCACCCGACCACCTCGCTCGTGAGCCAGGAGAGGTACCGCTCGAGCCCCCGCTCGACCGGCAGCGCCAGCAGCTCCGGCACCTGGTACGGATGCCGCTCCCGCACGGCGGCGCACAACGCCTCCCACTTCGACGCGTCCGTCTTCAGCAGGACCACCACTTCGGCCTCCTCCTTCACCTGTCCCTCCCAGCGGTAGATCGAGCGGGCGCCCGGGAGGAGTGTCCCACAAGCTACCAGGCGCGCTGCGACCAGGGCTGTGACGAGCGCCCGCGCATCGGCATCGTTCGCGAGCGTGGTCAGCACCACGAGGGCGGCGGTCATGGGGACGGCTAACCTAGGGAAGCTACGGAGGTTAAGCAAGGTTTGGGAGGTTGGTGGAGGTCGGAGGAGGTTGTCATGTCGGCGGACCAACCTCCCCCAACCTCCACAACCTCCACCATCCTCCCCCGTCCTCTCAGGGAGAGTTGACCGGGAACCCGTCAGCCTTCTAGCCTACGAGTCTATGTCCAGCGATTCCCTGGTCGTTCGCGGCGCCCGCGAGCACAACCTCAAAGACATCACGGTCGAGATCCCGCGCGACAGCCTGACCGTCATCACGGGACTGTCGGGATCGGGAAAGTCGTCCCTCGCGTTCGACACGATCTACGCCGAGGGGCAGCGGCGCTACGTCGAATCGCTGTCCGCCTACGCCCGCCAATTCCTCGGGCTGATGGAGAAGCCCGACGTGGACGCGATCGAAGGACTCTCGCCGGCCATCTCGATCGAGCAGAAGTCGGCGGGCCACAACCCGCGGTCCACGGTCGGGACGATCACCGAGGTGTACGACTACCTGCGCCTCCTGTGGGCGCGGCTCGGCACCCCGCACTGTCCCAAGGACGGCTCGCCGATCGAGCGTCAGAACGCCTCGCAAATCACCGACCTGGTCCTCGCCTGGCCCGAGGGAACGAAGCTGGAGGTGCTGGCGCCGCTGGTGCGCGGCCGTAAGGGCGAGTTCCGCGACGTGTTCGAGGCCGCCAAGAAGCAGGGGTTCGTGCGGGTGCGTGTGGACGGCGAGACCTACGACCTGGCGCAGGTGCCGAAACTCAACCGGCGCCAGAACCACGACATCGCGGTCGTGGTGGATCGGCTGGTGGTGCGCCGGGCGGATCGCTCGCGGCTCGCCGACTCGATCGAGACCGCGCTCAAGGCGGCGGACGGGACCGTGGAGCTGGTGCACGGCGCCAAGTCCACCCTCTTTTCCGAGCGCTACGCCTGTCCGGCGTGCGGCCTGTCGCTCTCCGAGCTCGAGCCGCGGCAGTTCTCCTTCAACTCGCCGTTCGGCGCGTGCCCCGACTGCTCGGGACTCGGGACCCGTCGCGAGGTGAGCCCCGACCTGGTGCTCGGCGACCCGAGCCTGTCGATCCTCGAAGGGGTCATCCTGCCGTGGGGCGAGCCGAGCGGTTACGTGCGGAAAGTGATCCTGCCGAGCCTGGCTCGCGCATTCAAATTCGATCTGAACACTGCGTGGCGGGACCTTCCTGCCACCGTGAAAAAGGTGGTGCTGTCGGGGGCGCCCGGAAAGACGCTCACGTTTCAATACGACAGCGAGCGCTGGCACGGCGAATACGAGTCGGGCTGGGACGGGGTCCTGAAGCACGTCGAGCGGCGCTATCGAGAGACCGCTTCCGACAGCGTGCGCGAGCAGCTCGAGGAGTACATGATCGAGCAGCCGTGCCCCACGTGCGGCGGCAAGCGGCTGCGTCCGGAGAGCCTGTCGGTGCTGCTCCACGGCAAGAGCATCGGCGATGTCGTGGACCTGCCGGTGACGGACGCGCTGCAGTTCTTCGAGAGCATCCCGCTGCGCGGGAACGGCCGCACGGCAGGGGGCCTGGACCCGGAGATCGCCCGGCCGATCCTCAAGGAGGTGAACGATCGCCTCCGCTTCCTCAGCAACGTCGGCCTGGAATACCTCACCCTCGGCCGCTCCGCGGACTCCCTCTCGGGCGGGGAGGCGCAACGCATCCGGCTGGCCACCCAAATCGGGAGCCGGCTCGTCGGCGTGCTCTACATCCTGGACGAGCCATCGATCGGGCTGCACCAGCGCGACAACGCGCGATTGCTTGCGACCCTGAAGGAGCTCCGCGACATCGGCAACACGGTGCTCGTGGTCGAGCACGACGAGGAGACCATCCGCTCGGCCGACCACGTCGTGGACCTGGGCCCCCGCGCCGGCCGGCACGGCGGCGAGGTCGTCGTCGAGGGCCCGGTCAAAGCCGTGCTCGACCACGCGGACTCCCTCACCGGCCGCTACCTGCGGGGCGAGCTGCGGATCCCGGTCCCACCACGACGCCGCACGCCCGACCCGGAGCGCAAGCTCGCGGTCATCGGCGCGCGCCAGCACAACCTCCGCGACCTCACCGTGGAGTTTCCGCTGGGCCTGTTCGTCGCGGTCACGGGCGTGTCGGGCTCGGGCAAGTCGACGCTCGTGACCGACATCGTGTACCGCGCCCTCGCCCGGCACTTCTACCGCGCCAAGGTCATGCCGGGCGCGCACGACCGGCTGGAAGGGCTCGACCTGATCGACAAGGTCATCGACATCGACCAGAGCCCGATCGGGCGCACCCCGCGGTCCAACCCGGCCACGTACACGGGGCTGTTCACCCCGATCCGCGAGCTGTACACCTACCTGCCCGAATCCAAGATCCGCGGCTACGGGCCCGGGCGGTTTTCCTTCAACGTGAAGGGCGGGCGGTGCGAGGCGTGCCAGGGGGACGGCCTGGTGAAGGTCGAGATGCACTTTCTCCCCGACGTGTACGTCCCCTGCGAGGTGTGCAAGGGGCGACGCTACAACCGGGAGACGCTCGAGGTGCGTTATAAAGGAAGGTCGATCGCCGACGTGCTCGACATGTCGGTGGCCGAAGCGCTCGACTTCTTCGAGAACCAGCCGCGCATCCGCACGAAACTGGAGCTCCTGAACGACGTAGGGTTGGGCTACATCCACCTCGGCCAATCGGCGACCACCCTCTCCGGCGGCGAGGCGCAGCGGGTCAAGCTCGCCACCGAGCTGGCCAAGCGCGACACCGGCCGTACCCTCTACATCCTGGACGAGCCGACCACCGGCCTGCATTTCGAGGACGTGCGCCTGCTGCTCGAGGTGCTGCACCGGTTGGTGGACAAGGGGAATACGGTCGTCGTGATCGAGCACAACCTGGACGTCGTGAAGACCGCCGACTGGGTGATCGATCTCGGCCCGGAGGGAGGCGCGGCGGGCGGCGCCGTGCTGGCGGCCGGACCACCGGAGGACGTGGCGCGGGTAAGAGGGTCGTTCACCGGCCATTACCTTCGCAAGGTGCTGGCGGTGGGCGACTAGCTCGGTAAGTTCACCTCTAAGGAGGGAACTGTCGCATGGGAGAGTGGGCACCTGCCGTCGGCGTGATTGGCCTGGCCCTGGTGATCGGCGCCACGCTCGTCTTGGCGGGGCCGGTGGGCAAGGCGCTCGCGGAGTGGATCCGCGGGTGGTCGAAGACCGACGAGCAATGGATGGCCATGAAGGCCGCCAAGCACGGCGTCGTTCTTGGTGGCGACACGGAGCGGCTGCTCGCCGAGCTCGATGAGCTCAAGCGCCGAGTGGCGGAAGCCGAGGAGCGGCTCGACTTCACCGAGCGGCTCCTCGCCAAGGAGCGGGACGGCCAGCGGCTCGCGCGGCCGCACTGACGGGTATGGAAGACATCCTGACCGTCATCCTCATTTTCGGGGGCGGCGCGTGCATCGCGATGGCCTTCTCGCCGATCGGCCGCGCGGTGGCCGACCGGATCCGCGGCAAGAGCGCCTCGGCCGGTGGCGGCGATCTGCGCACCGAGCTCGCGGAACAGAAGGATGCGCTCGATCAGGAGCTCGAGGCCGTGCGGCGTGAGGTGGCGGAGCTCGCCGAGCGCATGGACTTCGCCGAACGGCTGCTCGCGCAGAACCGCGAGGGCCAGCGGATCGGACCGGGTAAATGAACGGCGACGAGAGGAACCGATGGAAGTCCTGATCCCCATCATCGCGGTCGGGGGGTTCTTCGGGACCGTGATCGCGTTCATCCTGAGCAGGACTTACCTGGCGAAGCTCAAGGCGCAGAGCCAGGCGGGTGGCGCGGCAGGGCAAGCGGACGTGCTCGCGGCGGTCGAAGAGCTGCGGCGGGAAGTGGCGGAACTCGCGGAGCGGGTAGATTTTACGGAGCGCTTGCTGGCCAGGGCGCGGGACGGGGAGGCGGGGAAACTGGGCCCGGGAGAACGGCGTACGGGGTCCACATGATGCAGGCACCCATGCCGCCGCCGCTTCCGGGGTTGGACCCGAACCTCGTCTTCAACGAGGTCGAGCCCATCATCGCGGCGGTGGTGGTGATCGGGGTCGTGGCCGTGGCCCTGCGCTGGATTTTCCGGACACCGGTGGGCGAGGCGATCGCCGAGCGTATCCGGAGGCGGGCTCAGCGGCGCTGGGGCGCCGAGAGCGAGGATCCCGAGCGGGTGGCGGCGCTGGAAGCACAGGTGTCGCACCTCCAGGGACAGATCTCCGAGCTCGCCGAGCGCATAGATTTCGCTGAGCGCATGCTCGCCGAGCGGCGGGAGCGTAAGTTGGGCGCGGGACAGTGACGCCCCGCCAGCACACCGAGGGTTCTCATGGGAATCTTTGACCGTCTCTCGACGCTGATCCGGTCGAACATCAACGACCTGATCAACCGTGCCGAGGATCCGGAAAAGATGCTGAACCAGCTGATCGTCGACATGCGCAGTCAGCTGGCGAAGGCCAAACAGCAGGTGGCGGCGGCCATCGCGGACGAGAAGCGCCTGTCGGCGCAGGTGGACACCGAGAAGAAAAGCGCCGAAGATTGGGAGCGCCGGGCCGTGCTGGCGGTGCAGGAGGGGCGGGACGACCTCGCGAAGCAGGCCCTGCTGCGTCACAACGAGCACGCGCAGGGCGCGGTGCAGCTGCACGAGACGTGGGTGAAGCATCGCGAGGAAACCGAGAAGCTCAAGCTGTCGCTCCGCCAGCTGAACGATCGGATCGAGGAGGCGAAGCGCAAGAAGAACATCCTGATCGCGCGGCAGAAGCGCGCCGAGGCGCACAAGCGCATCCAGGAAACCATGTCCTCGATCGGCGACAAGAGCGTGTTCGAGACGTTCGAGCGCATGACCGAGCAGATCGAGCACGAGGAGCGCAAGCTGATCGCGGCGGCCGAGGTGAACGAGGACCTCTCGGGCGATACCCTCGTAAAGCAGTTCCAGAGCCTGGAAGTGAAGGCGGACGCCGATCAGCAGCTGATCGAGCTCAAGCGCAAGATGGGGCTCCTCCCGGCGGCGTCCGGCGGGGAGTCCAAGCAGCTGGGCAAGGGAGCGGCGGAGGCGGAGCTGGTCGAGGATGACGACGCGCCTCCCGAGCACCATCGCTGAACACTGAGCCGTCTGCCTCTCGGTTGTCGGGCGCCACGTTCGTGGCGCTCTTCGTTGCCGCCCTGGCCATCTGGTTCGTCATCCGAGTGGTCGAGGTGTTGCTCCTCGTCTTCATTGCCGTGCTGTGCGCCGTCTACCTCTCGGCCATCACCGATGTGCTGGAGCGGCGCTTCCGCCTGGCGCGCTGGCTGGGACTCACGGCCGCGGTGCTCGCGACGCTCGCCGCCGTGGTGGGGATCGGTGCGCTCCTGGTGCCGCCCGTCATCGACCAGACGCAGGCGCTCATCTCGGGGCTCCCGCAGACGCTCACCAACATCCAGAACGTGATCGCCGCGTGGGCGCGCGAATACCCGGTGCTGCGCAATACTGAACTGGCGAATCCCCAGTCCGGCCTGGTCGCCGGACTCATCGACGACGCGACGAACTTTCTTCGCGGATCGATCCTGCCGTACGTCACCGCCGGGGGCAAGCTGTTCATCGAGGGCGCGAGCGTCGTGGTGATGGCCCTCTATCTCGCGCGCCAGCCGCGGCTGTATCGCGACGGGATCCTGTCGCTCGTTTCGCCCAAGCACCGCCCCGTCGCCGCGCGGATCCTCGACGACCTGGGGGCCACCCTGCGGGCCTGGGTGGTAGGACAGCTCCTCGCCATGATGGTGCTCGCGCTCCTGACGGCGCTCGGTCTATGGGTCCTGGGCGTGCCCTACTGGCTCGCCTTCGGCATCTTCACCGGTCTCGTCGCCGTCGTGCCGTTCTTCGGGACGATGGTGTCGACGCTCTTGCCCGCGCTGTTCGTCGTGGGCACGGGCGACTGGCTGCGGGTGCTCGCCGTGATCGTGCTCGGCGTCGCGGTGCACGTGGCGGAGGCGAACGTCGTGGTGCCGCGCATCATGCAGCGTCAGGTGTCGCTGCCCCCGGTCCTCACGATCGCGAGCGTGCTGACCATGGGGGCCCTGATCGGCGTCGTGGGCCTCGTGGTCGCGGTGCCCGTGCTCGCCGTGACGATCGTGGTCGTGCGACACATCGTCCAGGGCGAGATCTACGGCGACGCCGAGCACTTCGAGCCCGCCGTACTCCGCACGACGTCCGAGTTCCGCACGCCCAGGACCCCGACGGCCGCCTGATGCCCGCTGCGAACAATCATCGCTTCCTGATCATCGCCGACGGGCAGTTCGAGCCCATGACGTCCAAAACGGCCAACTGCTGCATCCGCTACATGCCCGAGCGGGTCGTCGGGGTGTTCGACCGAGCGCAGGCCGGGAAGACCGTGCAGCAGGTGCTGGGGTTCGGCGGCGCGCTCCCGGTCGTGGGCAATTTCGAGCAGGGCCTCGGTCTGGGAGCCACCGCGGTGCTGATCGGCATCGCGCCGATGGGCGGCCGCCTGCCGGCGGAGTGGCGCGGCTGGCTCCGCACCGCGATCGAGCGCGGGCTCGAGATCTGGAGCGGCCTGCACACGTTCATCGGCGACGATCCCGAGCTGGGTGCGTTGGCGCGCGAGCGCGGCGTCCGCATCTTCGACGCGCGCAGGCCGCCCGCCAACCTGCCGGTCGCCGATGGACTGGCGGCCGAGGTCGACGCTTACGTGGTGCACACCGTGGGATCCGACTGCAACGTCGGGAAGATGACCGCGCAGGTCGAGCTGCGGAACGCCCTGATCGCGCGCGGCCATCGCACGAGGTTCGTCGCCACCGGGCAGACGGGCATCTTCATCGAAGGGTGGGGAATCGCGGTGGACGCGGTGGTGGCCGACTTCATCGCCGGTGCGTCGGAATGGCTGGTGCTCGAGGCGGCGAAGGACGCCGACATCATCCTCGTCGAAGGTCAGGGGAGCCTGATCCACCCGGGGTATTCCGGCGTCACGCTCGGGTTACTGCACGGCTGTTGTCCCGACGCGCTGATTCTGTGCCATCAGGCGACCCGCGACCACATCGGCGACTACCACGGCCGCGAGCCGTGGGTGAAGATCCCTCCGCTCCCGGAGCTGGTGGAGATCTACGAGCACGCCGCGGCGCCGGTCCGCCCGACGAAAGTGATCGGGATTTGCCTCAACACGTTCGACATGAGCGAAGCGCAGGCACGCGACGCCGTCGCGCGGGCGGCGGATGAAACGGGGCTTCCCGCGACGGATCCGGTGCGGTTCGGCTCGGCGCCGCTGGTCGATGCGATCATCCAGGGGGCGATGGCGGCGAAATAAGGATGGCGGCGGCGCGGATCGGATGCCGCCCGTTCCGGCACCGTGGCTAGGCTCGTTCGGTGGCGACCCCCGCGTCCTCTCCGGTGCTGGTCGTGACGGACGTGGCGGCGCGCCTGGTCCGCCGCGGGTTGCTGGCGCCGGGTGATGTTGCGCGCGGCGGCTGGTGTGGGGCGCGGGTGCTCGTGTTCCGCCGCGGCCCGGTCGTCTGCGAGCGGCCACCTGGCCCGTGGACGCTCGACGTGGCGCTGCACCCGCCTGCGCCGCGCGCGCGTTGACGCTCCTCGGGGCCGCTCCTACGTTTCAGCGGCACCGATGACCCTCGCGCTCTACAACACTCTCAGCCGTCGCGTCGAGCCATTCGCGCCGCTCGCGCCCCCGCGCGTCACCCTTTACACCTGCGGCCCGACGGTGTGGAACTACGCCCACATCGGCAACTTCCGGACGTTCCTGTTCGAGGATCTGCTGCGCCGCTACCTCACGTACTCGGGATACGACGTCTTCCACATCATGAACCTCACCGACGTCGACGACCGCACCATCAAGGCCGCCGCGGCGGCGGGCAAGCGGCTCGAAGCGCACACGGCACCGTTCGTGCAAGCGTTCTTCGAGGATCGTGACTATCTGCGGATCACCCCCGCGCACGTCTATCCGCGCGCCACGCAGTCGGTGCCCGCGATGGTGCGGCTGGTCGAGCGACTGCTCGAGCGCGGCGTGGCCTATCGGAGCGACGACGGCTCGATCTATTTCGCCATCGCCAAGTTCCCGTCCTACGGGCGGTTGTCGCGACTCGACACGCGAGAGCTCAAGGTCGGCGCGCGGGTCGCGAGCGACGAGTACGCGAAGGACGACCCGCGCGATTTTGCGCTGTGGAAGAAGGCCGAGCCGGCGGACGAGCAGGTGGGCGCGGCCTGGGACGCGCCGTTCGGGCGTGGTCGGCCCGGATGGCACCTGGAGTGCTCCGCCATGTCGCTCGCGGAGATCGGGAAGTGCTGCGGCACCGAAACGCTCGACGTCCACGCCGGCGGCGTCGATCTGATCTTTCCGCATCACGAAGACGAGATCGCGCAGTCCGAAGCGGCGACCGGCACGCCGTTCGCGCGTTTCTGGCTGCACGGCGAGTTCCTCAACGTGCGCGGCACGAAGATGTCGAAGCGGTTCGGGAATTTTCTCACGGCGCGCGATCTGCGCGATCAGGGCGTGGACGCCGCGGCGGTGCGGCTCCTCTTCTGGCAGACGCACTATCGCAAGGCGCTGGATTTCACCGACGACGCGCTCGCGGCCGCGGGTGCGGGCGTGAAGCGGCTGGGGGAGTTCTACGAGCGCGTGAAACGGGAAACGGGAAACCCTAAAGGACTCCCTGACGGTCGCGGGAAACGTGACGGGCGGCTTGCAGAGCTGGCCGCCAAGTTCGAGACGGATTTCCGCGTGGCGCTCGACGACGACTTGAACGCGCCGCGGGCGTGCGCCGCGCTGTTCGAGTTCGTGCACGAGGGGAACGCCGCCCTGGACGCAGGCGCGCCGGGCGCCGGCGTGGCCCGCGACGTCCTCGACCGGGTGATGGCCGTGCTCGACGTCTTGCCCACGGCCAAGACCGTCGACTCGGAGCTGGCGCGCTGGATCCAGGACCGCATCGCGGCGCGCGACAAAGCCCGCAAATCCAAGGACTTCAGGGAGGCCGACCGGATCCGCGCCGAGCTCGCGGCCCGCAGCGTGGAGATCGAGGACACGCCCTCCGGGACGAAGTGGCGCCTTGTCTAAGTGCGCGTCCCCCTTTAAGATTCGAGTCTGGGAAGTTTGCGAATCGACCAGCTGACGTAGCTCAACTGGTAGAGCAGCTGATTTGTAATCAGCAGGTTAAGGGTTCGAGTCCCTTCGTCAGCTCACGTTGCCGAAGAGGAACAACATTGCCCCCACCCTTTTCGAGTTCGGAGGGACACACACACCCCGCGCCTTGGGAACGCGGGGTGCGTTGTCACTGGGGCCGAAAAACCGATTTGGGGGAACGCGAGCGCTGCCGGCGAGGTGGGGTGCCCGAGTGGCCAAAGGGAGCAGACTGTAAATCTGCCGGCGTCAGCCTACGAAGGTTCGAATCCTTCCCCCACCACTCGGCGCGCGGGCGTAGCTCAGTTGGTAGAGCATCAGCCTTCCAAGCTGAGGGTCGCGGGTTCGAGCCCCGTCGCCCGCTCTCGCTCGCGTAGCTCAGTCGGTAGAGCGCGTCCTTGGTAAGGACGAGGTCACCGGTTCAATCCCGGTCGCGAGCTTGGAAAGAAAAAAGGCGTCGAGCAGAAACGTAACACGACGACGTCAAGCAAAAGCGTCACGCGAATACGGCGGTGCCCGACGACTCTGTGCTACGATTGTGTGCAATGTTTTTGTGCAACGTATTTATTCTTTTTTGAGGAGTTATGGCCAAGGCAAAGTTTGAGCGGACCAAGCCGCATGTGAACGTCGGGACGATTGGGCACGTGGACCACGGGAAGACGACGTTGACGGCGGCGCTGACGAAGGTGGCGGCGGACAAAGGGCTCG
>Ga0209267_1000808_pt1 | contig 22290 bp, 22 predicted proteins | sample GraSoiAngelo_137_FD_185894 | JGI IMG/M metagenome (GOLD analysis project Ga0209267, IMG submission 185894) | Grasslands soil microbial communities from the Angelo Coastal Reserve, California, USA - 14_0929_09_30cm (SPAdes) (version 2) | ecosystem: Environmental > Terrestrial > Soil > Grasslands ... | reverse complement strand
ACCCCAGTCGTTGCAGGAGCTAGTCGACGGAAATTATTTGCGCGTGTTTCCCACAGACCCATTAACGCACAAAGAACTGGGTACCTCATTTCGGCACTGTGAGACTCGGCAATGGCCGTACCACTTTCGGTATCGACAACGTTCATTCCACTTCGGAACATGCCGATTGGTGATGTGGTGAGAACCAGATATCCGGTAACGCGACTCTCCAGGAACTTGTTGATAAGTCCTTTCAAATCAAGAAATCGTCCAAGACAAGTTTTTGGGCACTAGCGACGCGTCGAAGACGCAGTTAGGACATAGCTGTCTGACGCCGAAACGATTTGGCACTTCGTGCGTATAGTAGATTGCGGATGTTCGGAAGGAAGGTCCTTTACGACCCGCAAGGTGGCACGATTTCCCGAAAGGATTTTTATGAACAAGAGACTCGGTTTTGTGTTTGTCGCATTGATGGCAGTTCCTGTTGTTCTGCTCGGGCAGGAGAAGCCACCGGCGTCGTCCGCTCCGCCCGCGCAGTCCGCTCCGCCCGCGAACCCGATTAGCGCGAGCGAAAAAAGTTTTTACTCGTTTGTGAGCAGCGCGGTCGTCGGTGCGGCGCAGAAAATGCCGGAAGAAAACTACTCCTTCAAGCCGACACCGGAGGTTCGCACTTTTGGCCAGCTCGTTGGCCATGTGGCCGACGCTTCGTACATGTTCTGCTCGCAAGCCATAGGTGAATCAAACCCAGCAAAGGACATCGAAAAAACGAAGACGTCAAAGGCCGACCTCGTGGCTGCGCTCAAGGACGGAGTGGCGTACTGCAACAAGGCATTCGACAGCATGACCGATGCAAAAGGCAGCCAGATGGTGAAGTTCTTCAACTTCGACATAGCGAAGCTGACGTTGTTCTCGATCAATACAGCGCACACGGATGAGCACTATGGGAACATGGTGACCTATCTGCGACTGAAGGGGATCGTGCCGCCGACAAGTGAAAACCAGCCCGCACAGCCACCGAAGTAAGAGGCTCGAACACCTAACTCGGCAACCGCCATGTCCTGGTAAACAGCGATTGTGGACAAGTGAAATCCGTCGCGGAATCGGGCCGGCCACACTATACGTGCACTGAGGTAAAGGTTCATCAATGAGGGTATATTGGGCGGTGTGGTGGTACACTCTCGGACAAAAACACCATGAGTCTGTCTGCCGTCGTTTACCGCAGTCGAGGAACGCTACATATTGATGTGGAGTCGTTTGGCGCGGTAAGAGACGAAGGCACCGGGGAGTACTATTTCGCGACTTTCCGATATCATGGGACATTACCAAGAGAGGTATTTATTAGATAAGTTCCCGACCTTAAGATCTCCTGGTTGAGGAAGGCCCTGGTTGAGGAAGATTGATGGGATCTGATTACGCAGGAGAAGTTTCAGCCGCCTCCCGAAGCGCTAAGGTAGTTGAGCCAATTGCTATTGCGGTCTGCTGCTTGGTGATAATTGTGGCCTTAGTCGTAGGCGTGGGACTCGCCGCGGGCTTGGTGCTGCGCCATGTCGTGCAAACCCTGCCGCTATGGATCGGCGTATTGGCAGGCGCCCGCCGTTCCCGGGCAGTCGGCTGGATAGGGCTTCCGATGTTCCTATTCTGGCTGGTGCTGATGTCGCTCATATGGCTTTACCTGCTCGGCATCGCCCGTGTCATCAGCGGTCACTTCTCGCCCATTGAGATCGCCATGACCATTCTCGTGGGAGCGGCGGCCATTGTTGGAATTGCGATGTTCGCGCGGGTCAAATGGTCTCTTTCAGGAGGGGCGGGGCTGGGCCTGTTCCTGTTGGTCGCGGTAGCCCAATGGGTATGCTTCCGCGTCAGCTTCTTACCCGCGATTGCAAATCGGTAGTGGAAGCGCCGCGCAGAAAGATGCCGACTTGAGTGCTTCAAACGTAAATGTTGAAGCGGCGTCGGTGGACGGGGACAATCTTATTCAGGGAGTCGCAGCCTTCCTAGGGTGCGATTTGTGAGCGGCATTTTTAGGCTGGGGGAACAGGAGGACTTCAGGGCCTCCGATGAGATTATCGACGAGTCCTATCAAACCGAAGTGCCTGAGTCCGCAAAAACCTACGACCTGATCTGGAGAATGTCCTGCGCTGGCTAGACCACGGGCGAGGGCCCGCAAAATTACTCGAGGCCAGTCTTGACGAAGCGCTTCCTGAACTATCATCTGGAAATTCTTGTCGCGACGGTACCCGAAAGATCGGCACGGACATCCAAACACCGAGACTAACGACAGAACATCCTTGGAGAAGACCATGGCAATCACCAAGCGGAAACTGGGAAATTCGGGACTGGAAATTGCCCCCATCGTGTTGGGGGGAAACGTGTTCGGATGGACGGCAGACGAAGCGACATCGTTCCGCTTGCTGGATGCGTTCGTTGCGGCGGGATTCGATGCCCTGGATACAGCTGACGTGTATTCCAAATGGGTGTCGGGAAATAGAGGCGGGGAGTCCGAGACGATCATCGGCAAGTGGCTGAAGCGCAGCGAGAAGCGCCAGCGAGTGATCATCGCAACGAAAGTTGGATCGGAAATGGACCCAGGAAAGAAAGGACTTTCCAAGGGCTACATTCTGGCCGCGGTGGAAGATTCATTACAACGCTTGCACACCGACTACATCGATCTATATCAGTCGCATGTTGATGACTCCGATACGCCGCTGGAGGAAACTCTCGAAGCGTACGCGCTGTTAATCCAGCAGGGAAAAGTGCGTGCGATTGGTGCATCGAATTACACCGCCGAGAGACTGAAAGAGGCGCTCGAGATCAGTGAGAAAAAGCGTCTGCCGAAGTTCGCGAGTCTGCAACCGCACTACAACCTTTACGAGCGGGCGGGCTTCGAAGCGGAATTGGCGCCCCTTTGCCTGCGCGAAAAGATCGGCGTGATTCCTTACTTTTCGCTGGCCAGTGGATTTCTTGCGGGCAAGTACCGTTCTGAAGCGGATTTGGCCAAGCGCGCGAGAGGGACCTTCGTGAAGAAATATCTGGACGAGCGCGGTTTCAGAATCCTGGACGCGCTCGACCAAGTGGCGAAAGCTCACGGCGCAACGCCAACCCGAGTAGCCCTGGCCTGGCTGCTGGCGCAGCCGAGCGTTACCGCTCCGATTGCCAGCGTGACAAATCTCGATCAGCTCCATGAGTTACTGGGCGCCGCTGATCTGCAGCTAGATTCCGAATCGCTCGGGAAGCTTAACCAGGCCAGCGCATATGCCGCCGGCGCGGGCGCTGCCCACTGAACTCGATTCGAAATGTTGCTGATGTTTGGTCCACATTGTTTTGGAAACCTAGGCCCAGGCTTCTATGGCCATAAAAATCGAGGGCGGCGCATCCTAAGAATCAAATATGAATCCGGAAAACCGTATGGATTGGTTCAGCAGTGTCTGAACGTTCCATCAGACGGCTCGGTCCGAGCGGCGAGGCACGCACCACGTAGCGCTGTGGAGAGCGCGGGCCGCGTCCGAAGGGGTAGCAGGTGACAAGCGTAAGCGCGTCTCCCGATGTGGGCCCCAGCAAGGTTACATCGAGTGGATCCACGATCCGCATCATCTTTACGGTGTAGGTGCGCTCATACAACCCGCGGCGGCGCGCATCAAACCATTCGATTCGAATGGTGTCGTCCTGCGCAATTTCTTCCAGGGGCCGGAACCAGCTGGTGCGATGGCCTGCCAGCACTAGGTTTCCGGGCTTTCCGAGGCCGGCTCCACCGAGCAAGAGCGCAGGACCGAAGGCCAACGTGCGCGGAGTCGCCGCGTCCAAAACAATCTCGTCGTAACTCAAACGGGGAATTCGCAGTCGGGCAACCGGGTGTGTGTCGGCCCACGGCCATGGCGCGCGAGGCTGGCCCGAATGTATGCTTTGCTCCCATGCGCGGCGGATCAGAACGCCCGCAAGCTTGGCCTTGGCGTTCAAATATGTGGCCCGACCCGTAAGGCATGCCCCGGCGGTCAGGATCAGCGCAGTCAAAAACCGCAGGGCCTTCATCAGACTCCTCCTGGCTTCCGCACGAGGCACAACAACACGATACCGGCGAACAGCAGCGCGACACCCAAGGCTTCGAGAAAGGCGTCGGCCGTGCCGGTAGGTGGAGCGCCAAGGACTTTGTCCATTTCCCAACCGGCTGGCAACTCCGTAGGCACCGGAACGGTGCTCGATCGGCCGCCCGCGTTTACCACCACTTCCTCGACCGCGACCAAGGAGGTGAAGCGTGTGACCAGCCGATAACGGATGGCATGGGCAATTACTGTCGCGCGAATCTCCGCTTGTCCGTTCTCATCTGTCTGCCGCCAGCGGTCGATCAGATCGTCGACGCGCTGCCGCGCCCAGAGGGTTGTGATACCCGGATGAAAAGTCGCCCGCGACGAGTCAAAATCGATGGTCGTCTCATAGGGGTCATTGCCCGCGCGAGCTGTCAGGTGAGCCTTCCCCACGCGGCCTTTCGAAATGCGTCCGAAGATCAGCAGCGGCTGCCGCTGGAAAAGGTCCGGCAGATGCTCCGGGTACTCCTCCGCCACTTCCACACCCTCAAAGGACAGCTTCACATCGGTCAATACCGGACTTTCGATGCTCTCGAAAAGCTGCGTCATCTGCGCTCGAATTTCATTGATGTCCGCGATGTGCGTGAAGGTCCCTCGCCCGAATTGGGCCATCTTGGTGGCCAGGAAGAGATTCGGCGCGCTCCCGATGGCCACGGTGTACAAGCGCGCGCCGCCCAAATCATGCCGAAGCGCGGCGAAAATCTGCTCCTCATTGCCGAGATCGCCGTCGGTCAGAAGGACAATGTGGCGCAGGTAGCCGGCAATCTCCGGTTGGCGCATCAGGTGAAGCAGCGCTGGCAGCATCTCCGTGCCGCCGCCGGCCTCGAGACGATGCACATAATCGCGGGCCGCTTCCAGATTTTCCGGTGTAGCGGGCAACGGCGCTGATCGAAACTCCCGATAGTCGCTACTGAACTGGAGGATACCGAAGCGATCGCTTGGCCGTAGCCGGTCCAGGGCCTGAAGCAAAGCTTCGCGGGCTTGCTCAATGGAAGTGCCAGCCATGGAACCCGATACGTCAATCATGTAGAGCATTTCCACTGGCATGCGCTGGCTGGGCTGCACTGTCGGTGGGAAAGCAGCCAGCAGGAAATGTGTTTCGGCGGAGTCGCTTCCAGGAGAGAGGAAAAGAGCCGCCTTCGGCTGCGTGCTTTCCTCCTGCTGCACTTCGAGGATGAAATCTTTGTTTGGAATTGTGACCCCCGTGGTGAGTGCCACGTGCTGCCGGCCATTCGCCAGACGACGCACGCTGACCGCGTGAGAGACGCAAGTGATGGAGGCAGCCTCGAAGCCGGAATCCAGATCAACGCCGAGCGAGATGTCATGGCCGGAACGGTTCTCTGGATTCCGAATAACTGGAGTGATCCGCGATGCGTCCGGCACAGCGTCCGTATCGGCGGCCCAGCCGGTTCCAATGTGATCAACGGCCTCCGTTCCGGGAATGTAGCGTGGACCGACGACCATCGGGAAAATCAGCCGCATCCGCCCCTTCTCCCAGCGCAACGATTCCACGTACAGCAGCCGGACGTCGATGCGGTCGTTGGGCATAATGTTCGCGACCGAAGCCGTGAAGATGTTGGGGCGCTCCTCCTCCACTAAGGCGGCGCGTTTGCCTTCGGACTTTGCCGCCTCATAGACGCGTTTGGCCTCCTCGCGTTCGTGGATAACACTTCGGATCACGCGGTTGCCGATCCGGATTTCCATGTCGTACACAGCCGCGTCGTGCGGTAGCGGGAAGATGTAAACGGCTTCGATCGGCGCGGTGCTGGAGTTCACGTATTGCTGGGTCACGGTGGCCGCAGCCACCAAGCCGCGCACGTCCAACGTGGCATCCGTATGGACTAGCGGCACGGACTCGTAGCGGCCGGAGATGGGCGAACGGTAGAGCAACGATCCCTCGCGGACCTGAGGCGGGTTGTGGTCGGTCTGTCCGGCGGACTGACAGGCCAGGATCGTAGTCACTACTAGAAGCGCAAAGACGAGGCGCGTACCTATACCATTTTTGAGAAAGTTCCCCGTGAACCGTGCCATGACGCCCTCCACCCGAAAGTGCCGCGTCTGTAGAAGTGCAAGCGGCACGCCAGGAGGCCTGCGGGGGAATAGGAGGCTCAAGTGCAGGACGTTCGGATACTTAGCGAGAGTAGCCCGGCGGAACCGGCTCATCTACCCGTGTTGTAGTGCCCACGACTGTGGAAGCACAGCAACACAACGTGAAGCAAAGAAGAGTGCGCGTCGCCTTCATGGCTGATTGCCGGTATCTCAGAATTGCATCTTCGGCACAGCTGTTTTCTGGAGAGTGCCATGTTCGGACCACAATCGGCGACAAGTTGTAACGAGGTTTTGCGCTTCACTCCTCTCTGAGGGTACGGATGGGTTCGACGCGCGTGGCGCGGTAGGCAGGCACGACGGTGGCGAGAAGGCCGACCGCGACCAGAAGGAGTGCGACCATGGCAAAGGTGAGCGGATCGGTTGAGTGCACACCATAGAGGAGAGAGGAGACGACGCGTCCCAGAGCTAGCGCGGCAGCGAAGCCAATACCGACGCCGAGCAGAACGGGCTTCAAGCCATCGGCAATCACCATCTTCAAGACGTCGGAGTGCGAGGCACCCAGCGCCATGCGAATACCAATCTCGCGAACGCGGCGGCGAACGGTATAGGCGAGCACGCTGTAAATGCCAACTGCGGTGAGCACGAGCGCGAGCCCCGCGAATGCGGCCAGCAGAAGCATATTGGAGCGCTGCGGCGACAAGGAGTTGGAAATCAATCCATTCATGCTGATCACGTCTATGACGGGCGTTTGCGGGTCCACCTGGCGGACGGCCGTGGTCACGGCAGAAACGGCGCTCAGGGGATCGGCGCTGGTGCGCACCGCAAGGCTCATCCCGAAAGAGCGCCAAGGCTCGGAGGGAGGCGCAACCATCTGATCCAGCGGCCAGTACACCGTCGCCACGGGCCGGGTCTCGTCCAGAGAATCCAATTTCACATCCCCGATGATTCCCACGACTTCGCGGACCTCATTTGGGAAAAAGGTCAGCGTGAGATGTTTTCCGAGAGGGTCCTGATTGGGCCAAAAGCGCTTGGCCATGGATTCACTGACGAGCGCGACGGGAGTTCTGCCAACCACGTCGGAGTCGCTGATGTCGCGTCCGCTCAAAAGCGGGACGCGCAAGGCGCGAAGGTAGCCTGAACTGATGAGGCGAACGTCCACTTCCGGTTGGTCGGCCATGGGGACGACAGGCTGGCCTTCGATAGCGACGGGCTGGTGCGAACCACCGTTGCCCAGCGGAAGGTCATCAACTACTCCGGCCGACTCCACACCCGGGGTAGCGCGAACTTGCTGAAGTACGCGATCGAAAAAGGCGCTCTGCGCGGCGGCAGTGGCAAATTTGTTGGCAGGAACCGGAACGGTCACGGTGAGGACGTTATTGGGATCGAAGCCAGGATGAACGCTGCTGAGCTGCCACAACGTGCGGACCATGAGGCCGGCACCGATCAGCAGAACCAGCGAGAGGGCAACTTCGGAGACAACCAGAAGAAGGCGCGTTTTGCTTCCGCCAGGAGCGGAGCTGCCGCGGCTTTGCCCTTGTTTTAGAGCTTCGTTCACATCTGTTCTCGTGAACCGCAGCACGGGGAGTAGACCCGCGAGGATGCCCGCGAAGAGGGCGAGAAATGCAGTGAAGGCTAGCACCGGGGCATCGAGAGTAATTTCCGACGAAGGTGGGAGCCGGTCGGCGAGGAATTTCACGATCAGGGTCACGCCAAATCTTGCCAGCAGCAGGCCGAGGGCGCCGCCGGCAAGGGAGAGGAGCACCGTCTCAGCCAGGATCTGGCGGAGGATTGCGCCGCGGGTGGCTCCCAGCGCGGAGCGAATGGCGATTTCTTTTTTTCGCTCCAGTATTTTGCCGAGCACAAGATTGGCAACGTTGGCGCAAGCGATCAAAAGGACAAAAGCTACGGCGCCCAGCAAAACCAGCAGGGCCGGGCGGACATCGCCGACGAGCTGCTCGCGCAGGGGAAGGATCGTAGCGCCCCATCCTTTATCGTCTTCCGGGTAGAGCTGCTCGAGCCGAGAGGAAATGGCGCTGAGTTCGGCTTGTGCTGCGCGGCTTTCCACGCCCGGTTTCAAACGGCCGATGACCAAGTAGTTGTGATTGCCGCGCACAGCGCGCTTCTCGTTGGTCCAGGCCAAGGGAACCCAAAGCTGCGCCCAACTCGGAAACTTGAAATTGGCAGGCATGACGCCGATGACGTTGTAGGTTTCACCATTGAGAATGATATCCCGGCCGACGATGCCGGGATCGGCACCGAAGTGATCGCGCCAGAGAGTATGGCCGAGAACAGCAACGTGACCCTGGCCAGGACGGTCTTCTTCCGGCGAGAACGTCCGCCCGAGGAGCGGATGAACACGAAGAATCGAAAAGAAGCCGGGCGCGACCGGCGCGGCCTGAATCGCTTCCGGCCGTTCCTTGCCGCCAATATTGAATCTCGCACCGCCGTACGCGGCCATCTCTTCAAAGGAATGGTTCTGGTTCTGCCAGTCGAGGTAATTTGCCGGGGAGACGGAGAAGAGCGTCAATCCGGGGAAGCTCTTTGCGGGAGGAACATGCCAAATTTGCATGATGCGGGACGAATCTTGGTAGGGGAGCGGACGGAGAAGGACGGGATTGACCACGGAGAAAATCGCGGTGTTGGCGCCGATGCCTAGAGCCAGGAGGAGGGCGGCGGTGGCGGAGAAGCTGGGATTGCGAAGGAGGGTACGGAAGCCGTAACGAAGGTCAAAGAAGAAGTTGCGCACGAGCAAGCACCTCCCGGTCACCAAGAGCAAGGCCATTGGCGATCACCTAGATACAGACGATCCAAGGGTCCAAATGTTTCCAGAGAATAAGCAAACCATGTGAGATAGATGCCGCGAGGAGCGTTGGCGCGATACGTTCAGAGCACTTGCACGGAATCCAGCGCCAAGATAAAGTCGGCAACCATGTCCATGCGTGTGGCCGTTCTCGGCGGCGGCGTTGGCGGCTTGAGCGCCGCGCATGAACTAATCGAACGTGGCTTCGACGTTTCCGTCTACGAGAGGCGGGATGTTATCGGTGGGAAAGCGAGGAGTCTTTCGGTCCCCAACACGGGACAAGATGGTCGCAAGGACTTGCCGGGTGAGCACGGCTTCCGCTTCTTTCCTGCGTTTTATCGCCACCTGCCGGACACGATGAAGCGCATCCCTTACGCAGGAAATTTGACCGTATTTGATAATCTCGTTCACGCCACGCGCATTCTTGTGGCCCGTGCCGGCAAGCCATCACTCATTCTGAACGCGCGAATCCCTCAAAATGTAGAGGATTGGGCTCTTACTTTTAAGGACACCTTCAGTGGCATTGGAGTTCCCGACGACGAGGTCCTGTACTTCGTCGACCGTCTATTCACGCTGCTGACCAGCTGTCCCGAAAGGAGGATTGCTGAATACGAGCAGATTCCCTGGTGGACCTTTATTAATGCCGCGAATCACTCGGCGGACTACCAGACCCTGTTGGGCAAAGGCCTCACTCGATCCCTTGTTGCGGTTCGTGCCCAGGAGGGCAGCACTCGCACGGTTGGCTACACACTCTTACAACTTCTCTTCGGCTTGTTGACCCATGGAGGTTTCGATCGACTACTCACTGGTCCCACTAGCGATGTCTGGCTGACTCCCTGGTCGTCATATTTGCAGCAGCGCGGTGTTCGTTTTCAGAGGAGCACAACCATTAAGTCGCTGAATCTGTCATCCGTAGGGATAGCCTCCGTAACCGCGGAGACCGGCGGACAATCCCACCAAATCACTGCTGATTACTACATTTCGGCCATGCCCGTCGAGATTATGGCTACGCTTGTCGATGACCAGCTTAAGACCTATGCCCCTTCGCTCGCGAACCTTAATAAGCTTCGTACCGCATGGATGAACGGCATTCAGTTCTATCTTGCGCAAGACGTGCCCCTCGAATTCGGCCACTCACTCTATGCCGATTCCCCTTGGGCTCTTACTTCGATATCGCAACGACAGTTTTGGAGTCACGCCAATCTCTCTGATTTCGGCGACGGAAAACTTGGTGGTGTTCTTTCCGCTGACATTTCCGACTGGGAAACGCCCGGCATCCTCTATAACAAAACCGCTATGCAGTGCTCGGCCGCGGAGATCGAGGATGAGGTCTGGGCTCAAATCAAGCTCCACCTCAATGTGGCCGGCGCCGTCGTGATTCGCGACGCCAATCTACTCCGTTGGTTCCTCGATCCCGATGTCGAATTCCCTAACCCGACGGCTGCCACGAATCTCGAGCCTTTGCTGATCAACACGTCAGGTTCGTTGCAATATCGGCCAGAAGCTTCTACCGAGATTCCGAATCTCTTTCTGGCCTCCGATTACGTGAAGACGTATACAGATGTTGCGTGTATGGAAGCGGCAAACGAAGCTGCCCGGCGAGCTGTCAACTCGCTCCTGGACCGCGCTGGTTCCACCGCTCGACGTGCTTCCTTGTGGCCTCTCATGGAACCTGACTTTTTTAAGCCGCTCATTGACTACGATCGCCTGCGGTTTCGGCTTGGCCTACCACATGCCAGCGGCTCGCCGGTCTCTTTGCAAAGTCGAGATCACGTTTGAATCGATGGCGGCGCAGATAACCGTGCAGCAGCCATGATTGACTATCGGAAGCGAAGGATCGTCTTTGGACCCATGAAGGCGACTATAAAAGCAGTCCGCTTTGAAACACGGCTACCGTTTCTCACGGTAGATCAAGGGGCAGGAAGTCCGCTTGTTAGTCGATTCAGGCACCTCCGAATTGCTTGTCTATCGCCGTCGGCTCAAGACACCGCTTGAGCAACTCCCTCCGAACCGAGACCCTTTGCTTGATTTGGGATGTGTATCTTGTGCTTCGACCCGCTTTCGTGTTAATGCATAGAAGCACGAGGTATAAGAATGGCGCCCATCAAATCCGACCTTCCCCAAGGCACGCTGGACCTGTTGATGTTGCAAGTGATTGCGCTTGGCCCTGTGCACGGGTACGCCATCGCGCAACGGCTCGAACAGGTGTCACGCGGCGTGGTCCAGGTGCCGGAAGGGTCGCTCTACCCGGCATTGCACCGGCTCGAAAATCGCGGCCTTCTGGCTGCGGATTGGAAAGAGACAGAGACCGGGCGCGAGGCGAAGTTCTATCGCCTGACGCGAAAAGGGTTGAAGCAGCTTGAAACCGAGACGGCCGACTGGCAGCGACTAATCGATGCCATTGGACTGATCCTTGGGATGGCCGATGGCGGTGCGCAATGAGCTGGTGGACGCGACTATGGCGACGAGGGCAAATGGAAGCACAGCTCGAAAAGGAGCTGAGCTTTCATCTCGAGCAGCACATGTCGCAGTTGGTGGCGCGCGGCCGGGCTCCGGACGAAGCACGTCGACAAGCGCGGCTTGCGCTCGGCGGTCCGGAACAGGTCAAGGAGAAGTGCCGCGACGCGCGCGGCACACGCTGGCTGGAAGATTTGCTGCAGGACACCCGCTATGCTCTTCGCACCTTCCGGCAAAAGCCCGGCTTCACGCTGGTTGCGCTCCTGATACTGGCACTGGGCATCGGGGCTACCACCGTCATGTTCGCGGTAATCAACAGTGTTCTGCTAAGGCCGCTGTCTTACCCGGAACCCGACAGACTGGTCACTTTGCGCATATTCACCGAACAGTTTGGTGAGCTTTGGGGCTTTTCCAATCTCGATTTCGGCGACGCGAAGCGCGAGAGCCAAACGCTTGCCTTGGCGGCGTGGACTTATAGCGGCGGCACGATCAGTCAGCCCGGAGACCCCGAGTACGTAAACGGGCGACAGATCTCCGCAGAGTTATTCTCCACGCTGGGTATCTCTCCCGTACAAGGGCGCGCATTTCGGCCCGATGAAGACCGACCGGGCGAACCGCCTGTCGCGATTATCAGCTATGGATTGTGGCAGCGCGACTTTGGCGGCGATCCCAGCGCCATCGGCAGGTCGCTCGTTTATGAGGGCAAACCATATACCGTGGTCGGCATTGCGCCCGCAAGCTTCCAGTTGGATGGAGATGCGGACGTATTCACTCCGCTGGAGCAAAGGCAAAACACTGACCCCCGAATGCAGAATCGCAGCGCGCGTTTTCTGCGCGTCGTGGCGCGTCTGCGGCCCGGGTTTCGATTGGCCGAGGGCCGGGCTGAGCTCGCGCTGATTGCGCGGCATCTGGCCGGTGAATATCCGAAGTCGAATGCGGGCCTTAGCATGATCGCCTACCCACTGCAAAAGGAGTTGGTCGGAGATGTCGGAGCGATGCTCTGGCTACTCCTGTCGGCCGTCGGCGTTGTGCTGCTCATCGCCTGCGTGAATATAGCGAGTCTGCTACTCGCGCGCGCGGTTTCACGCGAGCGAGAGCTTGCCATGCGTGTAGCACTGGGAGCTGGGCGGAGCCGCCTGGCGCGCCAATGCCTTACGGAAAGCGCAATGTTAGGCCTTGGTGGAGGCGTGCTTGGCGTGGTCCTCGCATTTGTCAGCGTTCATCCGTTTGTTGCGTTTTGGCCAGGCAGCTTGCCGCGCGCGGAAGAGGTCCATCTGGACTGGCGCGTGCTTGTTTTCGCCGTTGGCGCCTCGCTCTTGAGCGGTTTTCTTTTCGGGCTGGCGCCGGCGGTGCGAGTTCCCGTGCGCGGCGTAGAACAGACGCTCCGCGCTGGAGCGCGAAGTATTGCGGGAAGGTCACGCCGCTTACACAGCGCATTTGTAATCTCCGAGATCGCCCTCGCCGTGGTGCTGCTGGTCTCGGCCGGAATGCTTGGGCGCACGTTGCTGGCACTCTCATCTCTCGAACCCGGTTTCAACGTGCACGACGTAATGGCCGCACGCTTCGCGCTTTCTCCCGGCGCGCTCGGGGATCCCGAGCAGGTTCGCACGGCCTGGCAGGCCGTACTCGATCGTGCTCGACGCGTCCCGGGCGTTGACTCGGTCGCGTTGGCCGATATTATCCCCATGCGCGAAGGAGAGAACTCCCTCCCTTACTGGACCTCCGCCACGCCCCCGCCACCGAACCAGGGGCCCGTCGCGCTGGCGTCGTGCGTAACGCCGGACTACTTGAAAGTGATGGGCATTCCGCTGCGCCAGGGCCGCTTCTTCAACGAACATGATCGCATCGGTAGCGAACCGGTGGTCGTGATTGACGACAATCTCGCCCAGCATGCTTTCGGCAGGAAAGACGCAGTTGGCAAGCGCATCTGGATCCCCGCCATGGGTGCCAGCCCGGCTCTGGTAGTGGGTATAGTCGGCCATGTTCGCCATTGGGGCTTGGCTAGCGACGATCAGTCCCGAGTGCGCGATCAAATGTACTACCCGTTTGCCCAGGTGCCCGACTCGCTGCTGCATTTCTTTTCGTCAATCATGTCCATTGCCGCGCGAACAACAATCCCACCCTTGAATGTCGTCGAGCCGTTGCGGCGGGAATTGCGCGGCGCGGCCGGCGATCAAGCCCTGTATGAAGTCCACACCATGGAACAGCTCGTAAGCGCCTCGCTGGCCCGACAACGCTTCCTTTTGCTCTTGTTCGGCATATTCGCTGGATTAGCCCTGCTACTGGCGTGCATCGGCATTTATGGCGTGCTGGCCTACTTGACCGGCCAGCGTGTGCCCGAAATTGGCGTACGTATGACACTTGGGGCGAACGCTCGAGATGTCATGCGGCTGGTACTCGGACAAAGCCTGGTGATGATTTTCGTCGGAGTTGGTGTCGGCATACTTGCGGCTTTGGCTGCGGGGCGTATCTTGAATCGCCTGGTAGAGGGAATGCGGCCCGCTGACTTATCGACTTTCGGTATCACCGTCCCTGTCCTAGTCATTGCCGCGCTGTTCGCGAGTTTTGTACCGGCGCGTCGCGCGAGCCGGGTAGATCCTGTGAGCGCGTTGCGCCAACAGTAGCGCGTTGTCCTGAAGGCTACAATGGAGAACGAAAAATGGAGCCGATGGCTGGGCTGTAGCTGACACAGCGGCACGTATTCGCCTGTACCCCCAGCAGCGGCAAGCACCATTGTCAGGCAGTCCCGCAAAGAGGATTAGTGAGAAAAAGCCGTTGTTTCATCACTTTTTACTTTTACGCACTTTCGCTCGAGTACCCGCAGGCGCTTTGCTCTTCAATTTCATCTGATTGTAATCAACGGCGGCACGGACGAGATTTTTTAGAGCACGCTCATTAATCTTATCGCCCTCGAAACAATCAATCGCTCGCCACGCGTTGCCTTCGAGGCCCGCGTTGAAGAGCTGGTCAGGATCTGCGAGGCTCGCCCCGCGGGAAAAGGTAAGCTTCACCTTATCTTTGTGGGCGTTGCCGACCGCGATCATTCCGTCGTGAGACCACACTGGGCTTCCCATCCACTTCCATTCCTCGATGATCTCCCGGTCGGCCTCCAGGATGCTCTTGCGGATGCTGGCGAGCGTTTTGCCACGCCAGTCTGTGAGTCCTGCGATCAGCTGGTCAATGCGTTCCGATGGATTCATTGGATCTTTATGCCTCCAATTCTTGTCCCGTTTTCATTCTCTTCGAAAGAAGTCGTCGAAGGATATGGCCTTTCCACATCCACAATCCCGAAAGGACAATTACAGGCACGAAGACAAACCGAGTAGCGGGGGCGTAGTTTGGGATTTGTTCAAACGGACTATAAATATAACCGAGTATCGGAATACCAAAGATAATGTGAATCCAGCGAATGATCGAACGTTTGGTGGCCTCTTTCATGATTAATTTGTCCTCCCTTTCTGAGACGGCCAGTCGGGCGTCTCCATACCGAACTGCCTGGCGTACTCCGCGTTCAGCCGCTGCCAGCCGAACTTCATCGCCTCGGGGCCGACGATGCGTCCAATCGGCTCACCCGCGAGGAGCCGCTCAAGGACGTCCAAGCTGATGTGCCAGCCCGCGGCGCCCCACGAGATGAAGCGGCGATCGATGCTGTGCCACAGCGTCAGGCGCGTGCCGCCACCAAAGGGTTCGAGTTCCCAGCGCATATCGTTGTACTCAAGCACCCTGGGAGCGTCGGCTCGCGTCACTCTTGTCTCCAAAGCCTTCGGCGTTCCCACCCAGGTGAACTTCACTGTTCCAACCGTACTTAGGCTCCCATCGACTTCAAAGGGCGCCCACTCCCGCAGATGCGCCGGGTCGGTTAGCGCCTGCCAGACCTTTTCCGGCGAGTGGCGCAGTTCTCTGACGAGAATGAGCGTCCACTTCTCTCCGTCCTTTTGTATCTGCGCCCTGTTGGCTGGACCCGGTGTGTATTGCTCGCGCTCTAGCATCTATCTTCTCCTTAGCCTGAATAGCGTGCCAGTTGGGTCAGCTGGATGAGGTTGCCGCAGGTGTCGTTCAGCGTCGCAATGGTCGAGCCGGTCACGTCCTTAGGCGGCATGGTGAACTCCGCGCCGCGGGCCTTGATCCGCTCGTAGTCGCCCCTGACGTCGTCGGTGAAGAACATCGCCGCGGGCTGGCCCTGTTGAAACATCGCCTGCTGATACGCTTTGGCCGCGGGGTTGTTGTTCAGCGTCAGCTGCAACTCAGTGCCGTTCGGCTCCTCGGGCGAGGCCACCGTCAGCCAGCGATAGGGGCCCTGACTGAAATCGGTCCTCTTGGCAAAGCCCAGTACCTCCGTATAGAAGCGCAGGGCCTTGGCCTGGTCGTCCACGTATATGCTGGTCACTTTAATTTTCACTTCGTTTCTCCTTTGTCACGTTCGCGGTTTGGGCCGCGTCGTCTTCTCCTTGTCTTCCCTTTCGTTGCTGTTGACTCATCCATGCGGTCGAGATGCCGTTCGAGAGCATCCACGTGAGCGGACCAGAACCGGCGGAACTGAGCCAGCCAGGCATCCACCTCCTGAAATGGTTCAGGCTTCAGCCGGTAGAGACGGCGCTGCGCGTCCACGGTAGACTCCACGAAGCCGGCCTCGCGCAGCACGCGCAGGTGCTTGGACACGGTCGGCTGCGGCATACGAAGCTGACGCTCGATCTCTCCAACCGACTGTTGTGACGAGACCAGCAGGCTCAATATCGCGCGGCGATTCGGCTCGGCAATGATTTCGAACACCGATTCCATGCTCTGCATATACTCCGCAACGCATATACGTGTCAAGGTATATTTAGGCAGCCCAGGCAACGGTTTCAGTCGGGATGCGGGGATGCAGTCAGGAAGAGCTGAGAGCAGCGTTCAACCCCAGCAATGGATGGAATGTCGCCGCCATCGAACCGCACCGGATTCAGACGAGATACCCCGACGACGGCGCACCGGCCTGGTTCGCGACAATCAAACGGATCTAGACTGCGGCCTGGTCGGCCCGGTGAGCGATCCCGTGCCGTCACTCATGGCTCATTGGCGAGAAATAGTCAGCACGTGTGGATCAGCGTGTCACGCGACTTGAGCTTCACCTGTGTCGATACTGATCTTTGTCTCGGGTTGACACCTATTGGTGAGCGGCATCCCACCACCAAGACCTTAGAACCTTCCGATACGTTCTGCAGGTTGTTTGCCCTTCGGTTGGCAACCGGGGAGCTTTCCGGACGGCGAGCGGAAGCCCTCCTTGATTGAGCATCGACTGTTTGATATGCCGGCGTGCAAAATTTAGACCCTTAGCGAGCCACGGAATGCCCTAGCGGCATAGTAAGATTCCGCACCGTTGTGATACACGAAAACAGTGTCGTAGCGGCGATCACAAAAGAGGGCGCCGCCGAGTTTTCTGATATCAGAAGGTGTGTTTACCCAGCTCGACGTTTTCGTATCGAAATTTCCAAGTTTCTGCAACTCTCGATATTGTTCTTCCGTTAGAAGCTCAATGCCCATGGCAGCCGTCATATCAATAGCGTTATCTTCTGGTTTATGTTCTTTCCTTGACTCCAGCGCTTCACGGTCGTAGCAAACACTTCTGCGGCCCTTAGGACTTTCCGCTGAACAATCATAAAAAATGTATTCGCCCGTCTTTTTATCATGACCAACAACGTCCGGTTCACCGCCCGTTCTTTCCATTTCATTGAGTGACCACAGTTTTTCAGCACTAGCTTCCAGCCTTGCTTGTACTTTAACCCATTCAAAACCTTTATGGCGGTTCATGTTTTTCTCAAAACGGACTTTCAATGCTCTGAGTAGTTCTTCACCTCGTTCTGGTGACAAGCCCTTTTTATTGCTACTAATGTTTCGCGCGCTTGTCGCTCTCATAGTCGTCGCTTCCCTGGTTTCCTATCTGTTACTCCGCTGCGCTCCGCCACATGGGTTTTTTTTCGGCTTGTCTTTGCGTTCTTATCAATTCGCAGTTTCCACGCCGTTCGGAGTGCACCCGTCAGTACATCCTCGCTCGCCGCCGCCAGGCGAATATGCGTGTGCCCCATCTTTCCCCAGCCGCCAGGAATCGGCAGGAAAATCTCGGGTGCCTCCTCCACAAACGCTGCCTGCTGCTCCAGCGTAAGCATCAGATTTCCGTACCCCCCTGCTTGCGAGGCCAGCGAAGCAAATTTCCTGCCTCCTACACGAAAAGCCGGCAATCCTGCGTGAGGGTACTCTTCCACCCCCTCCAGGCTCAGTGCAATCCTGCGAAAGCCTGCTGCGGTCATGTGGCGATTCCCATTCGTCAGAGAGAGTATCGTATCTCACCATTATTATAGCGGATGGCATGTGTCTACCGCTCGGGCGGAGGAACCGGAAGCCATCGCATCGTGAGAGCTCGTTTCGTCTCGCAGGGCATCGACTCGTCCGACGAGAAATTCCAGCTCTTGCTTCTGGTCTTGCGCGGCGCCAATCCCCTACTGATCTTACTGATCTTGGCCACCTTGACATTCTAGGGGAAGTTGCGTATCCTCACCTAGAATGTCTACCAAAGAACGGGCAGATCGCATCGAGCTGCTGCAGGGCACTCTGGACCTGTTGATTCTGCGCACGCTGCTGCTAGGACCGGCCCACGGCCACGCCATCGCCAAGGCAATCGAGTTCAACTCCGATGATGTCTTGCAGGTCGAACAAGGCTCGCTCTATCCGGCGCTGCACCGGCTCATCAAGCGGGGCTGGATTTCGTTCGAGGATGGTACGTCCGAGAACAACCGCCGAGCCAAGTTCTACCGGCTGACGCCCAAAGGCCGAAGGCAACTGGCAGCCGAAACGAGCAAGTGGGACAAGCTGGCAGCAGCGATCGCGCGGATTCTCCGGCCAGCGGAGTGAAGAACCATGGTCTGGGTCGGCAGCCCGGGAGCGGCTGCTGATCGCGGTGTCCACTTCATGCATACCTACTGGCGATTGAAGGCGGGCGTCACGCTCGCGCAGGCGCAGACCGATATGGCTGCGATCGACCGTCGGCTCGCGGAGCAGTATCCTGCCGAAGAAAAAGAACGGAAGAGGCAATTAGTTTCGCTGCATAAATGGCTGGTAGGAGACGTGCGGTCGGCACTGCTGGTGCTCTTCGGAGCTGTAGGCCTGGTGCTGCTGATTGCGTGCGCGAATTTCGCGAGCTTGCTGATGGTGCGGGCGTTTGCGGGGCGGCAGGAATTGGTGATCCGGGCGGCGCTGGGCGCGGGACGCGGCCGGCTCATCCGGAAAGCGCTGACAGAGAGCGTACTGTTGTCGGTCCTCGGCGGTGCGGCCGGATTACTGTTCGCGCAGTGGGGCACGAGCATGCTCCTGGCAGTGAAGCCGGAGAAGCTGGCGCGGCTGAGCGGGATTCACATGGATACGCGGGTGCTGCTGTTCGTCATCGTGGTCTCGGTGCTGACCGGCATCGTGTTCGGAATGGCGCCGGTATGGATCGCGGCTCGCGCGGACGTTGCCGAAGCCCTGAAAGAGAGCGGGCGGAGCACAACCGCGAGCACGACGGGGGATAGCATACGGGCAATTCTGGTCACATCGGAGCTGGCGGTTGCTTTGGTGCTGCTAGTGGGGGCCGGTTTGTTGATCAAAGGCTTCTCACGGTTGCGCTCGATGAGCCCCGGTTTCAATTCCGCGAACGTAATGACGATGTGTCTCCAATTGCCCACGACGCGGTACGGCGAAATCCCCAAACAAACCCAGTTCCGCCGCGAGTTGCTCACCCGCTTGAATTTTCTCCCGGGCGTGCAAGCGGCGATGGTGACTGATATACCGCTCGGCGGGAATTATGTGGACCACCGTTTCGTCATCGACGGACGCCCTCCAGTGGCCGTGGGGGGTGAGCCGGAGGTGCAAACCCTTTCAGTGATGGGCAATTACTTCCACGTGATGCAGATTCCCCTGCGCGCGGGTCGCGAGTTCACCCCCTTGGACCGCGAAGGGCAACCACTGGTGGCAATTGTGAACGAGGAAATGGTGCGGGAATTCTTCCCGCACGAAGACCCCATCGGCGTGCCCACCCGTGCGCGTGGCGACCGGACTGCTGCCTTGCGGCCCCAGGGCTATCTCGATCTGACTGCGATGCCCTGCGACAGGTCGCTCTGCAGCGCCAGCACATCGCGCACGTCGCGATCATAGCTGCTGCTCCAGAGATGTCGATCTGTGGAGCCGTCGATAAGCTGTGCGGTGATGCGCACGCGATCGCCTGAGCGTTGTACGGAACCCTCGATGATTCCATCAACGTTGAGTTCACGAGCAATTTCGGGCAGAGACTTATCGGTTTTTTTGTAGCGCATGACGGAGGTGCGGGAGATGATCTTTACCGAGCCCATTTGAGCCAGGCCGGTAATCAGCGCGTCGGTCATACCGTCGGAGAAATATTCCTGGGTTGGGTCACCGGAGAGATTGGTGAGCGGAAGAACCGCGAGGGAATGGATGCGCCGGGCTCGCATGTTGCTTCGGAGGCGGTCGCGGACGTGAAAGACGTTCCACACAAATAACGCCGCGGCGAGAACGGCGAGCGAGAGGAGGGCGACGAGCCAGCGCAGAACCCGCGGAGCGGGACGCGCCCCGCCTGATTGTCGTACATCCCGAGCATCAGGGTCGTTGTCCAGGCCATCTACCGAGGCGATGAAACGGTAGCCGCGTCGCGGCAGCGTTTCGATGAACCGCGGGCTCTCGGCGGAGTCCCCCAAGGCATCCCGCAGCTTGTTGATCGCGGTGTTCAAGCTGTTGTCGAAGTCGACGAAGGTATCGGCAGGCCAGTTCTGATTGCGAAGTTCTTCGCGGGTTACCACTTCACCTGGCCGCTGCGGCAGGACCGCTAATACTTGAAAGGGCTGTTCTTGAAGCTTGATGCGCATGCCCTGCTTCCGCAGCTCACCCGAGCGCAAGTCGACTTCAAAAACTCCGAAGCGCAAGATTGCGGGAGATCGGGCTTCAAGGGCCATCTGCAACTATTCCAGGTGTTAGAGCGAGTCTAACACCCCCCAGCTAGGTGGCCTAGTTTAGATAAGCGAACGGACCAAGTTAAAATCGGAGTAGTTCAGTCGGCAGCCGGGCCAGCAAAGAGGATGAGATTCTCATCGGGGTCCGAGACGATGAAGGTTCTGGCACCCCATGGCTCCTTCTTAAGTGCCTGATGGAAGGAGACTCCTGCAGCCTGACAACTCAGAAACAGTTGTTTGATCTCGTTCGCGGTGCCAACCGTGATGGAAGCAGAAAGCAAATGTTCGCGCTTGCGAACATCGCCAACGAACACAGGTTCGAAGACCAGCCTCAAGGCGAGTCGCGCATTGTCGCGGACGACCTGGCCGTAGTATGGCGGATCGCCATAGATGAATTCGAGCGCGAAGCCGAGCTTGTTTGTGTAGAAATCGCAGGAACTCCTGATGTTCGCAACGAAGAGTTGTGCCGAGATTGAGCTGAGAATGGGACGTGGCGTCGTCTGCCTGGGTTCATCGGTCATGGCATCTGCTCCTGATGTGGGCGCCTCCCACCCGTCGAACCCCATTTGCCGCGCGACAAGCTCCTGAGCGTCCGCGAGCCTAAAACTTGACTCCAGTATCTGCAAAGTCCCCGCCGCGGCGAAATCGAGGTAACGCAGCCCTGATTTGGGCTGCGACCGGACAGTACCGTTCACGATGCCAGCGCAGATACTGTTTGGCTTGCTTTTTGAGGCTTTCGATATTCGGCATAGGCGCAGTGGCTGAGTTCGCCGCGCTTTGCATAGAAAACAATGGCGACGACGAGGGCGGCAAGCGCAAGGCCTGAGCCGAATTCGGTGGTCCACAGGCCCGTAACGCGGGTGCGGCGCGTCTGCGCGTCGAAAAAGGCCTGCACAAATAGATTGTGGCTGGCGTGCAGGAGCATGGCGGTCCAGACGCTGCCGGATTTCATACGCATCCAGGCGAAGAGAAAGCTGATTCCCAGCACCATCACCGTGAAGCAGGCGATGGAATACCACAGCGGGCCGGCGCCTTGATAGCCCGCAAACAGAATCAGGGGGTAGTGCCAAAGCGCCCAGATGGCACCGCTGATCAGAGCGACGCGCGGGTATGAAGTGACCTTGGCGAGCTGCGGAACAAGAAATCCGCGCCAGCCGAGCTCTTCGCCGAGAGCGGAAAGGCACGAGCCCGCCATGCCAACCGTGGCGAGAAGCAAGAAAAGTACCGGCAGCGCCGCCGCGTGTGGCAGTTGCGGGAGGCGATGCATCAGAGCGTCTAGCGTGCGGTTTTTCGGATCGAAGTAACCAGCCAGCCAGAACGGAACGTACACGATGCTCGAATACACTAGAGGAGTCCAGTAGCTCGCGAATTGATATTTGGTCTGTCCCCAGCTGAAGCCGTGGCCGCGCAAGTTGCGCTGGAAACCGAGCCGCGTCAGCAGGCCTGCAACTCCAGGGCACCACATGAGTCCGAGGATCAGCAGGCCTGGGCTTCGGCCCGCGCTCGACCGGTGAATAACGAGCAGATAGAAACTCGAGCTGAGCGCCGCTGTCAGCATTATGTATATGATGATTGAGTTCTTCGTGCGGCGTGCGTCCGCGGGTACAAAGTGCGTCATGCAGCCTCCCCGGTGGCTAGCGGAATATAGCGCAAGTGGCGTACAGCGACTTGAAGGAAGCCACCCGCGACGGGGGCGGATGCGGGCCGTTCTCCCCGGCCGACCTTTCGACCGAGCAGAACAATGTTCCGACCCGAGATGGAGCCAAGACCTGTCTCTAAAGCTTGTTTCCAGCGCAGGTGAATCTCCCGAATGATGTCACTGTCGATGCGCATCGGGTCGCTCACTGAACCGTCTAATATTCGTTTAGTATCTCAGGTTGAAATTGATGAGGTTCCAGTGCCAGATGAACCAGGTAAAGCTAATGCATGCAAGAGCGAGCGCGACATCAAACAA
>Ga0209267_1000806_pt1 | contig 22330 bp, 19 predicted proteins | sample GraSoiAngelo_137_FD_185894 | JGI IMG/M metagenome (GOLD analysis project Ga0209267, IMG submission 185894) | Grasslands soil microbial communities from the Angelo Coastal Reserve, California, USA - 14_0929_09_30cm (SPAdes) (version 2) | ecosystem: Environmental > Terrestrial > Soil > Grasslands ... | reverse complement strand
TCGCTCTCCCACCGAGTCCACGGAAAGGGTCACAAAGGGAGTGGCTAGTAAAACTCCGTTTTTAATTACTCTCAATGCTCCTGATTGTGAGCAAACAAATATCCGACCATCCGGTGCAATTGCCATCGCTGTGGGCGAAGCAATCCCAGTGGCTACGGTAGTCTCCACAAAACCCGATGGCAGCGTTGCGCCCGAAGCAGAAAAAGATAAACCAAACAACAGAAACATCATTGCGATGAATATTCGCGCGCGATGCATTCCGGAGTCGCGGAGAAAAGAGAGAATGATCATGCGTGCGTGTTTTCGGCGCGCGCATCGAATGACTTCCGGCAAACCAGGCTGCCCGCGCGCGTCAAGCTGAGAACGCGAGTTGATCGGCGGAGGACGCGGTAGGCTGAGTAAGCCTTTCATTTCTTTTGACGCATCAAAATCGCGAAAAGTCATCGGTTAATTGCACCAAACTATCGGCGTCGCATTGCAGAATGACATCGCGGCGAACAAGCTCCAATAGCGGTCTTTTAACTCTTGGTTGACGGTGTGTGCTGTGATACCTCTCAAATCGCTTCCGAAATGTCGAGTCTAAAGTACTGGGAAGTCATCGCTGACAAGCTTTTGCTGCCGATTGGTCCGAAACTTATGAGATACATCGCTCGCATCGTTGCCGAACCGCAAAGAGGTAAAACGTGAGGGGAACCTTAAGAGCGCGATCAAGCATCCAGGCATTTCCGCTGGTGTAAGCGAACAGACTAATTCCACCACAGTCTCGATTTCTAAGGCCTGTTCATAATCGAAGCCGGCAGTCATCTCGACAGAGTCGTTGCGAGATAAACCGTCTGGCTGTTTGAAGAAGTGGAAAAGCTGCCACTTCATCGGGTTGCACTAAACTCGATAACGTTCCTCGAGAAACGGGCACGATGCTCCATTACCGTTCGGCTTCCTCCGGCAACACCACCTCGCGATAAGTCGAATAGAGCATTTGCGACGTGCTGTGTCCTAGCTCTGCCGCGACTGTGGCAGCGTCGTTTGCTGCCGCCAGCCGATACGACGCGAACGAATGATGCAAGCCATTCTTTGACCACCGTAGGAGCCGGGATGCCTTCCGAACGCGATCGAGTTTCTTGCGGGCGTTCACTGGCACGACAGCTCCGTTTAGCGCGCTGTATGGCGCGAGGCATTGGGCAAGGTTCGGTTGAATCCGAACAATGCGGCGCTTTGCTGTTTCGCTCTTAGCCGCTTGCACCTGAACGAAGCCGCGACGCAGATCAATGTCTTGCCAATCGAGCCGTTTGATCTTGGATTCACGAAAACCGCAGAATGCTCCAAGCACGAGCATCGGCAGAATGTCAGGTGCAACGGTGCTCGCTGCGTTCAATAGTGCGTTAGTTCATCAACTGAGAAAATCTCCGGCGCTTTGTCAACGAGCTTTGGCTTGTTTACGCGCAGCACTGGATTGTTGTCGATCATCCCCTCATCTGCCGCATAACCAAACAACACGTTGTATTTTGCCGGAAGTTGGCGAGTGTTTTCGGTGAGCATTCAAGCTGCGCAGCCAGGTTGAAATTTCACGCGAGAAAACAGCCGCGACCGGTTGAGCACCAAAGTCGCGGCAGAAAATTGCGAACCGGTTGCGTAAATCATTCAGGTAAACCTGAGATCGGCCATCTTGCGCTTCGCGTCGAGCAGTTCGACAGCGCGCCCTGCAATTGTGATTTTGCAGCGGCGCACTCGCTCCAGGTGACCGATGTAGAACTCCGTCGCATTCGTGATCGTCTTGTCATACTCAGCAAGCCTCTCTTCGCGTCCATGAAGTCTGACAGTTCGCACTGCGGGAGACCGACAGCCGCTCGCCGGTGCGTTGATGCAATATGTGTTGCCTTAACCGCTCGCCTTCCGCCTCAGCCCGCGTGCGGAAGAATCTGCGGCCTTTGCCAAACGGTCGGAGGTCGAGATAGTAACGATGTGTCTGGCATGCCGATATGGACGAACTGCGAGTTTTGCGCTGCTCATGGTCGCAAATGCAGATGAACCTTGTCAAAGGTTGTCAATGCACAAGATTTACGATGAGAGCTCGCGACAGATAACCGACAGTACCACAGCAGTTTGCGCCCGTAGCTCAGCCGGATAGAGCAACGGATTTCTAATCCGTCGGTCGGGTGTTCGAGTCACCCCGGGCGCGCAGCTTCGCTTTGGGGCACGATTCAGAAGCGTGCGGCGTTGGTTGGTTCGCGTCTTTGTTTTGTTAGCGATTTGCAGCGCGGTCCCGGCTCGCGCTGCTGAATCGCTCGAGCAAACGATCGCCTTTCTCCTTCATCGAATCGAGACCGCCGACGCCACTTTCATTCGCAACGGCCAAACCCACAAGCCCCAGCAGGCCGTTGCGCATGTCCGCGCTAAATACGAACATTTCAAAGGGCAGATCAAAACGCCGGAGGATTTTATCCGGCTGGCCGCGACTAAGAGCTTGCTTACCGGTCAGCCTTATCTCGTCCGTTCCCGCGATGGCAAGGAGATGCCGCTCAATGCCTGGTTGAGCAACGCACTCCGGGAACACCGGGAAAATGAAGTCAAGTGATCTTCAGTCCCGCTGCCGAAGTCCGTCTTGGGAACGAAGTTAGCTACAAGCATCGCACGAATGAACCTAAATAATTCGTGGGGGCGAATTTTTGCGCTTGCGACCGCTGGCGGATTTTTGCTCTTCGACGGCTGTGCTCTCAAGATGGGCAAACAACCGCGCCAGGAAATCGTGCCGCTTTATTCGACGCATTCGCCCGAGTTTCGACAGGCTGCCGGATCACTGCTCGGACCAAATTTTATTCCGGGCAACAACGTCACCACTCTGGTTAACGGAAATCAGATTTTCCCGGCTATGCTCGGCGCAATTCAATCGGCCAAGTATTCAATTAACTTCGAGACTTACACATTTTGGGACGGGGAAATCGCACATCAGTTTACCGAGGCGCTGGCCGAGCGCGCCCAGGCCGGAGTAAACGTGAACGCCATTCTCGATGCGCAAGGCACCCAAAAAATGGGCCGGCAAAATTTGGAGCGATTACGCAACGCCGGAGTCGAGGTTGCGAAATATCATTCAGTTCTCTGGCCCGATCCACGTCGCTACAACAACCGCACTCACCGTAAGCTACTAATTATTGATGGGAAAATCGGCTTTGTCGGTGGGGCCGGAATTGCCGACCTATGGACTGGCAACGCCGACTCGCCGCAACATTGGCGCGACAATCATTACCGAGTCACCGGGCCGGTCGTTGCGCAGCTCCAGGCGAGCTTTGCAATCAGCTGGTTAAAAATATGCGGTGAAGTGCTGCATGGTCCAAATTATTTCCCGCCGCTGGCAAACACTGGTCCGTACCTGGCGCAGGCAATCCGAGGCGGCGCCCATTATGAAAATCTCGACTTGATGTATCTGCTTGCGATTGCTTCTGCCCAAAAAATCTTGCGAATCGAGAACGCCTACTTCCTCCCGGACGATCTGGTGCGTAAGGAACTAATCGAAGCAGCGAAGCGGGGTGTGAAGGTAGAAATCGTTGTTCCAGGAAAAAAGATCGATCAAAAACTGGTGCGTCTGGCCTCGAGACGACATTGGCCGGAATTGATCCGCGCCGGCGTCAGGATTTTTGAATATCAACCGACCATGGTGCACGTGAAGTTGATGATTGTGGATGACATTTTCGTCTCGATCGGATCGGGGAATTTCGATAATCGCTCGGTTCGCTTGAACGACGAAGCCAATCTCGATGTATTGGACCGCGACTTCGCCGCACAGCAAACGCATCTTTTTGAAAGCGACAAAAAGCAGTCGCGGGAAGTGACGCCGGAGGAATTGCGCGGCTTACATTTTGCAAATCCGTTTCAGCAAGCGGCCGGTCTGTTCGCTCCGCAATTGTAACTTTGTCATCTCGAGCGGAAGTCGAGACATCTCTTGCTATTTCGCTCTACCAAAAAAATTAGAGATTCCTCGACTACGCTCGGAATGACAAAAATGTGCAGCTCGGCGCTTGGCTGAAGCGTCCCTGTTATCTCGATCACCACCTATGGAAAGCGGGATGCCCTTCCTTTACCGCGACGAAGGTTCCGCGGCAGGTTGCACAAGCTTTTCCATTGGCGCTCAAGGTCCCCTCCACCGTCGCGCGATCATCGGTTGATTCGACAACTTTCGCTGACAAAGAAACCGGTCCGTTTGATGGTGTCGGCCGTAACAGTTTGATCGCGTAATCTGCAGTAACGGTACAGGGCGGATGGTCTGCGCCAGTTTTGTTCATCAAGTGCCAGGCCGCCGTCCAATTGCAGTGGCAGTCGAGTAGCGTGCCGATGATTCCGCCGTTCAAAACGCCAGGGAATGCCTCGTATTTCGGCTGCGGCATCCATTCCGCAATGACTTCTTCTCCTTTCGGAAAACTGCGAATGCGCAAGCCTTCGGCGTTGGCCGGTCCGCAACCCCAGCATGAATTGTTCGGCGCGTACTTTTCCTGAAGTGATTTATTCATTGTAGCGGCGCTCTATGAGCGCCGAAATTAACAAAGCTCGGCGGTCATAGACCGCCGCTACAGATTCAAATTCACGCGCCGTTTTTTGATCCGCCAGCGTAAGAGCGCGGCGCTGGCCCGGTGTAAAGTGATAGTGGCCGAATCAACCGATTGTTGTCGTGTTGCTCGACTACATGTGCGCACCAGCCAGCGACGCGCGAGGCGGCGAAGATCGGCGTATTCAACGCCGAATCGAATCCCAACATTGTTAACACCGGCGCGGCGTAAAGATCGACATTGGCGCACAAATGTTTTTCGCGCTCCATCGTTTGCTCGAGCTTCTCGCAAATCGGAATCCAATTTTCTTTGCCGGTGCGTTTGCCCAGATCGCGCCCGATTTCGCGCATCGTCGGCACTCGCGAGTCGCCTTTTTTGTAAACGCGATGACCGAATCCCATGATCTTCGCTTTCTTCGCCAGTTGGTCTTTCAACCAATCTTCGGCACGTTCGGGGGTTTTAATTTCATCGAGCATTCGCATCGATTGTTCATTCGCGCCGCCGTGCAACGGTCCTTTCAAGGCGGCGCACGCGCTCGTCACCGCTGCGTAAATATCCGCCAGGGTCGATGCCGTCACCCGCGCGGCAAAGGTCGAGGCATTGAACTCATGATCCGCGTACAAAATGAAAATCGTGTCCATCATTTGGATCTGCCAGTCCTGCGGAACTTCACCGCGCAATTTGTAGAAAAGACTTCCCGCCAGGGTCAGATCCTCGCGCTCCGGTAGTGGCTGTTCCCCGTGCGCGATACGATAGCCATCGGTGATCAAGGTCGAAACCTTCGCGATTAATCGAATCGATTTGCGAATGTTGGCCGCGTGCGAATGGTCGTTCAGTTCCAGATCGAACGCCCCCAGCATCGACACGCCCGTACGCAGCATGTCCATTGGATGCGTCTCTTTCGGCATCAATCGCAGCGCATCCAGTACCTGCTTCGGCAGCGTGCGAGCCAAAGCGATTTCTGACGTAAACTTATTGAGCTGCTCCACATCCGGCAGCTCGCCGTTAAGCAAAAGATACGCGACCTCCTCGAAGCTCGCCTTCTCCGCCATCTCGTGGATGTCGTAGCCACGATACATCAGGCCTGCGTTCGGATCGACCCAGCAGATTTGCGTCTCCCCCGCGATCACGCCGGCGAGACCAGGACTGTAAGCCGGTTTGGATTCTTTAGCCGCCATTGGGGTGTTTCTTTACTCGCGAATGGCCAACGTTCAACGGCCAAGATCGACGCTGGCGATTGGAGAGACACGCGATGCCGTGTCCCAAATTTTTGGGCGCCGAACAGCGCGGCGCCCTCCATTTATAGATTACGCGCTGCTCTGGACCAGATTGCCGCCTTTGGATCGTAATCGAGCAATTGATAAAGTTCCTCCCGTGTCTGCATTTTCTCCAGCCATTGGCGCTGACTCCCGCGCGTTTTCAAGTCGCGCAAAAATTCCACGGTTGATTTCATGGAAACGCGAAACGCACTTTGCGGAAAGATCACCATCCGATAACCGAGCTCACGCAATTCATCGAATGAGAGGAGGGGTGATTTCCCGAATTCGGTCATATTTGCCAGCAGCGGTGCCTTCATTTCCTTGGCGAAATCGCGAAATTCCTCTTTTGTTTGCAGCGCCTCCGGGAAAATCGCATCGGCGCCGGCAGCGACGTAAGCCTGCGCTCGCTTCATCGCGCCGTCGAAATTTTCAATCGCCCGTGCATCCGTTCGCGCGATCACCAGAAAATCTTTATCGCGTTTCGCCGCCACCGCCGCTGCAATCTTTTCCTCCATGTCGGCTGACGGGATCAGCGATTTTCCGGCAAGATGCCCGCACCGTTTGGGAAATTCCTGATCCTCCAGATGACAGCCGGCCAATCCCGCGCTTTCCAATTCGCAGATCGTGCGCGCTGCGTTTTCCGCGCCACCAAATCCCGTGTCCGCATCGACAATCGCCGGAATTTTCACCGCCTTGGCGACAAAACCGGCAAGTAACGCGACCTCGCTTAGAGTTAGCAACCCGATGTCCGGTAATCCCGCGGTGCAATTCGCCAGTCCAGCGCCGCTGATATAAACCGCATCAAATCCGGCACGCTCCACCTGGCGCGCGATCGACGCGTTCGGCACACCAGGCATCGCCACGCAATCCTTCGCGATCAACTCGCGCAATCGGGCTGCTTTTGTCATTCCGAGCCCGGTCGAGGAATACCGTTGCGAAACCTTTAAGGTAACTTTGGCGGGATCCCTCGGTCCGAGCCGGACTGGCATTTTCGCTCGGGATGACGGGCTCTTCTTCATCACGGCATCCGCAACAGTTTCATCAAATGATGCACGCCACTCTCCTCCTCGAGCGCCCAGGCGCATTGCAAAATTCTCGCGCAATGATCCCGTCCCAGCGCTGGCGCGACCAGATGCAAAAATTTTCGCTCCAGCTCGACGTCCGAGACCGGATTTTTTGCGTTGCCCAGCGGATAATCGACACGCTTGCTCAACGTGCGGCCATCTTTCAACGTGACATGCACGATGTTCGCCACGGCCTCCGGATAAAGCGCACTTAACTCGGCATTGCGCGTCACTTTCACGTTCTCCAAAAATTTCCAAATCGCCGGATCGGTAAATCGCGAGGGCTGAAATTGTTTGTCGGTCACTTCGCCGTCGATCAACGCGATCGCGGTAATGTATGGTAGGCTGTGGTCGGCGGTCTCGCGCGTTTGCGGTCTCCATTTTTCCGGCTCGCTCCCGATAATATCGACCGACGCGTCGTGGGATTCGATGTTAACCGAGGCGATCTGCGAAACATCGCCGATTTGTTCGCGCAAAAACAACGCCGCTTCGATCGCGCTCTGGCTATGATATTCGGCCGGCCAATATTTGATGCTCGTGTTCAAAATCTTCGATGCTGGTCCCTGCGGATTTTGTGGAAATGGCACCGCGAATTTTTCACCAACGTTACCAAGCGAAACGCCGAGTTCTTTCTCGAATCCCATTTGCCCTTCGAAAATCGGCGCCGGCCCGGTCATTCCCGCACGTGCGAGCAGCGCTGAGTAAACTCCATGCCGCGCTGCGTTCGCGAATGCCACGCCTTTCCAATGCGAAAGTTCGCCGGCGCGTGCCTGTCGCATTGCCGCGCAGGCCACGCCCGCGATGTTGACCGCGTGGCGCATTTTTTCCCGCTCAAGTTTCATCAACTTCGCCGACGCCAGCGCGGTCGAGAACGCCCCGTAGGTCACATGGTCCCAGCCCCGCGCGCGAATGCTAGCCGCGTCGCACAAACGGCATTGCACTTCGTAGGCCAGCGCGATCGCGGTAATGGCGGCGCGGCCGTTCGCGCCCACGCTCTCAGCTACCGCCATCACCGCGGAAATATTATCGCTCGGATGCGCCGGTTCCTTCGAAAGATAGGTGTCGTTGTAATCGAAATACCGGATACAACAGCCGGTCGCGAACGCCGCCCAATCAGGCGGTGCCTGATGATGCGTGCCGATGATGGTCGCACCATGTTTCGCGGAAAATTCTGACGCGACTTCGCGTGCGATCCGGCAGGGCTCTTCATGCCATGCGCCCAGCGCGCAACCGATCGAATCGATTACCCGCCGTCTCACTTCGTGTACGGTTTCGCGCGAAAGATCTTCGAAACGCAGGGCCCAAGCGTATTCGGCAAATTGATGGGCGAGCGATTTGGTCATGAAAAAATTGGAAGCTGCAATGTGATGATGAATGGCGCCTAAGCAACATCCTCATCCCGAGCGGAACTGCCAGTCCGGCTCGGACCGAGGGATCCCGCGGCGTTATCCTTAAGGTCACATTGCGGGATTTCTCGACTTCGTTCGGAATGACGGGAAAATGTAACCGTGAGCGAATTTCAATTCGGCGGCGACTTCGTTTGGCACCCCCCACCCGAGCTCATCGCGCAATCGAACCTGCAATTGTTCATCAATCGGCACGGCCTCGGTTCATTCAATGAATTGATGCGTCGCTCGACGACCGACATCCCCTGGTTCTGGGACATGGTCCTGCGCGACCTCGGAATCGAATTCTACAAGCTCTACGAAAAAGTCGTCGATCTTTCAGAGGGAAAAGCGACGCCGCAATGGTGCGTCGGCGGCGAAATGAACATCGTCCACAACTTGCTCGATAAATATGCAGGCACGCCTGTCGACAAAAAAATCGCCATCACATCGGAGACGGAGGACGGCAAGTCGCGCCGGCTGACTTACGCTGAGCTTCGCGCCGAAGTAAATAAAATGGCGGCAGCATTGCGTTCGCTCGGTCTGGGCAAAGGCGATGCCATTGGCGTCTTCATGCCAATGGTGCCGGAAATCGTTATCGCGATGCTCGCCATCATCAAGATCGGCGGAATTTTCTTGCCGCTCTTTTCCGGATTCGGCGCGTCCGCCATCGTGTCACGCCTAAAAGACGCCGACGCCAAAGCGCTTTTCACCGCGGACGGAACCTCTCGCCGCGGAAAATTCTGCGCAATGCAACCAATCGCGGAGGAAGCAGCCGGGCAAGTTCCAACGCTAAAACATTTGATCGTGCTAATGAAAAGCAGCGAGTGGGTTGTAGCTGCCGCTGCCGCTGGCGGCAGAACCGAGGAACCTCTGCCGCTGAGGACAGCGGCAGCTACAACAAAAACCGAGAGAACGAGCGCCGAGGATGTGATGATGCTCATCTACACCTCGGGCACAACGGGGCGGCCCAAAGGCGCAGTACACACTCACTGCGGGTTCCCAATTAAGGCCGCGCAAGACATGTGGCACGGACTTGATCTTCACGGTGACGAGACGCTTTTTTGGCTCACCGACATGGGGTGGATGATGGGCCCATGGCTTGTTTTCGGAACGCTGGTGCTGGGTGCAACCATGATGCTTTACGATGGCGCCCCTGATTTTCCGGAACCGGACCGTCTTTGGAAATTATGTGCTAATCACGGTGTCACCGCGCTCGGCGTTTCGCCTACGCTGATCCGCGCACTCCGAAAATATGGTGACGAAATTGTCAATCGGCACGATCTAACGAGACTTAGGAAATTCGCCTCAACTGGCGAACCGTGGAACCCGGATCCCTGGCTCTGGCTCTTTCGCGTGGTCGGGCGCGAAAAATTGCCGATCATCAATTACTCTGGCGGCACTGAAATTTCTGGTGGCATCCTTATGGGGAATGTGCTGACGCCAATGAAGCCGTGCGCGTTCTCCGGACCGTTGCCTGGAATGGCTGCCGATGTCGTGGATGAAAATGGGAAATCGATTCGGGGAAGAGTTGGCGAGCTCGTAATTCGCGAACCCTGGATCGGGATGACGCGCGGATTTTGGCAGGACCCACAACGTTATCTCGATACCTATTGGTCGCGCTGGCCCGACGTTTGGGTGCACGGCGACTGGGCCACGATTGATGATGACGGACTTTGGTACATTCTCGGCCGGAGCGACGACACTATTAAAATTGCGGGCAAACGGGTGGGCCCTGCGGAAGTGGAATCGATCCTGGTCGCGCATGCACAAGTGAGCGAAGCGGCGGCGGTCGGCGTACCCGATTCGATCAAAGGCGAAGCATTGGTTTGCTTTTGCGTCTTGAAAAATGGCGAAAACGCATCGGCTGACGTTGCCCAGGAGCTAAAACAGAGCGTTGCACGCGATCTCGGCAAAGCGCTGGCGCCACGTGAAATTATTTTCGTCGCCGACATTCCAAAGACACGAAATGCCAAGGTGATGCGTCGCATCGTGCGCGCCGCTTACCTCGGCGAAAAACTCGGCGACACTTCCGCATTGGAAAATCCGTCTGCCATCGATGCGATTACCAGCGCAGGAGCCGGTCAGAAAGTTCCGTCATCCTGAGCCCCGAATGCTTTCGGGGTTGAAGGATCCCGTCGCGTGGTCTTGAAGGTTTCGCCGCGGAATCCCTCCACGTCGGTCATTACCGAGACACCGACTCACATCAAGTCCTCCCATCGAAAGCCGCTCCTGCGGAGCAGCGCTACGATTTCATCGATTTCTTTGAAGCAAATTGTTTGAATCGTTGCTTATGAAAAAACACTCATTTCCTTTCGCGATGATCGCGCTGGCCGTGATCGGCACGGTGACTGCAGCGGGACCGGCGAAGTTTGATGGCGAATTCGTAGACAAGAAATTTCTGGATGGCCAAGGCGTGTTCGAGTTCAGCATTTATCAAAGCGGCAGCGCCCTCGAGATCGCATTCGATGCGGCCTATTCCGACGGCCACGGCGCCACGCCTGATGCGACGGGCGCGGGTAAAGTCAACGGAAACACGGCGCAGTTCACCTGGAAGGACAGTGTCGGCAATACCGGAACGGGTAGCATCAGTCTCGCCGGCGACGATATTATCGTGTCGATGAAGACCGTGCACGTCGCCGACCCGCGCTGTCTCGCGTTTTATCGCGAGAACATGAAACTAAAGCGCATGGGGAAGAAATAGGAACGTGGCTAAATCTCCTTGGTAGAGCGACGCTCCGCGGAGCCGCACATCGTGATTCGACTCGACGGAGTCTCGCCCTAACAATTCGGCGTTTAGCTGGTCGCCCGTGGGAGCGGAACACAGGCATTCCTGCCTGTGCGCCCAGCGGACATTCTGTCCGCTTTTACGGATTCAGCGGAGTTCAACTCCGCTGGGCTCACAGACTGTAAGTCTGTGTTCCCTTTCCCTACACCATCGGGCGAAAACGCCCGACGATTTCCTGGAGCTGTCCGGTGATTTGACCGAGGGAACAAACTTCCACCGCTTCTAACAACGCAGGAAAACAGTTTTCGCCGCGTTCAACTACCGCGCCCAATTTATCCAGCGCGCGCTTTGATTTGTCCGCGTTTTTCTTTTTGAACTCCTTCAGACGCTCGACCTGTAATTTTTGTTTGGCTCGGGGGGTGCGGGCCAACTCGATCTCGGGCATTTCATCCGCGCCGTTACGATAGCGATTTAATCCGACAATCGGCCGCGTGCCGTCATAAATTTGCTGCTCATAACGGTGCGCGGCATTTTGGATCTGACTGCGCTGATAGCGATTCTCCACCGCCGCGAGCACGCCACCGAGTGATTCGATCTCACGAAATTCATCGAGAATCGCTTTCTCAACTGCGCGCTCGACCGCTTTCATTCCGGGCGAGCCGCTCAGCATGTTCATGGTGTGTTTAAAGATTCCAGATTCCTCGAGCAGGATTGCCTGCCCGTGCGCAGCCAAACGAATCCATTCTTCGCTCGGTGTGGTGAACGGTTCGTCGGCGCTGTTTGAATGACACGAGTTGGTGCCGTTCATGTAGGCCAGCATCAATTCCGCCGCGGTGCGGGTGAGATTATTTTTGAATTCGGCAGCGATGAGCGAGCGCCCGCTCGTTTGCGTGTGCAGTTTGAACATTTGCCCGCGCGCGTTCGCGCCAAAGACGTCGCGCATCCCGATCGCCCAGATTTTTCGCGAAACCCGCGAGAGCGCGATGTATTCGACGTCGAGTCCGCAATCGAGGAAGAAAGAAAGCCGCGGTGCGAACTGATCGACTGGCACGCCTCGCGCGCTTAGCATTTCGGCGTAAGCGAAACCATTGGAGAGTGTGTAGGCCGCTTGTTGCACCGGCGTCGATCCCGCTTCACCGATGTGATAACCGCTGATCGAAACCGGATACCAGCGCGGCATGTTCGCCGTTGTCCATTCGATCATATCGCAAAGAAAACGCAGCGACGCTTCCGTCGGAAAAATCGTTTCGTTCTGTGCCTGCACTTCCTTGAAAATGTCGGCCTGAATAGTACCGCGCAGATTCGGCACCACCTTTGCGCCGAAACGACGTTTCGCCGCCGCGATGTACATCGCCATGATGATTGGCGCCGGCCCGCTGATCGTCATGGATGCGGAAAAATTCGGAGCACCAACTTCGAAGCCATCGTAGAGCCGTACCATGTCTTCCACTGTGTCGACCGCGACTCCACCCTCGCCAATCTTGCCGAAGACGCCGTCGGCATCGGAATCGATTCCGTAGAGGGTTGGGCCATCGAAAGCGGTGCTGAGACGTTTCGAGCGCTGATGCGCGCTCAAGAAATGGAAACGCTTGTTCGTGTCCTCGGCCAGCATCAGACCGGAAAACAAACGAGTCGGTTCCTCCTGTAGCGGCGGCCGTGTCGGCCGCTCCGGTTTTTTTGCGCGCGACACGCGCGCTGCTACAGCTTCGCCGTTTTTCTCGAAGCTCTCGATCTCGCGCAATGGCTCGAGATACATCTCGCGATAGGCGCCGTTCAGATACGGGAATTCGCCCGGCAAACCCTCGCCAAAAAGATAGCGCGCGATTTCGCCCGGGTCGTCAATCTCGGGCAAAGCCAGGCGCGGCAAAGGCAATCCTGTCGGCGCTTTTGAAATTGGGATCTCCGCTTTGACCTTGTTCCAGCGCTCGGTCATTGCCCGCGCGAATTTCTCATCACTTCGCGCCCGCTTGACCTGTTCAAGCACGAAACGCCCGTGCTTTTCGACTGCTTCAACGACTGCTCCAAGTTTGCTCATACGTTTTCTTCCGCATTCCTGTCATCCCGAGCGAATACGCCAGTCCAGCTCGGACCGAGGGATCTCTAACCATTAAAAATCAGAGATGTCTGGAGTTCGCTCGACATGACAAAAATTTGCTTATGTATTCTACTTCGTAATTAACTCGAACAATTCATCCACGCCAGGATCACGATGCCGTTTCGCAACCGTGGCCACGATTTCCTGTTTGCGCTTGTTCTGCGTCAATCGCTGTTCGATTTCGGACAACGCGGCTTTGGCCCGCTCCAGATCAGTCTTGTTTACCACCACAATGTCGGCCACATCGAGCATGACAATCTTTTGCAACTGCAAGCGCGCCCCGTAATCCGGATTCATTACCAGAACGGTTTGATCGACCAGTTTATTGCGAAAAGGCAATGCCTCCTGACCGGTACCAACCGTTTCGATGATGACGTAGTCGAATCCGGAATGAGCCAGCAGCGCGAGACAGCTTTCCGTCGCGGGGGAAAGTCCACCGGCTTGACCGCGCGTGGCCATGCTGCGCATAAACACGCGATCGTCCTGCGAATTGATCATGGTGGCGCGATCGCCGAGCAAGGCGCCTTCGCCGATTACACTCGGGTCGTGCGATAAAATTGCGATACGCGTTTTCGGTTGGCGCTGCAGAAAACGCAAAACCAGTTCATCGATCAACGTCGTTTTGCCGGCGCCGCCTGGTCCGGTGATGCCAATGACTTTCGATGGTCGATGTTTGGTCCGAGCCGGACTGGCATCGTTTGATGGTTGATATCTTCTTCCTCTCGAAGCCGCCTCTTCGAGTTCGGTCAATTTCCGCGCAAGCACGAGATCGGGCTTTGATTTTATGCTGCGCTTTTCCCCCTTGCCGTACTGCTTTTTCACGTACTCGGTCATCTCGGTGAGCGATGTGCCGGCGAAGAAAATTTCGTCGACGCCCTTGCGTTTCATCAACTTCGCGTCCTCGTGCGTGATTGTGCCCCCGCCCCCGCCGAAAACCGCAATGTCATTCGCGCCCTTCTTCTTCAACTGACTAACGACATCGGCAAAGAAATCGATGTGCCCGCCGTTGTAACTGGAAATCCCGATCGCAGCCACATCTTCTTGAATAGCCGCACGCACGATATCGCTGACATAACGATGAAATCCGAGATAGACGACTTCGATTCCGTGGCGAATGAATTCGAGATTAATGGTATTAATGGCACTGTCGTGTCCGTCGCAAATCGGCACAGCGGTAAGAACGCGAATCGGCGAAGTCATCCTAAGAGCGAAAAGTCTAACGGCAATCGTTTGACGGGCAATGGCATTCTAGCCTAGTAGCAGAACCTTACATGAGCGCATCGCGTGAAAAATCATGGACTATTCCGGTAATTGCGATTGCTGGTTTGATCGCGGGAATTCTGGATATCACGTCCGCGTTTGTCATCGCGGAGCTCAAGGGCATGGGATCAATTCGACTGTTGCAGGGGATCGCAAGCGGTTTGCTCGGTTCCCAATCATTCGAAGGAGGCATGGCGACGGCTGGGTTGGGTCTCGCTATTCATTTCTTGATCGCGTTTACGGCAGCGTCGGTGTTTTACGTGGGCAGTCGACAGTTCAGTTTTCTAACCCGGCACGCCGTTACATCGGGATTGCTTTACGGAATTGCGGTTTACGTTTTCATGTATTGGTTGGTCGTGCCGCTCGCGTTCGTTAACGCACGCCACTCCATTTCGAGAGACGTGACCGCTGTGATCGTCCATATGGTTTTGATTGGCTTGCCGATTGCGCTCGTGGTCCGTCGTTTTTCGCAGAAACAATCATAAATGAAAGATTCTTTGGATTTTAGCGGGAAAGTGGCGCTGGTGACCGGCAGCTCGCGCGGTATTGGCGCCGCAACAATCAAAGCGTTTGGGGAGCGCAGCGCGAAGTGTGTGGTCAATTATGTTGCCGACCCGGAGGGCAAAAACAAAGCGGACGCTGAAAACGTCGCACAAACGCTGGCCGATCCGCTCGTCATCGAATGCGACGTTAGTAATCCCGCGCAAGTTGAATCTATGATGATGGAGATCGGCGACAAGCGCGGCGGTCTGGACGTTCTCGTCAATAACTCTGGTATCATTCGTGACCGCACCATCAAAAAAATGACGCCCGAGGAATTTGAAAGCGTCCTGCGGGTGAACCTGATTGGCACCTTTAATGTCACTCAGAAGGCCGGGGCGGTTTTGCACAACGGTGGACGCGTTATCAATCTCTCATCCGTTAGCGGACAAATGGGATTGTTCGGGCAGGCTAACTACTCTTCGAGCAAAGCTGCCATTATCGCGCTGACCAAGGTTTCGGCACGCGAGCTGGCCCGAAATCAAATCACAGTTAACGCTGTTGCGCCCGGTTTCATCGATGTCGGAATGAGCAAGGGCATGCCGGATGAAGTCACGCAAAACTTCATCAAGCAAATCCCGCTCGGACGTCTCGGTGAGGCCAATGAGATAGTGAACGCCATCCTTTTCCTGGCTTCACCGATGGCCTCCTACATCACAGGTCACGTTTTGAACGTGAACGGTGGTTATTACATGGGTTGAAAGAAGCTGTGTTACTATCGAAAGCTTTTAGCGAATGAAGCACCGCGCCGTAGCACAGGCTCCCAGCCTGTAGGGCAACCGGGCATCTTGCCCGGTTAGCACGGCAATCCCATTAACGGGCAAGATCCCCGTTGGCCCCACAGCCAAGATGCTACTCCTCGCCGTCGTAGTAATCGAGCGGATCGGAGCGAAGGATCGCGCGTTCCGGGCAGCGAACGAGCCATTTCTTACTATCGGGGTAATACGCCGACTCGGCGATGGGATTGTCTGCTACCACGTACATTACCAGATCTTGATCACCCTCATTAATTAGTTGATGCGGCTCGTTCGGACCGAAGATGAAGGCATCGCCGGGTTCGATCGATGTCTTTCCACCCTTATGGCGCGCAGTTCCGTGACCGGAAATAATGTGGTAGAACTCCCACTGCGCGCTGTGAGTATGATAAGGATAAGCCGCTTTCCCCGGAGGGAGCCGACAAATCTCGACGTCGAAGGGATGACGTTCCATTAAGTCGGTGGAAAATGGTTTCCGGCCAAGCGCTTCGGAAACTTGTTTGCCTGCGCCGGCAAACTTGCCCTTCGGTGAGGACCAAACAAGTTCCTCCATATTGTTGGTATTTACTTTTCGCATAGTTGTTGGAGCCAACAAAAACCCGACTTGGATCGCCACGCAATTCTTTTGCTACTATAGCAATGGTAGCTGGGCGATTTCCTGTTCTATCTCGGCGAAGCGAACGCCGATACCGATCAAGCGAATCTTTTTCCCGGTCCGGGTAAAGGCTTCTTCGAGTAGTTGGCGATAGCTGCCGAGGTTGGGAAGGAGCCCGGCTCGCTCAATGGTGGTTCGGGTGAAATCGGAGAACTTCAATTTCAGGAAAACCTTTGTCACCCGCCTGGTTGGCTCCTTTTGTGCCAGTTCCGCCGCTAGTTCTTCAAATAGCTCGCCCACTTTTTCTTCACACTGCTCAAGGGTTGTTAGATCGCTGCCAAAGGTTTCTTCAGTGCTTAACGACTTTCGCTCCCGATTTGGTTCGACCGGCCGATCATCGATACCCCGGCAAAGATCATAAAGTTCGCTGCCGAACTTGCCAAAAAGCTCATGCAACTCCGCTCGGGATAACCGTTGCATCTCGCCGCATGTGGTTACGCCGGCAAGCGCCAGTTTTTCTTCTGCAACCGCGCCAATCCCCCAAAGTTTTCGCACCGGCAACGGCTCCATGAACTCCGGAACCTTCTCTGGCTTTATTTCGTACTGTCCGTTGGGCTTGTTGATTTCGCTGGCGATTTTCGCCACCAATTTGTTTGGCCCGACTCCAGCGGAAGCAGTTAACTTTGTTTCCTTAAAGATGAGATCGCGAATTTCCCTGGCTAGCGGGCCTGGGGCGCGTGAGTTGCCGGTAACGTCCAAATAAGCTTCGTCGAGCGAGAGTGTTTCTACCACGGGCGTAACGCGATGCATTATTTCCCGGACGACTCCTGCCTCTTTCCGATAAACATCAAAGCGCGTCGGCAATACGACCAGGTTCGGACAACGTTGTAGCGCCATGAAAGTGGGCATGGCCGAGCGAACACCGAAAGCGCGCGCTTCATAATTACAGGTAGTAAGAACGCCGCGACGATCGCGCGCGCCCCCTACCCCAACAGGCTTGCCTCGGAGGGATGGCCGGTCGCGCACTTCGATCGCCGCATAGAAGCAATCCATGTCGAGGTGAATGATCGCGCGCGATTGTGATGGCGCCGGCATAAGTGAAACTTCGCGCGAAATAGCGTTGGGCTCAAAGGCGCGCAGCCAGAAAGGAGGCGCGGGCAGTAGCTAGCGAGTTAACATTTGAGCGTTGCAGGTGCAACACTCAAATGTTAACTTCAGCCGGAACACTCGAAAGATCTACTCGCCGCATCGCCTCCCTCGTTTTTTACCGAGTGCTCAAATTGCTGAGCCATAATCTTCGCGCCCCTACAATTTACCATTGCCCCCAGCGCGTCGACAAGCCTAATCGAGGGCTGCCTTAGCCAGCGACTGCGCCGCCCGGTTCGGCAATCCCCTCCGGGAAGTTCTGCGGAAAAACAAGCTTGCGTTGAAGCTCGCGTCGGAGCAACAGGAGATTGCAGCAGGCCTGGAAGATAATCGAGCCAACTGAGAGGTACCAGACGTGCCTGATTTGAAATCCGGGGTGGAACGAAAGCAATGTCGCAGGCAAGGCAAAGAGAACTAACCGCGTCATCGAGCTAATTAGCGGTGGTAAGGTATTGCCGATTCCCTGAAAGGCGCTTGAAGTAGTGAAAGCAATTCCAGCGGCAATAAAATTCACCGACACGATCTTGAGATAATCGCTTCCAAAAGCGATCACGGCCGAGTCATTCGAAAACGCGCGAATCATGGCAGTCGAGGAAAACTGCGCGGTAATGGTAAGCAATAGCATCATTGCCGAACCAATACCAATAGCGGAATAGATCGAACGACGAACGCGATCACCGCGGCGTCCGCCAAAATTTTGACCAACTACCGGAGCTACGGCAAAGCTCAGAGCGACTACTGGCAGAAACAATGCCTGCATGATGCGGGCACCTACTCCGAATCCGGCCTGGGCTGCTGCACCAAAACCACGAATTATACTATAGACGATGATGATATAGACCGACATCAGAATGAACTCCGCGCCAGCCGGCAATCCAATGCGAAGTAAGCTATTCCAAATTCTGGTTTGCGGGCGGAACTGCGCGAAACGGAACCGGAGGTAATGATAGCTTCGCTCGAAATAGAGTATCATCAAAACATCGGCAACAAGGATTGATATGAACGTTGCCAGGGCAGCTCCGGTAACGCCGAGCTTGGGCCAGGGTCCAATGCCAAAGATCAGCAACGGCGCCAGGATCATATTGAGGACGACACTGAGAACCTGGAAGCCGACGGTCGGTTTAATGATGCCCGTCGCGCGCAAAGCCGATCCCAAAGCTACCAATGGGAACTGGAGGAGAAGACCCGGAATAAACCAAAGCAGATAACTTTTGGCCAGGGACGCAGTCACGGCATCTGCGCTTAACGATTCACAATAAAAATCGCGTAAAAGAAAACTAAAGATGCCCAACGCCACCGCCACAATCAGTGACATGAGGAAGGATTGGTTGAAGGCGAGCTCGGCTTGAGGTTGATCTTTTCGTCCGGCCGCTTGCGAGATGAGCGTTGTTGTGCCGACACCGAGCATTTGCGTCAGCGCCAGCACTATCATCGTGAAATTGCCGGCAACACCAACCGCGGCGATCGCTTCTTTGCCGAGATGTCCCACCCAATAGAGATCGGCCAGCAGGTAGAGCGTCTGCACCAGCATGCTAATGGCGAGGAAGGCCGTCATTTGCAGCAGGTGTTTGGTGACGGAACCCTGGGTGAGATCTTTCATATTCGCGGGGGTATTCTAGCTCTGTTACAATGCATTCATGAGCGTGCAAGTTTATGGATGCAATCACCTCGCAATCGAAGTGGATGATGTAGAAGCGGCGGTAAAATTTTATAAAGACGTTTTTAATCTGGAGAAAATGAATAGTGGCGAAGGCGACGCTTTTTTGAAATTAGGTGAGCACCAGTTTCTGGCCATTTTCGAAGTGGAGGAGGTCAAGCCAGACCGGGTCCGTCATTTCGGACTGATCGTGCGCGATGAGAAACAGCTGAATGAGGTGCGCAAGAAAGTGAAGGAGAAGTATGGTTTGAAGCTGGAGCCTCCGTTTCGCTGCGATTTTCGCGACCCCTGGGGCAACCGCATTCAGGTGGTCGACCTGCACGACGAATCATTGATCTGGCTTTTGCCTTATGCGGAAGTGCAAAAAATTGGGATCAAGTTTTAACCATTATCCTTGCGTTCGAGGCGAAAATCGCCAATAGTGACGGCTTCTGGAGCCAGGCTCGATTGTTTCGTCACACTAAGTTCTGATTTGAAACTTCGGGGCCTCCAGGATGGCTTGGCAGCTTAACTTATTCGATTTATGAACTTCCTCGAAACAACAATCGCCCCGAAAGCCCGGGGACCCATTACCAAACGGCTATTAATCAGGTGCCCTTCGACGGCAAAACTCACCCCCAGCGGGCAGACCATCAGGGAAGACTTGTGGGCCAAAGCCAAAATTAAGAACAACAAATTGAATTGCCCGCATTGCGGCCAATCTCATACCTGGTCGAAGAAAGACGTCGTTCTTGCTCGGTAGCGAAAGCACCTTATTTTTTGCGGACGGAAGCCTTCCGTAATCGCGGACTGGAACCGACTAGCCGGAGGAAACACTGAAGCGCCTTTCGAGGCAGAAATTCGCTGCGTACGGAACACAGGTCTGGAGACCTGTGTGGCGCACAGGCTTTCAAGCCTGTGTTCCGTTCCGGTGGCGCTGCCGGTCACGTGATTTTCAACAGAGCTACTTGAAGTCCATGTTCCGTATTCAAGGGAAGTGGATTACACTTAGGCGCTTTTATTCCAACTAATTTTTTAGTAATTAACGACTATTGGGAAAAGCGGAGGCGCTCGTGAGCTTCGGCGATATGTAGAAATGGCCGCGACAAACTATTTTCATTGTCGCGCTTATTTGTCGAGTGCGGAAGGAGCCGCTTAATCCCGTCCCCAAATCATGGCGACGGAAGTTGTCAGGCTTCCGCCCATGTTAAAGGTAAGGAAACGCTTCACCCCTTCAATCTGCCGCGCGCTGGCTTGCCCAGTCAGTTGCTGGTAAGCATCGAATACCTGACGCACACCGGTCGCTCCAACCGGATGACCGTCACCAATCAATCCGCCACCAGTGTTAACCGGAATCTCCCAGCCGATTTTGCCGCTGACATGTTCGCCCCGGACCTGAGGAAGCGCCGTCGCTCCGCTTTTCGCCAACTGGGCACCTTTCCCCTTCTCCGCCAGGCCAAGAATTTCGTACGCGACGATCTCGGTAATCGAGAAACAATCGTGCACTTCCGCGCCCTGAATGTCGCGTGTCTTGAGCTTGGCCATCGTGAAAGCATTCTCGGCAGCTTTACGGGCGGTCGAAAATGTGGGGGCATCTTTCTTCTCCAGCGCCAGATAATCGGTGGTATGACCAAAACCGAGCAGACGTGGCAACGTTGATTTATCACGACCGATTCGATCCAGATATTTGCCCGAAACCAACACGAGCGAGGCAGCGCCGTCGGTGATCTGCGAACAATCCGAAACCTTCAAGGGCGGAGCGACACTCGGATTTTTGTCCGAGACCTGCGACGCACAATCGTAGGTAAGGTCGGCCTCTCGCATTTGTGCCAACGGATTCAGTCGCGCATGCGCATAGTTTTTGTAGGCGACCCACGCCAGGTCTTTTTCGGAGGCGCCATACTTTTCGATGTAAATCTGCGCAATGCGCCCGAACAATTTCGGAAACATGAAATCGCCATACTCCGGCTTCTCGATGTGATAATCCGCGGCTGCACCCAGAACGTCGGAACCGTCGAGTGAGGACATCGTCTTTTGCTGCTCCGCGCCGACGACCAGGACGGCGTCGTGGAATCCGCCCATGATCCATTGGGCGCCGAGTAGAACTGACAGCGCGCCGGACGCGCACGCCGCTTCGGTATGCATCGTCGGCAAACCGTGCAATTTCGGACTGATTTCCGGAATAAACGCGCCGAGATGCAGTTGTTTGGTAAATTGCCCGGCGTTGAAATTGCCGACCGCAGCGGCTTGAATTTCCGCAGGATCAGTCTTCGCATCATCGAGCGCTTTCTTTCCGGCTTCGGTGATCAGGTGCCGGATTGTTTTACCTTCCTTCTTTAGATTGCGCTTAAAATCGGTGCGTCCGCCGCCCAGTATATAAACAGGTTCCATATTTGAAGTTCAAAGTTGAAATTTTCATCCCCTCACCTTGTATCCTCTCCCCTTGCGAAGGGGAGAGGCGGGGTGAGGAGTCGCTTAGTTAATTTAGCTAATCTTCACGCCCTGTCATCCGAGCGGAGCGTTTCTTCTGGGGAGCGCTGGCTGCCGGGTAGCGCGCGCGTCTCGCGTGCTGGCGAAGGCGTTCCGCCTGCGCGGACTTCCAAAAAAAGATTGTTTCGGCGAGACGCCGAAACCAGCACGCGAGACGCGCGCGCTACCCAGCAGGCTGCAAATCAGTTGCGGCGCGTGTCCCTCCAATTCACCCGCCGAAAGCACTGAGCCCGGTGATGTCGCGACCAACGGCCAGAGTGTGAACATCATGGGTGCCTTCGTAGGTGGAAACCGCCTCAAGGTTCATGAGATGTCGGATCACAGAATAGCGATCGGTGATGCCCACGGCGCCGAGGAGGTCACGCGCTTTGCGCGCACATTGCAGCGCCATCCACACGTTGTTGCGCTTCGCCAGCGAAATCTGCTCCGGCCGAACCGGCCTTGCCTCCATCATACGGGTGAGACGCAGGGCAAGCAGTTGCGCCTTTGTGATTTCCTGCACCATCCACACCAGTTTTTCCTGCACCAATTGGAACCCCGCAATCGGACGACCAAATTGCTCGCGCGATTTGGCGTAGGCTAGTGCGGTTTCGTAGCAATCGATGGCCGCGCCAATCACCCCCCAGGCAACGCCTACCCGCGCCTGCGAAAGACACGATAAAGGCCCCTTCAATCCGGAAGCCTTGGGCAAGCGATTCTCCGCCGGTATCCGACAGTTTTCGAACCAGCATTCCGACGTGCGCGACATACGCAGGCTGAATTTTCCTTCGATATCCCGCGCACGGAATCCCGGCGCGTCTTTCTCCACCACAAATCCGCCAACACGTCCGTCGTCGTCTTTT
>Ga0209267_1000804_pt1 | contig 22351 bp, 20 predicted proteins | sample GraSoiAngelo_137_FD_185894 | JGI IMG/M metagenome (GOLD analysis project Ga0209267, IMG submission 185894) | Grasslands soil microbial communities from the Angelo Coastal Reserve, California, USA - 14_0929_09_30cm (SPAdes) (version 2) | ecosystem: Environmental > Terrestrial > Soil > Grasslands ... | reverse complement strand
CCCCGATGCCGCTTGCTCAGGCTCGACACGAGCGCCTCAACAAGACGGTCGCCCTCGCCGTGTTCGCCTCAGACCCGCTCTCCTCGGTGGCGTACGCGACCGAGGAGATCTTGTTGGTGCTCATGCTGGGCGGCGCTGCCGCCCTCAGCTACTCGCTTCCGGTCGCGGCGGGGATCGCCGCGCTGCTGGCGGTCGTGGTCGTCTCGTATCGTCAGACCGTCGCCGCGTACCCGCAGGGCGGCGGTGCCTACCTCGTCGCCAAGGACAACATCGGACAATATCCGGCGCTCATCGCCGCCGCGGCCTTGCTGGTCGACTACGTGCTGACGGTGTCGGTCTCGGTCGTCGCCGGCATCGCGGCCCTGACGTCGGCGGTGGCCTGGCTGCACCCATACCGCATCGTGCTCAGCGTCCTCGCGGTGATCGGCATCGCCCTCGGCAATCTTCGCGGCGTGCGCGAATCGGGTCGCCTGTTCGCGGCGCCGACCTACTTCTTCGTGCTGAGCATCCTCGCCACAGTCTCGTATGGGCTGGTGGGCGCTTTCTTCAACTGGTTGCCCGAAGCGCCGTACCAGCCGCATCCCCCGGGCCTCGAGGGCCTCGGCCTCTTCCTGCTCCTGCGGAGCTACGCGGCCGGCTGCACGGCGCTGACGGGGGTCGAGGCCGTGTCCAACGGCGTCCAGGCGCTCAAGCCGCCCGAAGGGCGCAACGCCCAAGCCGTCATGACCGCGCTGGGCGTGATCTCGATCGTGATGTTCCTGGGCATCACGTACCTCGCGTACGACTTCGGGATCATTCCGGGCCGCGATGAGACCGTCGTGTCGATGATCGCGCGCCGGGTCTGGGGCAACGGCGTGCCCTACTACCTGGTGCAGGCGGCCACCTTGCTCATTCTCGTCCTCGCCGCCAACACCTCCTACGCCGACTTTCCGCGGCTGTCTTCGATTCTCGCGCGCGACCGCTTCGTGCCGCGGCAGTTCGCGAACCAGGGCGACCGGCTCGTCTTCTCCAACGGCATCATGATCCTCAGCGGGTTCGCCATCCTGTTGATCGTCGCCTTCCAGGGTGACACCCACGCGCTCCTGCCGCTCTACGCGATCGGCGTCTTCATCTCGTTCACGCTTTCGCAGGGCGGCATGGTGCGACGCTGGCTGCGTCTGCGCGAGAGGGGCTGGCGATGGCGCGTCTGGATCAACGGCGCCGGAGCGCTGGTGACGGGGGTCGTGCTCCTCACGCTCACGGTGACGAAGTTCGTCGAGGGCGCCTGGATCGTCGTGGTCGTGATTCCCGTGCTGGTGGCGATGTTCGTCGTCATGCACCGTCACTACGCCGAGGTCGCGCGCGAGCTCTCGCTCGAGGGCCTCGAGGGCCCGCCGAAATTCCAGCACACCGTCCTGGTGTTGATCGGCGACGTCCATCGAGGCGTCGTCCGGGCCGTGCAGTACGCCCGGACGCTCGCGCCGACCGCGGTGGTGCGCGCCGTGTACGTCGAGACGGACCCGACGCGCACGGCTCGTCTCGAGGACAAGTGGGGCAAGTGGGGGCTCGGCGTGCCGCTGGTCGTCCTGACCTCGCCGTACCGCTCGCTGCTGCGGCCGCTCCTGGACTATCTCGACCAGATCCAGTCGCGCGGTGACGAGCAGATGGTCACCATCGTGCTCCCGGAGTTCCTCCCGCGTCACTGGTGGCAACACGTCCTGCACAACCAGACGGCCCTCCTGGTCAAGGGCGCGCTCCTCTTCAGGAGGAACACCGTCGTCGCCGACGTGCCCTATCTGCTCAAGCGCTGAGCCGCGCCGTTTCTTGGTCGCCGGCCCGGGCCCGCATATAGTGAAGAGGCGATCGATCGAGAGCCTCGCGCCACGAGCATCGATGTGCCGGCCCGCCGGATCGCGCCGTTCGCGATCGCGGCGATCGCGGTCGCGGTCTTCGCGCCGGCGCTCCAGTACGGCTTCATCCTCTGGGACGACGATCGCAATCTCCTGACCAATCCCTCCTATCGCGGCCTCGGCTGGGCTCAGATCCGCTGGGCTTTTACCAGCGCCGTCATGGGCCACTGGATCCCGGTGACGTGGCTGACGTTCGGCCTCGACCACACGCTCTGGGGCATGAACGCGTTCGGATATCACCTCACGAACGTCCTGCTGCACGCGGCCAACGCCGTGCTCTTCTACTTCCTGGCGCGGCGTTTGTTGCGGCATGGCTTGCCGACGGTGCCCGCGTGGGCCATCACGCTCGGCGCGAGTGTGGCGGCGCTGTTCTTCGCCGTGCATCCGCTGCGCGTCGAATCGGTCGTGTGGGTCACCGAGCGACGTGACGTGCTCTCGGCTCTGTTCTATCTCGTCACCGTGCTGGCGTACGTGAAGGCGTGCGCCGCGGACGGGCCGCCACGCCGGCGATGGCTTCTCGCCTCCATCGGCGCCTACGCCCTCGGTCTTCTCTCGAAGTCGCTGATCATGTCGCTGCCGCTCGTGCTGCTGGTCCTCGACGTCTACCCGCTGCGGCGCGCGCGCGGGAACTGGCGACGGGTCGTTCTCGAGAAGATCCCGTATCTCGCCCTCGCGGTGACGGCCGCGGTGGTCTCGGTCCTGGTCGTGATCGCCAAGCTCGGGCTGACGTCCACGTCGGCGTATCCGCCGGCCGCGCGCGCGGCGATGGCGCTCTACAGTCTCGCGTTCTACGCCTGGAAGACGCTGCTGCCGCTCGGGCTCGCACCGATGTACGAGCTGCCCGCCCGGGTCGGGCTCACGAGCCCGCGGTTTCTGGCCGCCGCGCTCGTCGCGGTCGGCGCCAGCGTCGGGCTGGTCCTGGCGCGCAGACCGTGGCCCGCGGCGCTGGCCGTATGGCTCGTCTACGGGCTCACGCTCGCCCCGGTGAGCGGCATCGTGCACAACGGTCCGCAGCTCGTGGCCGACCGCTACAGCTATCTCTCGTGTCTCGGCCTCGCGCTCCTGGTGGGCGCCGGAGTCACCGCGGCCGTCTCGAGGGCGGCGATCACGCGGCCCTTACGAGCCGCGGTGGTCCTCGCCGGCTTCGGCTGGATCGTCGGACTCGCGGCCCTGACGCTCGAGCAGCTTCCGGTCTGGCGCGACACCGAGGAGGTCTGGCGTCACAGCCTCGAGGTGGATCCCGATTGCGCCTTCTGCCACGGGCAGTGGGGGGCTCTCCTCGGCAACCGCGGCGAGCTCGGCCAGGCCATCGTTCACTTCGAGCGCGTCGTCGCGCTGCGCCCCGACAACGTCCGCCATCGGAGCAACCTCGGGCTGGCGCTGCTCAAGGCGGGGCGTCCGGCCGACGCCGCCGCGCAATTCGAGCGGGTGCTGGCCCAGGAGCCGACTGACGCCGAGACGCGGACTCGGCTCGGGCTCGCGCTCGCCCGGCAGGGCAAGCTCGCGGAAGCGCGCGGCGAGTTCGAGCGGGCGAGCCGGGACGATCCAAGACACGTCGGCGCCCTGGTGAATCTCGGCCTCGCGTTGATCGAGCTCGGGCGCCCGTCTGACGCGATTCCGTATCTGGAGCGCGCCGCGGCGCTCGACCCGGCATCGGGTCTCGCGCGCGACGCGCTCGCGCGTGCGCGCTACCATGAGTCCGAGCGGAGGTGAGGGGTGCCGAGCATCGAAGAATACGCGAGCCGCCCGCGCGAGCAGCGGCTGGCGCGGATCGCGCTCACGCCCGAGGAGCTGGCGGCCGCCGTACTGAGCGCCGACGCGGCCGGGCTCTCACGCCGTCCGGCCCCGGACAGCTGGGCGCCGACCGAAGTCATCTGTCATCTACGAGACAACGAAGAATGGTTCCTCGAGCGGATGCGGATGATCGTGGCGATGGATCTGCCGCGTTTCGTCGCAACGAATCCCGACCGCTGGGCTGACGAGCGGCAGTACCTGACCAACGACGCCGCCATCGCGCTCGGCGCGTTCACGCGACGACGCCGAGAGACCCTCGCGTTCCTGCGACCGCTCGAGCCCGATGCCTGGGCGCGCGCCGGGGTCCACGTCGACTCACGCGGCCGGCGGACGATCGACGAGTTTCTCTCGGTGATGGCCTGGCACGACGACAATCACCTCGATCAGCTCAGACGCGCGCTGCTCGGTCGCCCGTGAGGGCCTCCCGCATCCGGTCGAGCGCCTTCGCGAGGAGCGAGCGCGGGCAGCCGAAGTTGAGCCGGACGAATCCGGCGCCGCCCGAGCCGAACAAGGTCCCGTCGTTGAGCGCGACGCGAGCGTTCTCGAGGAAGAACGTGAACGGGTCGCGGCTGGCGCCGCTGGCGTTCCGGCAGTCGAGCCACGCCAGGTAGGTCGCCTCGGGCGGGAACATCGCAACCCCGGGCAGGCGCGTCCGAACGTACTCGGTGACGAAGTCGCGGTTGGCTTCGAGATAGCGCAAGAGCTCGTCGAGCCACGGCTGGCCGTCGCGGTACGCGGCGAAGGCCGCGGTGTAGCCGAACACGTTCACGGTCTGCACGAGGTCGATGCGGCCGCTGACGAACTTCTCGCGCAGCGCCGCGTTGGGAATGACCGCGACCGAGCACTTGAGCCCCGCCAGGTTGAAGGTCTTGCTCGGCGCCATGAGCGTGATCGTCCGGTCGGCGATCTCCGGGTCGAGCGACGCGATCGGCGTGTGGCGCCTGCCCCCGAGGGTCAGCTCGCAGTGGATCTCGTCGGCCACGATCGCGAGCCCACGGCGCAGGCAGATCTGCGCGAGACTCATGAGCTCGTCGCGCGTCAAGACACGGCCTACCGGATTGTGCGGGTTGCAGAGCAGGAAGAAGCGCGTCCGCTCGCCGATTGCCGTCGAGAACGCGTCCAGGTCGACCTCGTAGCGCCCGTCGGCCCGGCGCGCCAGCGGCGCCTCTTCGCGCGTGAGCCCGATGCTGCTGGCCGCGCGCAGGATCGGCGGATAGACCGGCGTTTGGAGGATCAGCCCGTCGCCCGGCGCGGCCAGGATCCGACCGGCTACGTTGAACCCGGGTATGACCCCGGGAATGATCACGACGGCGTCCGGCGAGACGCGCCACCCGTAGCGCTTCAGCAGCCGGTCCGCGAACAGCTCGTGGAACTCGGGCTGCTCGAGGGCCAGGTAGCCGAAGACACCGTGCTCGACCCGCTCACGGAGCGCGCGGATCACCGGCTCGGGGGACTGGAAATCCATGTCCGCCACCCAGAGCGGCAAGACATCCGGACCGTACTTCTGCCACTTGGAGCTGTCGGTGTGCCGTCGGTCGACGAGACGATCGAAGTCGTAGGTCATGGCGGTTCAAGTTATCATGCTCCGGCCAAATGGTAGTGCGCGCCTATTAACGGGAGGGACCCATGGCAATGCGAATCGGCATCATCGGGGCCGGAGCGATCGGAAGCGTCGTGGGCGGCATGCTGACCAGGGCCGGGCACGACGTGACGCTCATCGATCAGTGGCCCGAGCACATCGAGACGATGCGGAAGAACGGCCTGCGACTCAGCGGGACCTGTGGCGATCACACGATCCCGGTCAAGGCGCTCCACATCTACGAGGCCCAGGCCATCTCCGAACCCTTCGACGCGGTCTTCATCTCGGTCAAGTCGTACGACACCGAGTGGGCGACGTCCCTGGGCATCCAGTACCTCAAGAAGCCCAACGGGGTGGTGGTCGACTTCCAGAACGGCATCAACGACGAGCGCGTAGCGGCGATCGCGGGGCGGGAGCGCACGCTCGGCAGCGTGATCACCATCGGCGCCGGGATGTACGAGCCCGGCCATGCGATGCGCACCGACACCGGCTCGATCGGGTTCAAGATCGGCGAGCTCGACGGCAAGGAGACGGAGCGTGCCCGCGAGCTGGCCAAGATCATGAGCGACGTCGCGGTGACGAAGGTGACGACGAACCTCTTCGGCGAGCGGTGGTCGAAGCTCACTGTGAACTGCATGGCGAACCCGCTGGCCGGGCTCTCCGGTCTCGGCACCGCCGAGGTGCGCACCCGTCCCGAGCCGCGGCTGATCGCGATCTACGTGGGCGGGGAAGTCGTGAAGGTCGGACGGGCTTGCGGCTACGAGGTCGAGCCGATCTACGGCATCGCATCGCAGCGGTTCGTGGACGCGTACGAGGGGCGCGGGCTCGCCGAGGTCGAGGCGGACGTGGCCGCCGAGGGCGCGCGGCGGGGCGGCGGCCGGCCCTCGCTGCTTCAGGACGTCATGCGCGGGCGCCGTACCGAGATCGACTACCTGAACGGCTACGTCTGCGAGCAAGGGCGGCGGCGCGGGATCAAGACGCCGGTCAACGACGCGATCGTCGAGGCGGTCCGTAGCTATGGCGTCGGCCGGCTGAAGCCAGACCCGAAGAACCTGGAGCCGATCCTGAAGGTCCTGCCGAAGAGGTAGTTTTGCGTCGCGGCGTGGTGCCGAGGGCGAAACCGCTTTCGGCACCGCCGCGGCATCCTGGTGACCCGGCCCACCGTCGATCCTACTCGACGAAATCGGCAGGCGACACCGCTGTCGACGGAAAGGCGCGGAGCACCTGCCGGTCGGCAGTCAGGAACGGGACGCCCAGGTCCAGGGCCAGCGCGACGAACTCGCAGTCGTAGGCCGAGCACCTGGACCGCATCGCGAGTTGGAGGACCTCCTGGGACGCCACGCTGAACTCCGCCCCGACCATCCGGCGCTCGGCGTCGTGACTGATTCGCACCGCATCGTCGAGGTCGATCTCTCGCCGGCGCACGAGCCCCGCGAGGGTGTTTCGAAACTCCGATCTCCACAGGAGAGGGGCCGCCCACGCCGGATCGTGCAAGAGCACGGCCTCAGCCTGCGCGGTCCGCTGACCGCGGACGTAGAGGTAGACGAGGAGATTGGTGTCCGCGACGATCACGCGCGGCCCGTGGTTTTGAGCCGGGTCAGGGTGCGATCGGTCAGCTTCGTACGGGCGGGCGTCCGGCGTATCTCGCGAACGTGAGCGAGTAGCGCATTCACGTCCACCGGCAGCGACTGGACCAGGCTTTCCAGGCAGACGATGACCTCGAGATTGAGGCTCCGCCGATGGAGGGCGGCACGAGTTTTGAGTCGGCGAAGCACTGGCCCGGGGACATTCTTGATCGTGAGATTGGCCATCGGTTCTCCTATGTATCCAAAGTGGTACCAAAACGGAACCACTCGGCTTACAGGATATTCGTGGCCCTACGCTCGCGTCAACGCCCAGACGGGGGGAGCGGCTCCGCTCCCTCCGCTCTGAGTCGAGCTCAGAGTATGAATACGCCCTTGCCTGTCGTCTGCGTGTCGAAGAGCCGGTACGCTTCCTCCGCCTGCTCGAGGTGGAAGCGGTGCGTGAGCAGGCGCCCGAGCCCGACCTTCCGATCTGCGACGAAGCGCGCGCACTCCGCCTGACCGACGCTCGAGAAGGTCCACGAGGCATGGATCGTGAGCTGGCGGCGGATCATGTCCTGGCTGATGTCGAAGGTGGTCGTGTTGCCCTCGCCGACGAAGGCCACGCGGCCCCACGTGGCGGCGCTCCGCACCGCGGCCACGCGCGCGTCCGGATTACCCGTGCAGTCCATCGCGGTCTCGACGCCCTCGCCGTGCGTGAGCTCGCGCAATGCCGCGACCGGATCCGTCTCCTTCGCGTTCACGACCGTCTCGGCACCGAACTCGCGCGCGAGCGCGAGCCGCTCGGGGGCGACGTCGATCGCGATCACGCGCGCGCCCATCGCGCGTCCGAGCAGGGTGGCGCTGAGCCCCACCGGCCCCTGGCCGAAGACCGCGAGCGTGTCGCGGCCCGAGACGTCCAGACGCTTGAGCGCGCCGTAGGCGGTCCCGGTGCCGCACGAGATCGCCGCGCCCTCCTCGAAGCTGAGGGAGTCGGGCAGGGGAACGAGCGTGTACGCCGGGACCGTCATGTAGGCCGCATGCCCGCCGTGGCCGGTCATGCCGTAGACGACGATACCCTGACGGCAGAGCTGCGCCCAGCCGACCTTGCAGTGCTTGCAGCGCCCGCAGCCCTTGTAGTGATGGACCATCACGCGCTGGCCCGTCGGCGCGTCGGCCTCGCTCACGCCGGCGCCGCGCGCGGCGACGACGCCGCAGGGCTCGTGGCCGGCCACGATGGGACCACCGCCGCCGCCGAGGCCCAGCGCGGCGGCCGCGTTGCCGACCGCGCGATAGGGATGGAGATCGCTCCCGCACATCCCCGAGGCTTTCATGGCGACGACGACCTCGCCGGCGCCCGGTGTCGGGTCGGGGAACTCACGCAGCTCGAGCTTCCGGCCACCGAGGAAAACTACGCCACGCATACGGCCTCCTTTGCGGCTACCCTATCACCAATTTATTGGGGAGGAGCGCGATGCAGACGATGAAGCTCGGCGAGGTGACGATTGCTCGCGTGATCGAGATCGACCGCTCGTCGTTCCCGACCGCATCCATGCTGCCCGACTCGCGGGCCGACGTGATCGCCGGCCATCACCGCTGGCTCAAGCCGCACTTCTTCGACGAGCGCACGGGCGATCTCGCCTCGCGCATCCAGACCTACGTCGTGCGGACGCCGCGCCACACGATCCTGATCGACACCGGCGTCGGCAACGACAAGGCGCGCACCGGGGCACCTGCGTGGAACATGCGGACGGGCTCGTATCTCGACGACCTCGCCGCGGTCGGCGTCACGCCCGAGCAGGTTGACTTCGTCGTGTGCACCCATCTGCACGTCGATCACGTCGGCTGGAACACGCGCTGGAAGGACGGGCGCTGGGTGCCGACCTTTCCGAACGCCAAGTACGTGATCGCCGGCGCCGAGTGGGAGTTCTGGAAGCACGAGAACGAATCCGGCCAGGAAGAGTCGGGCTGTATCGCCGACAGCGTCGTGCCGATCGTCGACGCGGGCCAGGCGCTGCTCGTCGACAGCGACTTCAAGATCGGCGAGCACCTTCGCTTCGAGCCGTGGGTCGGCCACACGCCGGGCCACGTGTGCGTGCGCCTGACGACCTCGGCCGGCAACGCCGTCTTCTCCGGCGATCTCATGCACCGGACGGTGCAGGTCGCCGAGCCGCAGTGGTCGAGCCGCTTCTGCTACGACCCCGCGCAGGCGCGCGTCACACGGCGCGCGTTCGTCGAGCGCCACGCCGATTCGGGCACGTTGATCCTGGCCGGGCACTTCCCGCGGCCGGGCTACATCGTGCGCGAGAACGGCGGTCACCGCTTCACCCCGGCGGCGTAGGCGCGCGTCGACTGGTACTCGAAATCGTAAGGAGCGCGCGTCGTGATCGACTCGACGCGAAAGCCCGCCTGCTCCATCGCGGCCGCCATGTCGGTCGGTCGATAGAGGGCGGCGTCGATCGACACGCCGCACCCGAACCAGTCGTCGGCGTGGGCCTCGCCGTCGCCGCCGTGGAAGGCGATGAGGATCGGACCCGCGTGGACAAGGACGCGGGCCAGCTCGGTGAGCGCGCTCACGATTTCGGTCCGCTCCAGGTGGATCAGGGAGTAGAAGGCGACAATACCGGCCAACGAGGCGTCCGGTAGCCGCTGGGCGCGCAGGTCGCCCTGCTCGAACCGCATCGACGGGTTCAGCCTTCGGGCGAGGGCGACCATGCCCGGCGACAGATCGAGCCCGAAAACGTCCACGCCTCGCTCGGCCAGGTACCGGCCGACGTGGCCGGGACCGCAGCCCACGTCGCACACCAGGCCGCGTCCGCTCAGACGCGCCGCGAAACGATCGAGCAGCTCACGATCGAACGGCTTTCGAGCGAGCTCGTCGAAGAACTGCTCGCCGTACGGCGCGGCGACCCTGTCGTAGGTCCCGGCCAGGTCCGGATTCCAGCGCGGCGCTTCCACCTCAGGCGGCGAGCGCCGGCTTCCTCTCGAACCACGGACGCGCGGCTTCGAGCTGCGCGGCGAGGCGAAACAAGGTCGCTTCGTCGCCATAGCGCGCGACAATCTGCACGGCGACGGGCAGCCCTTCCTGCGAGCGGCCGAGCGGCAGCATCATCGCGGGCTGGCCGGTGAGGTTGAACCAGACGGTGAAAGGCGAGAAGGCGAAGACGCGGCGCCAGTACTCGTCGACGTCGCCCATCATCATGTCGATCCAGCCGAGCTTCACGGGCACGGTCGCGAGGCCCGGCGTGAGCAGCACGTCCCAGTCACCATGAAACGCGGCCATCTGGCGCCCGAGCCGATGGGCCGCCTGCGTGGCGCGAACGTAGTCGGCGCCGTTTACCTTCTCACCGAGCTTGGCCGTGGCCCACGTCACCGTCTCGACCTCGTCCTCCCGGGCCGCGCGGCCCTTCGTCGGGTGGCTCGCCAGGTTCACCACGGTGTTCGCCGCGGCGAGTGTGAGGAACGTCGGCACGACCACCGACCGATCGATCGCCGGGTCGTTTTGCTCGACCCGGTGCCCGAGCTCGGCGCAGAGCCTGGCCGTCTCGGTGAGCGCGCGCAGGCTCTCCGTCTCGATCTTCGCGCCGTTCGGCGCCAGGCTCGTGAACGCGATGCGTAGCGCGCCCGGATCGGCGCCGATTTCCTGCCGGTAGGGTCGAGCCGGCGGGGGCGCGACGTAGGGGTCGCCCACGCCCGCACCACACGTCGCGTCGAGCAGCGCCGCGGAGTCGCGCACGGACAGGGTCACCGCGTGCTCCACAGAGCAGCCTCCGAGCCCTTCGCCCAGAACCGGCGCCATGGTGTTCCGCCCGCGCGTGGGCTTGAGCCCGACGACGCCGCAGCACGCCGCCGGCGCGCGGATCGAGCCGAAGCCGTCGGTCGCGTGCGCCATCGGGAGCATGCGCGCTCCGACGGCCGCGGCCGCGCCGCCGCTGGAGCCGCCCGAGATGCGCGTGGGATCCCACGGATTGCGCGTCGGACCGTGCAGCCGAGGCTCGCAGGTGAGCGAGAGCCCGAGCTCGCAGGTGTTGGTGCGACCGAAGATGACGAGACCGGCGCGCTTGAGCCTCGCGACGTGCTCGCTGTCGGCCGTGGGCGGGGGCGCGTCGGCGAAGAATCGCGAGCTCCGGGTCATCGGCACGCCCGCGATCGCGGCCGTGAGGTCCTTCATGAGAAACGGCACGCCGGTGAATGGTCCGTCGGGCAGACCCGCGGCGATCGCCGCGCGCGCGTAATCGTAGAGCGGCATCGTCACCGCGTTGACCGCGCCGTTGCGCGCCTGCACACGCTCGATGGCGGCCTCGAGGAGCTCGGTGGGGGTGACCTGTCGCCGACGGACGAGGTCGGCCAGACCGGTCGCGTCGTACCGCTCGTAGTCCACGAATCCGCTCACGTTCGTCTCCCTTCGTTCACGGCGGGCCATGTTATCCGAATCGGCCGGTTCGCGTCCGGGCATAATGGGACGGATCTCATGCGCAATCCTCCGGACATCGATCGGCACAGCCACAATCCGCTCGTCCGCTATTTCAGGATTCTCGGGCCGGGGCTCGTCACCGGCGCGGCGGACGACGATCCGAGCGGGATCACGACCTATTCGGTCGCCGGGGCCTCGCTCGGCTACGGGATGCTCTGGATGGCGCTGGCGACCTTTCCGCTGATGGCGGCCGTGCAGCTGATCTGCGCGCGGATCGGTCTCGTCACCGGCCGCGGCCTGGCGGCCGCGATCCGCAGCCACTATCCGCGCCCGTTCATCTACGTCGCCTGCGTGCTCCTGCTGGTCGCCAATGTCTTCAACATCGCCGCCGACCTCTCGGGCATGGCCGGCGTCATGCACATGCTCACCGGTGTGCCGCCGCTCGTGTCTGTGCCGGCGCTCGGCCTCCTCATTCTCCTCACGACGGTCTACACGACTTACGCGAGCTTCGCCCAATATCTCAAGTGGCTGACCGCCGTGCTGTTTGCGTACATCCTCACCGCCTTTCTGGCCAGGCCCGACTGGTGGCAGGTCGCGGTCGCGACCTTCGTGCCGCGGCTTGGCTGGGATTCGCTCCATATGACGACGATGGTCGCGGTGCTCGGCACGACGATCTCACCATATCTCTTCTTCTGGCAGGCCTCGCACGAGGTCGAAGAGGAGAAGGCCCGGGGGCGGCGCACCGTGGCCCACCGCCGCGGCGCGACCGCGCACGAGCTTGCCGACGCGCGGCTCGACGTCGCCACCGGCATGTTCTTCTCCAACCTCGTCATGTTCTTCATCATCCTCGCGACCGGCGCGACGCTCCACGCCTCCGGCCGATCCGAGATCGAGAGCGCGCGTCAGGCCGCCGAGGCGCTCCGTCCGCTGGCCGGCGACGGAGCATACCTGCTCTTCGCGATGGGACTGATCGGTACGGGGCTCCTGGCGGTGCCCGTCCTGGCCGGATCGGCGTCGTTCGCGATCGCCGAAGTGTTCGGCTGGCGTTCGGGGCTCGATCTCACACCGCGGCGCGGCCGGCGCTTCTACCTCGTCTTCGCCGGCGCCGTCGTCGCGGGCATGGCGCTGAACCTGGCCGGAACGAACCCGATCCGCATGCTGTTTCTGTCGGCGGTGGTCAACGGGCTCCTGGCGCCGCCGCTGCTCCTGCTCGTCATGCTGGTCGGCAATAATCGGGCCATCATGGGCGAGCACGCAAACGGTCCGTGGCTCAACCTGCTCGGCTGGTTGGCGACGGCCCTCATGTTCCTCGCCGCCCTCGCCTTCCTCGTGATCTCGCCATGAGCGCGTCGGCGACCGACGATCGTTCGGCACTCGTCGTGATCGGCGGGATCTCGCTCGCGATCGTGCTGGTCGTCGGCTACTTGCTGCTCGGCCATACGCCGCAACCCGAAGCCGGCGCGCTGGCGGCAACGCTGCCGCTGCTCAACGCCTGCCTCAACGCGACGAGCGCCGCGCTGCTCAGCGCGGGCTGGGTGTTCATCCGGCGAAAGCGCGTGACCGCCCACAAGACGTGCATGGTCTCGGCGCTCGTGGTGTCGACCTTGTTCCTGGTCTCGTACGTCACCTACCACTCGATCGCGGGCTCGCGGCCGTTCGTGGGAGCGGGATGGATTCGCCTCATCTACTATCCGATGCTCCTCTCGCACATCGTGCTGGCCGCGGCGATCGTTCCGCTGGCGCTCACGACCCTCTACCGCGCGCTCCAGGGGAACTTCGCGCGGCACGTGAGGATCGCCCGCTGGACGCTCCCGATCTGGCTCTATGTGTCGGTCACCGGGGTGCTCGTCTACTGGATGCTCTATCGGCTCTGAGCGTTCGATCGTGATCGCGCTCGCCAGAACGCACCTGATGACGTCGCGGCTCGTGGCCCTGGTCGTCGTTCTCGGCCTTCTCGCCGCGCCGGTCGCCGTCACGGCACAGTCGGCGGGGAAGGCGCGTCGCATCGGCTTCGTCAGCTTGCGCTCTGGGCCCGTCGACAACCCGCATCTCGATGCGTTCCGGCAGGGCCTTCGGGATCTCGGCTATCGGGAAGGACGCGACGTGGTTCTCGAGATCCGATATGCGGAAGGGAAGCCGGGGAGGCTTCCAGACCTGGTCGCCGAGCTGATCCGTCTCAAGGTCGAGGTGATCGTCACCCAGAGCGGGATCGCCGCGCTCGCCGCCAAGCGTGCGACGCGGACCATCCCGATCGTGATGGTGTCGAGCGGCGACGCGGTGAAGCAGGGGTTGGTCGCGAGCCTGGCCCGTCCCGGCGGCAACGTCACGGGGCTGACCATGATCTCCCCGGAGCTCAGCCGAAAGCGTCTGGAGATTCTTCGCGAGATGCTGCCGAAGCTGTCTCGCGTCGGTGTTCTCTGGTGCGGGCCGGGCGAGCCGCTCGGCGAGAGCGAGTGGAAGGAGACGCAGGCCGCCGCAACCCTACTGAAGCTGACGCCGTCGTCGCTCGAGGTGCGAGGCACGCCGGATCCCACGGGCGCGATCGCATCGGCGGCGCGGCAACGGCTCGAAGCGATCATCGTGCTCGACTGCGCGCGTCTTCACTCGCGGGCCGCACAGATCACCGACCTTGCGATGGCGAACCGGCTCCCGGCGCTCTACCCATACTCGATCTATCCCGAAGCCGGCGGTCTCATGAGCTACGGCCCCGACCTCCGGGATGGCGCGCGCCGGGCGGCGACCTACGTAGACAAAATCTTGAAGGGCGCCAGGCCCGCCGACCTTCCGGTCGAACAGCCGACGAAGTTCGAGCTGGTCGTCAACCTCAAGACCGCGAAGGCGCTGAGCCTGACGATCCCCCAATCGGTGCTGGTCCGCTCGGACCAGGTGATCCAGTGATCGGAGGCCGCCGGAGCCAGGAACCGCTCTCTACGACGCGATCAGCTCACCGCGGAGGACCGTGACGGCCTTGCCGCCGAGCTTCACGCGATCGCCGACGACGCGGACGCGGACGATCCCGCCGCGCGGCGAAGCCTGGTAGGCGAGCAGATCGCTCTTGCCCAGGCGCGCCTGCCAGAAGGGGCCGAGCGCGCAGTGAGCCGAGCCCGTCACCGGGTCTTCGGCAATGCCGGAGCCCGGCGCGAAGAAGCGTGAGACGAAGTCGTAGCCGCCCGAGTCGGCGCGGCTCGTGACGATCACGCCGCGAACCGGCAAGGCCGCGAGCATCGTGTGATTCGGCGCCAGGCGCCTGACGGTTTCCTCGCTGTCCACCTCGACGAGGTAGTCGAACTGGTTTTTGCCGACGTACTTCGCCGCCGTGCCGAGGGCCTCGGCGAGCCCGGCCGGCGCGGGCGCCGGCTCCTCTCGCTTGGCCGGAAAATCGAGCTCGATCCACTCGCCCGCGCGATCGCCGGTGAGGAGGCCACTCTTGACCTCCACCGCCGGCGTGAACCAGCGAAGCGCGAAGCCGTCGGCCTGACGAACGAGAAACGCCGTCTCGGAGAGGTTCATCTCGCGCGCGACGCTCTGCATCCAGCCTTCGTCGCGAAGCGCGGAGCCGTCGGCCTGACGAACGAGAAACGCCGTCTCGGAGAGGTTCATCTCGCGCGCGACGCTCTGCATCCAGCCTTCGTCGCGAGGCGCGGGCAGGAGGCACACCGCCGCGGGGTTGCCCGCGAACGGCGTCTCGGTGAACGCGTCGACCTGGGTGATCGTGAGGCCCATGGCGACGCAAAGTGTAGCAGCAACGGTGTTACAGTCCAGGCATGATCGCCGCGGGAACCGGTCTCGCCGCCGGCGGCACGATTGACGACGCCGCGCTCGAGGCTTCGCTCCAGGCCATCGAGCGGAGTGGGACCGACCGCGCCGACCTCGCCCTGGTCTTCGTCACCGGTGACGCCCACGCACGCGCCCACGAAGCTCTGCACGCGGTCCGTCGCGTCACCGGGGCGCCCGTGGTCCTCGGCTGCAGCGGGACCGGAATCCTGACAGAGCGCCGTGAAGTCGAAGAGGAGCCGGCGGTCGCCGTCCTGGCGGTGCGCTGCGAGCGCCTGGTCGCGACGCCCTTCTCGTTCGAGCGCCAGGGCGAGCGGCGCGATCTCGGCACCGAGCTCGCTCAGAAGATCGGCTCGACCGTCGCCGAAGGCGGGTGCGTTCTCGTGCTGCCGGATGCGATGGGGTGCAACCCGCCCGCGCTGCTGACCCAGCTCGGTGAGTCGCTCGGCTTCGTGCCCGTGCTCGGGGCGGTCGCGGCGGGCGAGCCGATGTTCGAGCTCTACAACACCGACGCCGCCGAGGGCGCGCTCGTCGGCGTCGCGCTCTCCGGTCTGGCGCCGGTCATCGGCGTGACGCAGGGCTGCACGCCCATCGGCGAGCCCTACGTCATCACGCACGCCGAGGCGAATGTGATCCAGCGGATCGGGAGCCGCCCGGCGCTGGAGATGCTCACCCAGGCCATTCGCGCGAATCCGGACACGGAAGCGCGCATTCGCCACGCCGGCGTCTTCGCGGGGCTCGCGATGGATCCCGCGAAATCGCCGCTCGAGCGCGGGGACTTCCTTGTGCGCAATCTCGTCGGCGCCGATCAGTCGAGCGGTGCCCTGGCCGTCGCCGAGCGCGTGCGAGTCGGACAGACGCTCCAGTTCCAGATCCGCGACGCCCAGGCGTCACGCGAGGACCTGCGCGAGATGCTCGACGAGCTGATGGAGCGGCTGAACGGTCGGCGCCCGGCCTTCGGCTGCTACTTCGACTGTGCCGGCCGCGGGCGCGGGCTCTTCGGTGTCCCCGATCACGACGTGACCCTGATCCGTGAGCGGCTTGGTGAGTTCCCCCTGATCGGCTTCTTCGGCAACGGCGAGTTCGCGCCGATCGGCCGCCGCAACTTCTTCCACAACTACACGGGCGCCCTCGTGATCTTCCCGGAGGACTGAGTGCGCGGCCTCGAGCAGATCCCGTGGCTGTACGACGGGCTCTGCGCGGTGCTGGAGCGAACGGGGCTCGCATCCTGGCGGCGGTGGCTGGCGGCCGGCGCGCGGGGGCGGACGCTCGACCTCGGGTGCGGAACCGGCCGCGGCCTCACCCTCTACGGGCCCGACGTTCGTGCGGTCGGGCTCGATCCAGCGTGGGACTCGCTGGGGCGTGCGCGGCGCCGCGCGCCGGCGGTGGCGCTGGTGCAGGGGAGCGCCGAGGCGCTGCCGTTCCGCGACGGGACCTTCGACACCGTGGTCGCCAGCCTGGTCTTCTGCAGCGTGCCCGAGCCCGCGCGCGGGCTCGCCGAGGTCAGGCGCGTGATGCGCGCGGACGGGCGCCTGCGGATGCTCGAGCACGTCCGCTCCCGCCGAGCGTGGAAGGCAAAATTTCAGGACCGGGTGCAGCCTCTGTGGACGCGTCTCAGCGGCGGCTGTCACCCGAATCGCGACACGGAGCGCACGGTCGAGGCGGCCGGCTTCGTGATCGAAGCCGAGGGCCGATCCGAGATGGCCGACATGCGGCGCTTCTCGGCGCGCGCCCGGTGCTAGCCGCTCGATCGCCTAGAGGTCGTTCCCGGAGTACGAGAGGTTGAAGGATTTGTTGCAGAGAGGGAAGTCCGGAACGATGTTCTTCAGCACCGCGTACTCGAGCGCGGGCCAGTTCCGGAAGGACGGGTCCACGACCTTCACGCGGCCGAGCGATGCGGGCCCGTCGGCCAGCACCCAGTGCCAGATGGGGCCACGCCACGCCTCGACGAGACCGAAGGCATGGGCGCCGGCGGTGAGCGGCGGAATCGGGGCCCGCACGGCGCCGCGATCGTCGAGGCGCATGGCCTCGCGAATGAGGCGGGCCGCCTCGCGCGCCTCGTCGAGGCGCACCATTGTCCGCGCCCAGACGTCCCCCGTCCCGTAGACCGACACGTGCACGCCCGTCTCGCCGTATGCCGCGAACGGCACATCACGTCGCAAGTCGGCATCGATCCCGCTCGCCCGCCCGACCAGCCCGACGACCTGCATCTCCGTCGCCGTCTGCTCGGTCAATTGCCCCGTTCCCTGGAGCCGTTCGAGCACGGTCGTATTGTCGAGACAGAGCCGCACGATCGCGGCGAAATCGGCGACGAGGCTCTCCACCGTCGTCGCGGCCTCGGCCACGCGCGCGGTCGTGATCGGCCCCGTCACGCCGCCCGGCACGACCGCACCCCGGAGCAGGCGGTGACCGGTCAGACGCTCGTTGAGTCTGAGGAGCTCCTCGCGGATCCGCAAGCAGTGCGCATGCCCGAAGGCGAATCCGGTATCGTTGACGATCATGCCCACGTCGCCGACGTGGTTGTAGATCCGCTCGAGCTCGAGCAGCACGACGCGCAGCCGCCCGGCGCGGGGCGGCACCGTGCAGCCGGCGAGCGCCTCGAGCGCCTGGCAGTAAGCCAGCGCGTGGCCGACACTCGTGTCACCCGAGATGCGCTCCGCGAGCGCCGGCGCCCGGTCGAGCGCCAAGCCCTCGAAGAGCTTCTCGGTGCCCTTGTGGACGAAGCCGAGCCGTGTCTCGAGGTTCACGATGGTCTCGCCATCGGCGCTGAAGCGGAAATGCCCGGGCTCGATGATCCCGGCGTGGACCGGTCCCACGGTGACCTCGAAGATGCCCTCGCCCTCGACGTGACGGAACGGAAACGGCTCGCCCGAGTCGACGAAGTCCGTGCGTGGTGCGACGTCGCGACGCAACGGGTGATATCCCTCCGGCCAGTATTGATGGAGCGCGAGCCGCCGGAGATCCGGATGCCCCTCGGGGACCAGGCCGAACAGATCGTGGATCTCGCGCTCGAAGCGGCTGGCCGCGAACGAGCGTGTGGCGAGCGAGGCGAAGCGGGCCACCGCCGCCGGGACCGCGACGAGCACGGTCACCGACGGCGAGAGCTGCGGGGGCGCGAACATGTAGGCCAGCGTGAACTCGTCACCGGTTGCGCGGGTGTCCGCGGCGGCGAGGAATTGGCAGCGGGCGCCGAGCGGCGCCAGACGGTCTGCGAGCGCCGGGAGCTCCCAGGCGGGCAAGCGGCACTGGATCGCGCTCGCTGACGGCGCGGCGACGCCCGCGGCGCCGGCCCCGACGACGGCGCGCCGCAGCGAGTCCAGGGTCATTGGCGCCGGCAGCATCTCAGGGGACCACAATCGCGACGATGCGGTCGAGGGCGTCGCCGAGACCCGGCGGCCACGCGAGCCCGGTGAGCAGGAGCAGCGCGAGCGCGGCGGCGACCGGCAACGCCGGGCGCCACCCGGATATCTCCACGGCCGGCTCACGCACCGGCGGTCCGTACAGGATCGCATGGACGCCGCGGAGAAGGCCCGCGAAGGCGATCACGAGCAGGACCAACGCGACGCCCGCGACGGCCCGGAATCCCTGCGCGAAGCCGGCGCCGAAGATCATCACTTCGCTGACGAAAAGTCCGAACGGCGGCAGGCCGATGAGCGCGAGCATCGCCGCCATGAACGCGGTGCCGGTCTGTGGCATCCGTACCATCAGCCCGCCGACCGCCGTGATCTCGGCCGAGCCGTACGCGGCGCGGATGCGGCCCGAGAGCAGGAAGCCGACCGACTTGGCCAGGGCGTGGTTGGCGACGTGGAGGAGCGCGCCCGAGGTCCCGAGCGCTCCGCCGAAGCCGAGCCCGAGACAGACCAGGCCGATGTGCTCGACGCTCGAGTACGCGAGCATGCGCTTGTAGTTGGGTGACGTCCACAGGAACGCGGCGGCCACGGCGACGGACAGTACGCCGAGCGCCAGCAGGATGCCGCGCGTGAATCCAGGCCCGGCCGCCGCGTCCACGACCGGCTTGAATCGCAGGATCGCGTATATACCGACGCTCAGCAGCACGCCCGACATGAGCGCGCTCACCGGGGCCGGCGCCTCGCTGTGGGCGTCGGGGAGCCACGTGTGCATCGGCGCGAGCCCGGCCTTCGTGCCATACCCGACCACGACAAACACGAACGCGAGCTCGATGACCCGCGGCGATAGCCCGGGCGCGAGCAGCAGGAGCGTCGTCCATCGGAGGTCATGGACCTCGTCGCCGAACTGCTCGATCCCCGCGAAGTACACGAGGACGGTCCCCAGGAACGCGATGGCGATGCCCACCGAGCAGATCAGCAGGTACTTGTAGGACGCCTCGAGCGAGGCGCGCGTGCGATCGAAATTGACGAGGAACACCGACGCGAGGGTGGTGCCCTCGACCGCGACCCACATGAGACCGACGTCGTCGGTCGAGACGGCAAGCAGCATCGTGAACACGAACAGGTGAAAGAGCGGATAGAAGCGGCCCGGCGCCGTGTGCGCGAGGTACCGCGGGGCCTCCGAGGCGGCGAGCGCGCCGACGATGCCGATGAGGGCGATCATCCACGCCGACAAGGCGTCGGCACGGAGGAAGCCGTCGAATGCCACCAGCGGCTCGCCCCGGTTCACCGTCACGGCGACGGCGAGCGCGCCTACCAGGGTCAGGACCGCCGTCACGGTGTGCAGCGTCGTCGCGAGACGCCCGACCGCGCGCCACGAGAGGACGGCCCCGGCCAGCGGGATCACCAGGAGGGCGACGAGCATCATCCCCGGAGCTCCCGGAGACGATCGACGTCGATCGAGTCGTGCTCGCGGCGCACCTGGACGACCACGGCTTCCATGATGAGCACGATCACCAGCACATCGAGGAAGACACCGGCCTCCACGATGCCGGGCAGGCCGTACGTCGCGAGGATCGCCACGCCGAAGATCCCGTTCTCGAAGACGAGGAAGCCGAGGATGTGTCCCAGCGCGTCGCGGCCGGTGACGCACAGCGCGAGGCCGATCAGCGCCATCGCGAACGCCAGCGGGATTGCGCGCTCGGTCGGCAGCTCCGCCGCCGAGGTGACCGGCAGCATGATGACGTAGGCGGCGACCACGAGCCCGCCCGCCACAAGGAGCGTGATTCCCGAGGACCGGCCGGGCGCGACGGGACGCACGGCGGTCCCCGCGCCGATCCGGGCGAGAACGCGCGGGATGATCAACCCCTTGACGACGACGACGACCGCGGCCACCAGCAAGAGGCCGCGTCGCTGCGCCAGCACGCCGACCGTGCTCGCGAGGGCCGCCAGCAAGAGCGACTGCGCGGCGAAGAGCCGCAGTCGCGCCGGCCAGCTCTGTCGCCAGACGATCAGCAGCGTGATCAACAGCCCCAGGAACGCCAGGAGGTTCGACGCCGTCGTCATCGAACGAGGAATACGGCCATGAGCGAGAGGAAGGCGAGCGCGAACGATCCGGCGAGTAGCTCGGGAACGCGGAACAATCTGAGCTTCGCCACCGCGGTTTCCAGCACGGCGACGGCGGTCGTGAGCAGCGCGAGCTTGCCGGCCAGCGCCAGGAGACCCAGGAGCGCCGCGACGGGCCCGGTCGGCTCCCGCAGGCCCCACGGGACGAAGAGGTTTGCCAGGAGCGTCATGAACAGGAACAGCTTCATCGCCGCCGCCCACTCGACGAGCGCCAGGTATCGTCCCGAGTACTCGAGCACCATCGCCTCGTGGATCATGGTCAGCTCGAGGTGAGTCGCCGGGTTGTCGACCGGAAGTCGCCCCGTCTCGGCCAGCATGACGATGAAGAACGCCGCGAACGCCAGCAGATGGGCCGGATTGGCCGCCAGCCACGGCTCGCCCCGGAAACGCTCCACGATGCGTCCGAGGTCGATGGTGTCGGCACGCAGCGCGAGCGCGAACACCGCGACGATGACCGTCGGCTCGGCGAGCGCCGCGACGGCGACCTCACGACTCGCGCCCATGCCGCCGAACGCGCTGCCGACGTCCAGTCCCGCCAGCGCGAGAAAGAACGTGCCGAGCATGAAGAGGTACACGAGCAGGATGATGTTGCCGGCGAACGCCAGTGGTGGCCGCGTCGTCGTGACCGGCACGATGAGCCCGGTCACCAGCAGGGCGGCCGCGAGGATGTACGGGGTAGCGCGGAACACCCAGGAGGTGGTCGTTGAGACGACCGCTTCTTTCACCAGGAGCTTGCGCAAATTGGCGTAGGGCTGCCACGGGCTCGGTCCTCGGCGACCCACGAGGCGCGCCTTGAGCGTCCGCAGCGCGCCGACCAGCAGGGGCGCTCCCGCGCCGACGACGAGGACCTGCACGATGGCGCCGGCGACCTCGGCGATCACGCGAGCACCAGCATCAGCAGGAGGGCCGCCAGGATGTAGGCCAGATACTGGTTCGCGCTGCCCGACTGCAGCGCTCCGACGGCGCGCGCCGCGCTGTGGAGGAGATCGAGCGCGGGCCGGTAGAGCCAGTCGTCGAAGATCGAGCGGGTCGGGTTCTCGTATTCGATTCGCTCGACGAAGAACCGCGACTCGGGGTGAAACTCGATGTCGAGGCGCTTCGTGGGCCGATAAAAGAAATCGAAGACGCGCTTGAAGGGGTGGGCGAACGCGGTGGCCGTGTACTCCATCCGCGCCGTCTGCATGATGCGGCCGCAGCCCCACGTCTCGTACGCCCGCGTCCGGCGCGAAGCCCCGACGAGCCTGAATGCGACGAGCGGGACGAGGAGCGACACGGCGATGGCGCCGGCGATCGCCATCGTGGAGAGGCTCGCGAACTCCCCCGACACGCGCAAGGTCAGCCAGTTCCCTCCCGTCGCCTGCGGGGCCGTTCGCAGGAGGGAGGCGGCGACGGACCCGAACGCTGGGACGACGAGGGTCGGCCCCAGCCCGAGCGCGACGCAGGCGGCCGCGAGCGCGAGCATGGCCAGGCGCATCGGCGGGCTCGCCTCGTGGGCGCGGGCGGCGGCATCGCTCCGGGGCAGGGCCAGGAACGTGATGCCGAACGCCTTGACGAAGCAGGCCATCGCCAGACCGCCGGTCAGCGCGAGGCTGGCGATGCCGAGAGTGAAGACTACGTTCTGTCCGACCGCATCGAGGCGCGTGTTCTGGAAGAGGGCCAGAAAGGTGAGCCATTCGCTCACGAAGCCGTTGAGCGGCGGCAGCGCGGCGATCGCCGCCGAGCCAACCAGGAAGCTCGCGGCGGTCCATGGCATCCGCTTGATGAGGCCGCCCATCGCCTCCATGTTGCGTGTGCCGGTCCCGTGGACGACGGCGCCCGCGCCGAGAAAGAGGAGCGCCTTGAACGCCGCGTGATTGATGGTGTGA
>Ga0209267_1000802_pt1 | contig 22398 bp, 16 predicted proteins | sample GraSoiAngelo_137_FD_185894 | JGI IMG/M metagenome (GOLD analysis project Ga0209267, IMG submission 185894) | Grasslands soil microbial communities from the Angelo Coastal Reserve, California, USA - 14_0929_09_30cm (SPAdes) (version 2) | ecosystem: Environmental > Terrestrial > Soil > Grasslands ... | reverse complement strand
GGAGATGGAGAGGTCATCGAAGGCGTGGCGTCAGTAGACGAATCGGCGATCACGGGCGAGTCCGCCCCGGTAATCAGGGAATCCGGCGGAGACCGCTCGGCGGTCACCGGTGGAACACGAGTTCTCTCCGACGAGATCAAAGTGTGCATCACCTCGAATCCCGGCGAGACCTTTCTTGACCGCATGATCAAGCTCGTCGAGGGCGCCTCGCGGCAGAAGACGCCCAACGAGATTGCGCTGAATATTCTCCTGGCAGGTTTGACGATCATATTTTTGCTGGCGGTCGTGACGCTTCAGCCGTTCGCGATTTATTCAGGCGCTCCGCAGAACATTTTCGTGTTGGCCTCCCTCCTCGTGTGTCTCATCCCTACAACCATTGGCGGATTGCTCTCCGCGATCGGCATCGCTGGGATGGACCGCTTGATTCAGCGAAACGTCATCGCGATGTCCGGGCGTGCTGTCGAGGCCTCCGGGGACGTCGATGTGCTGCTGCTCGACAAAACGGGAACGATCACGCTGGGCAACCGAGCGGCAACCCAATTCTTTCCTGCACCGGGCGTTGAAGAGGCTTATCTCGCCGATGCTGCGCAACTTTCCTCCCTGGCCGACGAGACTCCCGAAGGTCGGTCGATCGTGGTGCTGGCAAAGGAGCGCTACCACCTCCGCGGACGCGATCTTTCGACTCACGCGGCCAATTTCATCCCATTCTCCGCACAAACGAGAATGTCCGGCGTGGACCTCGACGGTCGAGAAATCCGTAAAGGCGCTTTAGAGGCTATCAGCCGCTTGACCAGCAATCGCGGCAATGGCATTCCCTCCGAGTTGCGGGTGTGTGTCCGAGAAATTTCGAATGCGGGTGGAACACCGCTGCTGGTTGCAGAGAGCGGCCGAGTACTGGGCGCGATAGCCCTTACAGACATTGTGAAGGGGGGCATGAAGGAACGCTTCGATCATCTGCGCGCTATGGGGATTCGCACGATGATGATCACGGGCGACAACGCGCTTACCGCGGCTGCGATCGCCCGCCAAGCGGGAGTCGACGATTTCCTCGCGGAAGCTACACCGGAAGACAAGATGGCGCTCATCAAGAGAGAACAGGCCAAGGGAAAACTCGTGGCTATGACTGGCGACGGCACAAATGACGCCCCCGCGCTTGCTCAGGCGGATGTCGGAGTGGCCATGAACACCGGAACGCAAGCCGCGAAAGAAGCCGGAAACATGGTCGACCTCGATTCCAACCCCACCAAGCTGATCGAAATCGTGGAAATCGGTAAGCAACTCCTGATTACTCGTGGTGCGTTGACTACGTTTTCCGTCGCCAATGATGTGGCCAAGTATTTCGCGATCATTCCCGCGATGTTTGCCGGAGCATTTCCTGTATTAAGTGTCCTGAACGTAATGCATCTTCGCACGCCGGAGTCTGCCATTCTTTCCGCCGTGATCTTTAACGCGCTGATCATCATCGCCTTGATCCCACTCGCTCTCCGCGGCGTTCGCTATCGCCCGGCGGGCGCCGCCGCTCTGCTACAGCGCAACCTGTTGATCTATGGCGTTGGCGGAATAATTGCGCCGTTTATCGGAATCAAGTTTATCGACGTACTGCTGACCTATCTCCGGGTTGTTTGAGGACGCCATGAAAAGGAATCTTCTGATCGCGCTGTGGTTCACTCTGGTTACGACGGTGATGTTCGGAGTGGTGTATCCCCTGGCAATTACAGGTCTGGCTCAGGTGTTGTTTCCCAGCCAAGCCAACGGACAATTGATCAAAAAAAATGGCAAGATTGTTGGCTCGCGGATTATCGGCCAATCTTTCACGGAACCGGGTTATTTCCATTCGCGGCCGTCCAGCGCCGGAACCGGGTACGATCCTACTTCCAGTAGCGGCTCCAATCTCGGCCCCACAAACAAGCTTCTGATCGAACGAGTAAGGAGTGATGTTCAAAAGCTACAGGCAGAGAATCCCAATGTCCCAATCCCGGTTGACTTAGTGACTGCCTCGGGATCTGGCCTGGACCCGGATATCTCCCCGGCCGCCGCGGAATTCCAGATTCCTCGTGTTGCTCATTCGCGTGGCATGAAAGAAGACGAGGTTCGCATCGTTGTGCGGAAACACACAAAGGATCGCGACCTGGAATTTCTAGGTGAACCGCGTGTCCATGTTTTGGAACTGAATCTGGAGCTCGACACCCTTCATCCGTTGTGATGAGACTTCACAATTTGCGGCGTGACCATTTTTCGGAGTCCATCCCGAGGGTTCTCCGTTTCCTCGCCGCGGTCCGGGCCCCACACGGTTTGCCGCGACCTCTTATGTTATGGGTAAGCGGCTTCCCTTGCTGAATGACGAGAGTGCGCAGGACGTCGAAATCCTTCGGGGTCAGACGGACTCTCTGACCGCGAACCTCCACGATCCTTCTCTCGAGATCGATACTCAATTCCGGAGTTTCGACCTTCGGGAGCGGCTCCGCCGACGCTCGGACCGGCGAAGAGTGGACACGCGTCTTGGTACTAAGAGACGCTTTCTTCTGCTGCTGGGTGCTTTCAGAGCGGATGCGAACTCGTCCAACAACACGTCGGTCAAATCGAAGGGAGAGTAATGCGATGCGTTCCTTTAACAAACCTTCCGAACAGTCCGATCGCCGTCGCACTTGGCGCTGGTGGAGTGTGGGATGTTGCGTCGCACTGATAGTGGGCGGGTCCAGACTCGTTTTTGCCCAGCAAGTAGGACTTTCGGAGAATGGCGCTCAAACCGGCCATGACCTTCAGCGCAGGGTGGCACAACTCGAAGCGGAAGTAACTGAGCTAAAAAAATTGATCCAAGAGAGGAACTCCTCAACCCCACATCAACCGGAAACACCTCCTTCCGCTGGTTGCGTCCCCGCGAGCGCGATTCCCTCGACAATGGCGCTTTCCTCGACGGAGGGTCACCAGCAAGAATCAGGTGCTCCGCCAAGTGCGTCCCGCGGCGGAGAAGATGGAAAGACGCTGGACTTCCTGCGCAACACGACCATCAACCTAGGCATGGACGGCTACTACGCCTATCTTGAGCAACAACTTCAGCCTGAATCAGGCAAGTATTTCGTTTCGGTGGCCGCTTGGACCTGCAATTCGGCCAAGCGACGGATACCTTGCAAGGGAATCCAGCAAACGAACCTCGGCCTCAGATTTACCGAAACATTTTCCAGGCGTACGGTACTTACATTGCTCCAGTAGGGAATGGCTTGACCTTGGATTTTGGAAAATGGAGCAGTTCTTTGGGACTCGAAAACAACTACACGAAAGATCAAATGAATTATTCCCGTTCGTATTATTTCGATTTTCTACCTTTCTATCACACAGGCATCCGCGCGAATTACCAGGTCAACGATCGGCTAGCGCTGAACTACTGGTTGGTGAATGGCGCGAATCAAGCCGAAGCAACGAATGGTTTTAAAGATGAGCTTTTCGGATTCGTTGTCAAACCCAGGACCTCAATCACATGGACTTTCAACTACTATTTGGGGCAAGAACATCCTGACCGAATCGTCGTCAGTCCCGTCAATCCGATTCCTGTGCAGCCGGGCCTGAGTTTTCAAGCTATTCGTCCCGCGCCGGACGGGCGCTTGCACATTTTTGACAGTTATGTGATATGGCAGCTTTCACCGAAGTGGAGAATGGCTGTTGAAGGCGACTACGTCATTGAGCGCTTGTCGAGAAATGAAGCCCTGGCGCGGTCATCAGCGACCTCTCATGTCGCTGGCGGTGCTGTTTATGCACGCTATCAGCTCACACAGAAACTTGGCGTAGCCGCGCGGGCCGAGTATCTCTCGGATCGTGGTGGCCTTTTCAGTGGCCTAACCCAAGCTCTGAAGGAGACCACGGCCACATTGGACTACAAGCTAGACGATGGTTTCTTGATGCGTTATGAATGGCGCCGGGACTTTTCGAATCAACGAAGGACTAACCCGGTGCCGGAGCCGGTGATGCGCCGTCCCTACTCCGCCAGCGAAGCCGCCGCTTCCCGCAAGCCCAGCTTCCTGACGGATTCGCAGGGCGTATTGAGCAAACAGCAGAATACTGCAAGCGTTGGGCTGGTATGGTGGTGGGGACGGAAGGAAGGAACATGGTAAGTGCCTCGGCCGCTTGTAAACGTCGTTCCGTACAGTAACGGATGGGCTCATCCCCTCTGTGGCCGATGGGTCTTGCGCGCTTTCTCAGGCCGGCATGGTGACTCTGAGACGGGTCGGGGGCAACGGGGTTATAAGATTGCATTATTTTGTCACAGTGTCCGAGCAGCGTCTCTGACGCGACTGTGATTGTGGTTTCAGTAGCCGAGTTTGTTGATCTGGCGGGACGATGCTTCTGATCCCCGACCTTCTTTACCGGTGCGCTAAACTTGACAAGAGAATTGTTGGGAACAAGGGGGTGGAACAATGCCGGAGTCCATTGACTGGCCGAGCATGCGTGCGCCGCGGCGGCGTCGCCGCTTCTTGCTACTCGTGATCGCGGCCCTTGCCGTCATTGTTCTCGGCGGTCGGGCCGCCTTGTCGTATTACGTGGACCTGCTGTGGTTCGATTCGCTCGGCTACGGCGATGTGTTCTGGAAAACGCTAGGCCTGCAATGGGGAATCTTCACTGCCTTTGCAGTAGCCACGTTTCTCATTCTGTACGGATCGTTTCTGGTTCTGAAGCGAACGCATCTGCCTGACCTGCCAAGCGGTCACACAATCTTCATCGGCGGACAGCCGCTGAAGCTGCCGGTTGAGCCCGCCCTGCGCCTCATCGCACTTGGCCTTTCGCTCGTCATTGCCGTCGCCACCGGCGCCGGCGTGATGCTGGAGTGGCCGACGATCGCCCTCTTCTGGTACGCAGCGCCCGCCGCGGGTGGCTTCCTAGACCCGGTCTTTGGCAAGCCGCTGAACTTCTTCCTCTTCAGCCTGCCTGGATGGCAACTCATCGTCGGCTGGCTACTTACGCTGGTCTTGATGACCTGTGTACTCGCGGTTTTCTTTATCCTCATTACGGGTGGCATTCGTGCGTTCCTTGGTCGTAGCAGGACCTACGTCACGCCGCCTTGGCGTGGGCTCTCCGTCACGTTTGCCTTCCTATTGCTGATCCTTGCGGTGCGTGTGTACCTCGGTCGATTCGAGCAGTTGTTCGACGGTCATACGATCTTCGCAGGCGTTACTTACTCTGACGCGCACATCATGCTTCCAGGAATGCTAGCCGTCTGCGCAGCGCTCATTCTCGGCGCGCTGATCGCCTCCGCAAACGCCGTGAGGGTGCCACGCGGGCGCTGGATTGCGGCGGCGATTCTCCCGGCGGCCCTGTGTTATGTCTCCCTTCTAGTAGTCGGCTGGTACGTCAGCAGCTTTATCGTGAAACCAAACGAGCTCGTTCGCGAGCAGCCCTATATTACCCACAACATCGAACTGACGCGGCAAGCCTACGGACTAGACCGAGTCTCGCAACGCGAGTTTCCCGCTGAGACGGACGTCGCAGCGGCCGACCCGGCGAATAATCAGGCTACTCTTCAGAACATTCGTCTGTGGGACTGGCACGCTCTCCAGGATACCCTGCGTCAGATTCAGGAAATCCGCACCTACTACGACTTTCCCGACATCGACATCGATCGCTATCAAATCGATGGCGTGACTCGTCAGGTGATGCTCGCCACTCGCGAGTTGAACGTCGACAAGCTCCCGGAGAGCAGTCGCAACTGGATCAACGAGAAGCTGATCTACACCCATGGTTATGGAATAACGATGAACCCAGTAAATGGGTTCACGCCGGAAGGGCTGCCCACGCTGATTCTGAGCAACATGCCTGTCCAGAGCACGGTGCGTGGTCTAACTGTGATTCGCCCCGAAGTCTATTTCGGCGAGCTGACCAACACCGATGTCTACGTAAAGACACGGCAGAAGGAATTCAACTACCCGCAAGGCCAAACCAACAGCCTAACGTCTTACGAAGGCAACGGGGGCATCGTGCTCGGCGGTTTTCTGCGCCGCATCATTATCGCGCTCGACCGCGGCGACCTCGCAAAGCTACCGTTCAGCGATGACGTGAAGAACGATAGCCAACTGTTAATGCATCGCAACGTGCGCGATCGCGTATCGGCGGTAGCGCCGTTTCTTACCTACGATCCGGATCCTTATATCGTTCTCGGCGACGACGGCCGGCTGTCATGGGTCATGGACGCGTTTACGGTCTCAGACAGCTATCCGTACGCAAGCCATTACCGTCTCGACCGAGATCCCATTAACTACATGCGGAACAGCGTTAAGGTCGTGATCGACGCCTACAACGGTGCGACGACGTTTTACGTGTTTGACGCAGAGGACCCAATCATCGCGACGTACCGCCGCATCTTTCCGAGTTTGTTTAAGGATGCCGCCATGATGCCGGCCGGGCTGCGCAAGCACATGCGCTACCCGGAGTTGTTGCTCAAACTGCAAGCGGAAGTGTACGGCCTGTATCACATGACGGACCCGGGAGCGTTTTACAACCGTGAGGATCTGTGGACAGTCGCTACCGAAGTAGGCATGAGCGAAGGGGGGCAGCAGGTGACACAGACGATGGAGCCGAACTTCGTGCTGATGAAACTGCCGGGCGAAACGGGCGTGGAGTTCGTTGAGATTCTGCCATTCACGCCGGCCAACCGGAATAATCTGATTGGCTGGATTGCCGGGCGCAGCGACGGCGCTCAATACGGTACGTCGGCGGTCTACAATTTCCCCAAGACGAAACTGGTCGACGGACCCCTGCAAATTGAGGCGCGCATTGATCAGAACGCGCAGCTTTCCGGACAATTGACGCTTTGGAATCAGCAAGGCTCGCACGTGCGGCGCGGAGCTCTGCTGGTGATTCCGACTGGGCGCGCGCTGTTGTACGCGGAGCCGATTTACCTGCAGGCCGAGCGGAGTCCCATGCCGGAGTTGCGTCTGGTTGTGCTCGCACTCCAAGATCGGCTTGCGTACGGACCAACCTTCGAATCGGCGATGGCTGCCCTTTTTGGCGGAGCGGTCTCGTCACTGAGCGCCGCCCCAGTCTCCGCGGAGGTGGCGCGTAACGCACCAGCATCCGCCGGGTCGCCCCAACCCCCATCGGACTTCAATGCGCTCATCTCGGAAGCCGCCAAAGATCTCGCCGACTACCAGCGCCTGACGGCAGAAGGCAAGCTCGGCGAGGCGGGGCAGAAGCTTGAAGAGCTGAAGCGCACAATTGAAAGGCTGAACGCGCGTCACAGATAATCTCGCTGCAGTGGCGTGCTCAGTTTCGGGGCCTTTATAACAACGGCATCACGGAATACACACAACAAAATCCTGCCTCGGGCCGCTTGCTTCGATTAGGTCGTCTTCAGATGCGCGACAGTTAAAGGTGCGTCTTTTTTCTCCGCGACAGGGCGGCCAGCAATTGGGGATCTGCCGAGCCCTTTCGCTGCCGGCCTTAAAGCCTCGAAGGGTGCTATGGAGAACAACGAGATCGCCGACACTCGTGGCGTTGCGGTCGCCGTCGCGGAAGACATGCTGAAACTTTACGTGCTCTAGCTGGCTCATGAGGTTCTCGTAGAGTGCAACTTGAAATTCGGCAGGCAGCTTAATTTCGTCGGATTGGATCACCTCGACTTGGATCGCCGATGCCTTGATCTTGGTGGGTTGGTGTTCCTGGGACTTAGTGGCTCATGATTCACTGTCAATCCGTTCGGCTGAGCGATTAGCTGACCTGGTCGCCGCTTCCATGCCCCAATTCAGATTGTCTGCGTAGGCCCCGGCGAAATGGATACGGCCGTGAGGTTCGACGAGCGCGGGCCAAAGGCGGGTGAGGTCGCCGGGAGGATAGTGAAGAGTCTCGCAGGCCATGACCCACGGTTGGCGCGACCAGTCGAACACCAGCGCTTGCTCGATGTCCTCGGATTTTCCGGGATAGTACTGGCGAAACGTCTTCAGGGCGACATCGCCGGTGGTCAAGGCGTCCGCCGTCCCTACGAGAAGCCCCCGACGTGTGTCTACATCGTGGGCCATTCGCCAAATATGGTTCAGCGCCCGTTCGTTGAACTCGATGTTCGGACTGACGCTGTCCTTTTCCCAAAAGCGGCTACGCGACTGAAAGAAGGGCCGCGAAGCTGTGTAGTAAGGGACGCTAGCGAGCGCATAGCGCTTGCTCTCCGGCCAAGAGGGAATCACGGGAATCTGCCGTAGCATAATCGCAGACATGCAGCACACTAGGAACTCAGCCTCCAGAGTTTTTTCCTCGCCGGATTCGCGGTAGTGGACACGCACACCGCTCGAGCCGTGCTCGATGCTTGTGACCGGTGTCTCGAGGCGGACACGCTCGCCGAGACGCAAGGCGAACGTGTCGGTCATTAGCTGATTACCGCCCTTCAGTCGGTAGACTTGGGGAGGGAATAGGGGCACTTTGCGCAGGTTGAGGATTGCGGCGTGCCACAAGACGTGCAGCGCCGATGCACCCGTGCTTCCAATGTATCTAATCGCTGACGGAGAGGCGCCCTGCTGCTTCAGCCATTCGTCTATCTTGACGGAATCGAGCTTATTCAGGCCGGCGTCGAACGGCCGGTATTCATCGGTGAATTTATCTAGATACGGCGCGAAATAGAGGGAAGGCAGCTCCCACCATGCGTGGCGCGTGAGAAACTCGATCTCTTGCCGATTGAAACCCATCGCCTTGAGCACGTTCGGACTTTGCAGGTCGTCCTCTGCGTACATCTTCCCTTGAAGCACCCGCATTATGCGGTTGCGGCGTGGATAGGGGAGTGCCGTCAGATTGAATTCCTGAACGTATTGCCAGTAGCGGTCATAGCCGGGCTGGGTGAAATGCTCGGCCCCGGCGTCCACATAAAGCCCCTCGGCGAGGCCTTCGCGGACGGTACGCACGTGACCTCCGGTGCGGTTGGAAGCTTCGAGGACGGTGACGTCGTGCCCTCGTTTCATAAGCTCGTATGCACACGAGAGCCCGGCAATGCCAGCCCCGGCGACTACGACTCTTTTGGCGCGTTTCGGTTGGCGGCCGACGGGTAGAGAGGGCAAGCCCGCAAACAGAAGCACGCCCGCAATTTGGAGCGCTTCGCGTCGCGGGATGCGACCTGCACTAACCGGTGGTTTCTTTGCCTGTTCAGCAGATTCGAATGGCATGAACACGTACCTCGGAGACGAATTGTATCAGGCTCCTCCTTTTCATGAGCCGGGTAAGGAGAGTGATCCATTTGCAGAGCATGTTTAGGTGTACCGAAGTTCGCGGGCCAAAGAGCAGTCGCACGCGCCCTTTACCATGTAGACCAAGCAGTCCATTTAGCGATCCCGTTGCAAGAACTGACGCACTACCAGAGGTCTTGAGAGTTTGCCTCATCGGCAACCGAAGGAGCACCCTCATCTCACCAGATCGTACGAACCACTTTGGACCGAAGGATCTGACGGTCCGCAGTGAGCAGACGTAGCCCTTCGACCAGTGCGGTGGCTGCGATAATGCGGTCCGCTGGATCTTTGGGATAAGCTGGCGGAAGTGCAATGGCGCGCGCGCACGCGCGGCCACTGATCGGTAGGACAACGAACCGGGCCTGGACTTCCTGCAGGAAAGATTCGAGGCTAATATCGAGGTGAATCCGGCCCTTACTCGTGAGTGTCGCTAACTCCAGCAGTGTGATATCGCAAATTGCCAAGCCGTCGCCCTTCTTGCGCGCATCGTCGATGGCCGCCCTTGCCTTCCCTGAGAGCTGGCCTTGGTCAAACGCCAGCCAGACTACGACATGAGTGTCGACCAGAATCACTTGAGCTCGCCCCAGTCCTCGGGGGAAATAGCAGGCGAAACGACATCGCCTGCAACCGTGCCCTTGCCACTGAGGAAATTGTAAATCTCGTCTGTATCCGTGCGGACCGGGACGAGCTTCGCCACGGGCTTGCCGTGTTTAGTGATTACCACGGTCTCGTGCTTGGCCTGAACCTCGTCCATGACTGCGAGACAATTTGTCTTGAAGGCACCTGCTGCCATCCTCTTCATGCCGAACCTCCCCTAAAGAGCTATGGTCATTATACCATGGCCATATTTGGATTCGCACATGCCAGGAGCAAGTTGATCCGACACTGAATGGCGTCCTTAGGCCGCGGGAGGGGGAGCGCAGAATGATGCCAGAGGAACTGTTGCATTGTTGAGCTTGGGAGCAAAACTTTCCCAAACACATGTGGACCCCCATGTCAGTGGACGATTAGGAGTTGGCTATCGGCTTTCTGCCTACGCCAGAAATCCATCCTTTGGCGCGTTCCTCAATTACCTGCACATCTGAGTAACCGGCGTTTGTAAGGAGTTCGCCATGCTCATTAACACTCAGGAGTGACATGCCCGTTCGTGAGGCGTATTTTTCAGCGAACCTTGCAGCCATGGTGTTCGCTCCCTTATAGATCTCCGCAATGAGGACCAGCGTGCCACCACCGGGCTTCATGACTCTGAAAACTTCGCGCATGTCACCGGGCAAGTTGGGCCACCAGAAGTGCGTTTCCAAGGCCGTTACGAGATCGAACATGCCGTCAGGAAACGGCAAGTCAGAAACAGAGCCGTGCCGGATCTCGACGCGGCCGAGATCTATCCATCTTACGTTGGTTCCCTTTGTTGCCGCGACGCTCTCGTCGGAATAATCGACGCCGTAGACTTTTCCCTGCGTAGCGATCGCCGCTAACTTACTCACCGTCCTGCCGCCACCGCAACCTACATCGAGGATGGTGTGATGGTTCTCCATCGAGATGTGCCCTAGGCCCCAGTCTGTTAGCTTGGAATGGCTGGAATTCATTCGCCACAAAGTGAATCGGCCAAACCATCCTGTCGGCCTGCTGCATTGATTTACTGGTGTGTTCCTGCTGCCCACGATTGTGCACCCTGTCATATAGTCTAACCGTGGAGACCAGCCGGACCCCGTTGGCATCGAGGCAGTCTCACTTGCTGGCAAGGCGGGCGAATCGGAAAATGGCCGCTGACACGCACATCGGTAACGGCGCCAGCCATTTCAAAACGCCTCCAAACAATTACTTCAACTGGCACGGCCCCTAAGCACCGGGCCTCGGTGTGTTGCTCACGCAGTGCTGCTTTTGATCTGAGCAGAGCACAAAACGATTTCTCGAAACCCCCATACGCATGCGATTATGGACCGCATCCATCGCACCGCTAGGGGCGAGCTATGCACACCTGGCTTCAGGATGTCCGCTATTCCCTCCGACAACTCATCAAGAGTCCAGGATTCACGCTGACGGCGGTCGTCTCGCTTGCGCTTGGCATTGGAGCGACTACGGCCGTGTTCAGCGTGATCTATGCCGCCCTGATCAACCCCTATCCCTACCCCGCAGCGGACCGGATCGTGCGCTTGACGATAACGAGCAAAGCAGGTTCGTCGGATTGGGTCAATCCGAATGGTCCCCAGATTCGGCAATTGCGGCAGTTGCCTGTAGTAGAGAGTGTGCTGGCCATGGACTTCCAATCGCTGATTTTGACCGCGCACGACCTGCCGGAGAATGTCAACGCGATCACTCTCATCTCGAACGGTTTCGACGATCTGGGTGTGCCCCCGCTGCTGGGCCGGGGACTCTTGCCTTCGGACGCAATCGATGGGCAGGAACCGCAGCCGGTGGTGGTGTTGTCCTACAGGTTTTGGCGGAAACAGTTCTTTGCGAATCCGGACGTGCTAGGAAAGACGCTGCAACTGGACCGCAAGAACTATCAAATCGTAGGCGTTGCGGCGCCGCGATTCACCTGGTACATCGCGGATGTCTACCTGCCGCTGAAGTTGACCCAGGATCCAGGCAAAATGTATGTCGTTGATCTCCTCTTGAAGCGAGGTGTGACCTACCATGCGGCGGACGCTGCATTGCAGCCGCTGCTCGAACAGTTTGCCAAGGACATGCCCAAGCATTTCCCCGAACTCTTCAAGGTGAAAGTGGAGGGGCTCAATGAGTGGGTCGTGAGTAGCATCAGCGGAACGCTGTATCTGCTGTTTGGCGCGGTGACGCTGCTGCTCGCGATCGGGTGTGGAAACGTGTCGATTTTGCTGTTGGCGCGGGGCGCCGTGCGGCAGCATGAGCTGGCTGTGCGAGCCGCCGTCGGCGCGCCCCGCAGCCGCATTGTGCGTCAACTGCTTACGGAATCGCTGCTGCTGGCGGCGATCGGCGCGTTGCTGGGCGTTTTGACTTCTTACGGAATACTCGCGGGCATCAAGGCGCTGCTGCCCCGATATGCCTTCGCACCGGAGGTCGCGGTCCGCATTAATCTTCCGGTGCTGTTCTTCAGTGTCGCGGTGGCGCTGGGAACGGGCGTTCTATTCGGATGGTGGCCTGCACTTCAGCTCTCGCGCACGCAGGTGGGTCAGATGATGCAATCAAACGCCCGCCGGGTGGCGGGCAGCGTGCGCGGACGCAACACGCACAATGTACTCATCGCCGGACAGATTGCGCTGACCATGCTTCTGTTGGCCGGAGCGGGCTCGGTCATGCAGGGTTTTGTGCGGCTGATACACACGCCACTGGGTTACGACCCGCACAATGTGATGTCGGTAGGAATTCCACTGCGCGAGAACTCGTACACGACATGGGCTTCGCGCGCGATTTATTTTGAGCAACTTCGAGCGAAGGTGGCAGAGACTCCCGCCGTGACCATGGCCGCCATTTCCAGCAACGCTACCCCGCCACGGAATGGATGGAATTCGCGGTTTGAGATTCTAGGCAAACCTGGGATGGAGCAGCAGATGGCGTCGATCAATCTGGTGAACCCAGGTTATTTTGCAGTGCTGCGGATCCCCCTGCTGCAAGGACGCGTATGGAACGAGACCGAGAATCATGACGGCGCGCATGTTGCCGTGATCAACCGGACCCTGGCGCAGCGCTATTTCCCCAATGGCGATGCCATCGGACACTTGGTAAAGCTACCGACCGTGGAGGACCGCCCCCCGGAGGTTTTATCGGCGCCAAACATAGCAGACTCGTGGTTGCAGATCGTGGGCATCGTAGAGGATGCCAGGAACGACGGGCTGCGAAACCCCATCAAGCCAGCGGTCTTTGTACCGTACACGTTGAGCATGAGGGAGGGGACCCAGATTCTGGTGCGGTCAGAGGTGCCGCCGCTGACGCTGCTGCACGCTGTGCGGGCGCAGTTGTTAGCAGTGAACCCAGACCAGCAGACCTGGAATGAGATCGAGGATCTGGACTCCTGGATTTCCAATGAGCCGGAGTGGCAGCAGGATCACCTGGCGGCATGGATCTTTGGCGTATTTGCCTGGCTGGCCTTGGCTCTCGCTGCAGTGGGGCTCTACAGCGTGGTGTCCTATACAGTAGCGCAGCGCACCAAGGAATTTGGGATTCGCATAGCGTTGGGTGCTCAGAGCGGGCATGTGCTGCGGATCGTTTTTGTGTCGACCCTGGGAAGCGTGGCCACCGGGATTCTGGCTGGGCTTACACTCACCCTGGCCACCAGCACGATTCTAGCGAAGTGGGCGGAAGGCAACTCGCGCGATCCGATCATTCTATTGGCGGAGACCCTTCTGCTGAGTTTGGTATCTGCGATGGCCTGCGCAATACCGGCGCGGCACGCCTGTGAAGTCGATCCTATGACAGCGCTCCGTTGCGAGTAAGTGCAGGAGCGGCAGTTTGTGCGGCGGACTCGAATCAGGACTGAGCGCGCCAAACATTGAGACGCTTCCTTTCAGAGTCGGAATTCTTCTCAGTTAGCGTGCTTTCAGGGGCGGATCGTGGGATTGCCGGGCTCGTCCACTGAGAGATTTTCTGTTTCGCGCACAATAACAGAGCGCTCGACGACGTTTTGTAATTCGCGAATATTAACTGGCCAGAGATACGAAGAATCTGCGGGTCAGTATTCGTCGCCCACCGGTTGCCATGTGACTCTTTCATGCCTGGCCACGAGTTATGGCCTTAACCAACGCGTAGTTCTCGTTCGATTTGCCGCCTTCTCTGGGGCCTCTGTTCAGTGGGACGGGAGAGGCGGGGGCAGCGCGAAGGCGTAAAGAATGTCCTGGACAGCGAGGATGAGGTATTGCCGTCCGTCGAGTTCGTAGGTCATCGGCGACGCGTCCATGCGTCCGCCGGCGTTCAGGTGCCACAGGGTTTTGCCCGTGGCCGGATCGAGAGCCAACAGATTGCCGGAATTATCGGCGCTAAACAGGAGATGGCCGCCGGTGGTAAGAATTCCTGAGATACCTTCGCCGTTTCCGATTTCGTGATTCCACACTACCTTGCCGGTGCGGTAGTCAAGCGCACGCAGCGTCGAATTAGCCCATAGGATGCGATCTCGGCCTGCCCAACCTTCCGGCTTCCCCGTGGCTGTGAGGTAGAAGATGCTAAAGATGCGGCGGGCATTGACATAAAAAAGGCTCGTCTGGGGATCAAAGCTTGGCGCCATCCAATTGCTGCCTCCGTCCGAGCCAGGCTCGACGAGCGCCCCGTCCGGGCTCGGAGCGGCTTCCGGCTTAGCGATCGGGCGGCCGCGAGAGTCGACGCCGGAAGCCCACGTCTGGTCGATGAACGGGGCTGTGACCAGATGCTGTCCATTCGTTCGATCGAGCAGAAAGAAAAAACCATTGCGGCTGGCCTGCGCAAGAAGCTTACGCTGCTTGCCCTTGAACTCGGCGTCGAAGAGAACTGGAGTCTCGACAGCGTCCCAGTCGTGCACGTCGTGCGGCGAAGGCTGGAAATACCAGACAAGCTTCCCGGTGTCGGGATTCAGGGCCACGATGGAGCAAGTGAAGAGATTGTCGCCGGCGCGCCCCTCGCCTGCGAGCACGGGATTGGGATTGCCCGTGCCCCAATACAGCAGGTTGAGCTCCGGGTCATACGTTCCGGTCATCCACGTCATGCCGCCTCCGTGGAGGATGGCGTCGGGGTCGTTGGGCCACGTTTCAGAGCCCGGTTGGCCGGGGTCCGGATCGGTGTACCAGCGCCACTGGATTGCTCCGGTCTCCGGATCCAGGGACTCAAGGAAACCCCGAACATCCGTAACGTCCCCGGAGACGCCCACGATCACGTGATCGCGTATAACAAGCGGTGCCATTGTCGAGAAGTAACCGAGCTTTGGATCGGCCAGCTCTACGATCCAGCGAACGCCGCCATCCTTGGCATCGAGACAGACCAAATGCGCGTCGGGCGTAGTAAAGTAGAGCCAATTCTTGTACATGCCCAATCCGCGATTGCCGATGTGGTCGCCTTCGGAAGCACGTAGGTAGTGCCAAATCTCACGCCCAAAGCGAGCGTCGACAGCCCAAACGTTGTCGGGCGCTGTGAAATAGAGAATGCCGTTCACTTCCAGAGGGGTCGATTTGATCGAGGACGCGTGCGGCTGAAAGACCCAGGCGAGTGTAAGCGAGCCGACGTTTCCGGCATTGATCTGATCGAGCGTGCTGAAGCGACCACCCGAATAGTCCCCGTTATAGGTCGGCCAGGTATCGGTTGCAGGTCTGAGCAAAGCCGCAGGGTCGAGCCCTTGCGCCGCGGCGAACGGTACATGCAGGCTCAGTGCGAACAGCAGGAAGATGACCACCACCACTCGGCTGTGCAAATGAAGGCCCGTATCGTTCTCAAGGGGATCCTCGCAACTGCTCCTGATCTCGATTATTCCACACCGTTGAGAAAGCATACCCACTCCTGTCTTCTGACATTGGGGTTCTCTATTCCCTATTTCAGACTTTCGAGATACGCAAAGAGGTTGTGAACATCTGCCTGCGTGAGCTTGTCGAGCAGTTCCCGATGGGCCGTCAGGGGATCTTGCAATTCGACCTTCACCCGATCTCGCGAGAATGACTGATACCAACCGGAGGGGTCGTGCAGCGCAATCACAAAATCATCGGCGTGCGCCAACGGACCCTTGACCTGCTTGCCAGAGGGCAGCGTCACTACCACGATGGTGTGCTTGCCCCCGGGATAGAGCATGTGTGCTTGGAGATCGATGGGGGAGTACTTGGTGGCAATAGTGGCCAGATCGCCCGTGGGGGAATGACAGTTCTTGCAGCCACCCGCGCCATTGAAAAACACCTTTCCGGCCTCTGGATCGCCAGTAAGCAGTTTCTCTATTGGGTATTTGCTAGGCACCCCTCCCGAATGTAGCGCTTCGGCGGCACGCGCGTGCAGATACGCCGCTATGTCGAGCACCTGCTCATCGGTCAGCGGCATCCCGGGCATGCCTTTATCAGGGCGGCCGAGACGAATGATTTCGCCGAGCTTGTCACCCTTCACGTCATGCGCGACAAGCGTTGAGCGGACCAGGTCTGGCCCCCGAGCACCTGTGGCCTCAGGGCCATGACAGAATCCACATGCTTGCTCGAACTGTTTGTGTCCGCGCTCGACTGCCGGATCTTGAGAAACAGACTGGGGCCAAGCCGTGGAATTCCACAGACCGAGTAGAAAAATGATCGCTGCACAAAAAATTGCAGATCTCGCCACATGTGTTTGCCATGCTGGCCCATTCCCTCGCATCTTCATTCCTCAATCCTCTGCCAATTCGCAGCTGTGTTCCCGAGGCCACAGATCCGGCTACCCAAAACCAGAATGTATGGAACTCTTGGTAGGTCCGCAATGAGCTTCTTGAGTCGCCGACATTGATGCAGCATGTATCTCGGAACTGATTCCTCCGTGGAGGACATTTAACGCAATGGGGGATTCTAACATTGAGTCGCGTGTGCCGCATGGGCCAAGCCCATCACCTGTCCGCGGCGGTATTGGTCTTGAAGAGCTGTTCTAAGCAGGCGTCGCTCCTCCGGTGCCTCGTCAAAATTGAGAGTGCGTTTGAAATCAATAACATACCAAGAGGTCGTGTCACACGCGTTGCAGAAAGGATATTCAGCTGGGCAGGGCTGCACATATTCGGTAGGGACAGTGTGGCACAGATTACCCTCGAAGAGGTTCGCGGCGATTCACCGATGCTTTCTGGACGTACGGCAGCAGAGTCCGACGAGGGACTCGACGCGGTCGTTAATCAGCCGTAGGAGAACTGGCGGGCAGCAGCGTGACGCTCTCAATTCGTCTCGACTGGCTTGGAGAGCGGGGCATTCAGCTGAAGCGGAACTTCAGTATTTGCCCTTTCTACATGGCGATGGAGCTGTCGCTCCAATGCTAACGAGAACGCAATTGTGCACAAACAAGACCCCCACGGCACCAAAGGCGATACCCAGAAAAAGCGCGTGCCGTAACGCAGTGCCACGAGCCAAATCAAAGTACCGAGAAGCCCTCCGAGAATCGCCGCCAGGCGTCGTCTATCTTTCCAGGAGAGGCTAAACGAACAGACCGCCTCCACCAGTACTGCAAAGGGAAAGGCAACAACGAGGTCCACTAAGTAATGTTCCCCCGTACCGAGTGTTGCGAGAACCGTGAAGACGAGAAATGCGAATGCCACGCCGCGCTCCCACCAGGAGAGTCCGCGCGAATACCACCACACCAGCAGCACCCAGGCCATATGAAGAGAGGGCATGGCATTTGGCGCACCAACGATCTTCACGGGTTCGACGAACAAGCGAGATACATCGCCTGTTGGAATTGGCTGCCACGGAAATTGCTGCCGCAGGAGATGTACGGGTCCAAGGGCTGGAAAGAGATTGTAAAAGAGAACGCCGACAGGTCCGGTGGCCAGCAAGGCCACAAAGGATGGCACTGCGTTTTCACCCAGGCGGAGGAGCCGACCCACATAGATCAAAGCGATGGGGATCGCCAAAGCAATATAGAAAAACTCGCTCGTCACTCGCAGGGAAGGCCACCTGGCAAACCATTGCCCCACAATAAACGGGAACTGCAAACGAAGGCTGGCATCGAAGGAGTAGAGATATAGGTCGAGGACTTTCGGATGAGCAGCCGCTGTCCACCCCAGGAGGTTACTGGCGAGATATTCGGACCCGACTAAGAGAAGCGCGGGAACAAAACCCAAAGCCAGCAGTTTGCGTGATGCACCCTCTGCCCAAACGGCGCGGACGCCCAGAAGGGCCAAGCTGCTGAGCCCAGCAAAAGAAAACCACGACGCAAACATTGGCCGGAAATTTAGTAGTTGAAAATCAATCACCGCAAAGAGAAATGTCCCGCAAAAAACCAGTAGTGCATCCCGCCAGGAAGGATGGATGCGGAAATGAATGACGCTAACGCTCGTGAGCGTGCACGCAAAAAAGATGGAGACGACTGCTTCAGTGTAAAATTGACGATTTCGGCCCAGCCAGATGCTGCTTGCGATCAACAGAAATGTGACGACGATTCTTGCGACCTGCTTGGGAGACATGTTCCCTTCGTTTCAGCTTTCGCCGCGGAGTGGCCCTCCAGATTCAGCAGCGCGTACGTCCTGATTTGACCACGAAGAAGTGCTTTGATAGCCCACCGTCAGTCGATAGAAAACCAATCGGTAAACGCGGACACCAATCGAAACTGGTTTCGCTCGCGGGCCCCACGGCGAAGGCTGGGAAGGGCCATTCCTGCAGGGCGAGAATCATTCCGCAAAGCAGCACGGTCGGCAGGCAGGTGACTTCTCCAGAGTTAGCCGGGAACCTCCTCCTCGCCTGGCAAGGACACTTGCTCGCCTCGAACAGGCTTCCAGCCGATGCGGAACAGAGGGGATTTGCGCCGGCGCCGTACGTGCATCGCGGGCACCAGTCTTGGGGAGAAAATCATCACGTTCGTCGTGAAACGCTGAGGCGGCCTCTGCCTCGTCAGCAGCAACTTGCCACTTTAGTTTACTTTTGTTTAGTGGTCTTCAGCCAATCTTCCAAACTGGCCTTGGGTGAAGTCCCTGGGGCCTCCAGATGCCCAGCCGGATTGTATTTTTTCTTCTGCTCCTCATTCAGAAGAGCCGTGATTCGTTCGACGGTATTGTCGTTGATGGCCCGCAATTGGTTTACACGGTCGACGGGTGACCGCGTCTCCGCCCTCAACATCTTGATGATTTGTTCGTGCCGACTCCAGAGGACTCCCTTCAATTCGGACTGTTGTTTCTCGTCGAGGTCTAACAACTTGGCCAGTGACTTGACCCGATCATCAATGCTGGGTGTCTTGTACTGACGCTGCCTCTGATGGCGGGGGGTAACATCCCCCGACGATTGGCGCCCAGCCGAGGCATGCAGCGGCATCAGGGAAAAAACCAGCAGTGCCACGACGAAGGGCCGACGCCTTCTGCCAAGGAATTCTGATTTCATGTTGTGAAGGACCTTTCGTTCGCAGAGGCCTTTGCTTCTGCACCAAAGCTACCGGTTCCGCTCGAACCTTCACACTTACGCGATCTATCCATTATCCTTGGGCCAAGTAATCTGTCAGGCCTAACTCGCGCCAGCTCTGGTCTACGCGGAGGGAATATCAACCAAGCTGTTCTTATTGTCCAAGAAGACGCGCACTCCTGTCAAGGTAACAGAGGCTTAACAGAGGCTAGACAGAGGCTGGGCTGGCTACCGAGAGGCAATCCCTTTTCGCCCACCAATTGCTTCTGTAGCTCATCGGTTACCTACGAAAGCTTCTAAATCACATTCCTGAAATACGCGTGTAACTTGGTCCGCCCGACACTTCGCGTATGCCCACGACCGCTGTCCTGGTGCACGACTGCGAAAATCCGTTTGCAACTACCAAGCTCTTCCGTGTGGGGATGGCCGCAACGTTGGAAGATGTCATCGAACGCCAGTGGCTGCGGTATCTGGATTTCAATTGTGAGCTTGGGGAGGGGCTCGACAGCTCCGCCTGGACTGGGCTCGACCGCGATCGGTTCGATCTTATCTGCGATCACTTGATGGCGCATGACACGGCCACTTGCAAGCTCCGCATGCAGAGCGGATATCGCGCCAAGGGAAACCTTGGCTATTATGGCGAGGAATTCTTTGACTTCAGCTCCTTCGAAAGCATGCGTGGCGAAGTTCTGGAGCTTGGAAGGGCTTGCGTTCTGATGGGCTGCAGTTCCCTATCGTCTCAGAATGAAGATGAGGGAATGGCGCTTTATAAAGCGATGAGGGAAAAGTATCTCGTCGAGCCCTCGCTGAGGAGCAATCCAGTGGCGGGGCGCGGGTACAAGTCGAATAGTTCGTACACGGCGCCACTGCGCTACCGCGACTGCTCCGAGCCTATCTGGACATTCCCGGGCGCATCTGTGGACCGCCGGCGATTGACCATGAATTCAAGACTATCGATTTCCTGACGTTAGTGGATCTGCGAGGGCTGCCAGATCGCGTTGGAGCGCGGTTTTTCTGATTCGCGACCTACGCTCGCACTAGTGTACTAGACAGCGGCGGGACGACGTTTTCCGACGTTCGTAGCCTGCTCGAAAGCGTAAGCCATCTGCAAGACTCCCCAATCGTCGTTGTGCCGGCCGACGATCTGAATTCCGATCGGCAGTCCGCTTTCGGAGAAGGCACAGGGAACCGAGATGGCGGGGTTCCCCGCGACGGAGATGTAATAAGCCGACTTCATCCAGGCGATGTAGTTTTCCATCTTCACGCCGGCAATCTCCACCGGGTAATGCGTCTTCACGTCAAACGGTAAAACCTGGTTCACGGGCAGAATAAAAAACTCATATTTTTCCATGAACTCGCGCATCCGCTGGTAGAGCGCCGTGCGTTTGGATTCCACTCGCGACAAATAGGGTCCCGTGAGTTTTCGCCCTTCTTCCACGTGCCAGCGGACATATTCATTCAGCTTACCGGAATTAGTTTCGAGAATATCGCCGAAACTTGCCTCAATGGACCAGTGACGCCACGCGACAAAACACTCGTTGGCATCAGACAAATCTGGTTCGGCTTCCTCGACGATGCAGCCGAGGCTTTGGAATACTTTGTGCTGCGCTTGCACGGCATTCTTCACTTCCGGTTCCCAAGGCAGATCCATGTCCCTAAACATGGCGACACGAACGCCCTTGAAATTCCGACCTGCCAATGAGTGCGAGAACTGGCTGCCAGATTGATCAATGGAAATAGGAGAGCGGCGGTCGAAGCCTGCGAGGGCGCTTAGGAAAAAGGCGCAGTCGGTGACGCTGCGGGCAACCGGACCGGCGACACCCAGAGTGAACCATCCGAGTGTGCTTGGGGGATTGGGGACGCGTCCAGGGGAAGTTCGCAGACCAACCACATTGCAAAAATTGGGGGGATTTCGCAGGGAGCCACCCATGTCGCTGCCATCGGCCAGCGGCACCATGCCGCAAGCCAGGGCCACTGAACCTCCGCCGGTGCTCCCCCCACAGGTCTTCGTCAAATCGTAAGGATTGAGAGTTGGTCCGAAAACTGGGTTGAATGTCTGCGAGCCGAGACCCCATTCCGGCACGTTGGTCTTACCAATGACAATGGCACCGGCATTCTTTTCACGTTCCACGACGAGGCAATCGAAATTAGGTATGTCGTTTTTGTGAAGAGGCGAGCCAAACGTCGTGCGAATGCCCCTTGTTGGGTGCAAATCCTTCACACCGACAGGGAGGCCGTGCAATGGCCCTTTGAGATTGCCCCTTAGGGTAGACTCGTCCGCGGCCAAAGCCTGCGCCATCAGCTGGTCCGCCGGAACCAGCGTGACAATTGCATTGACTTTGGAATTGACGCGATCGATCTGCCGCAAGTGGGCTCGCATCACTTCACGCGCCGAGAGCCTTTTCTGACGGATCAAATCTGCCATTCGCCTTGCGGACAGGAAGCAGATGTCCGAATCCGAAGCGGCAGGCGTGTCCATATTTTCGGTGATGCTTGCCAGCTGATGGTCTGGTTCCATGGCTCTGGTCTCCATCGAGCGTTCAATAAGCGGCCTAAGTGCTACCGAGGCGGCGGCTGTGGTTCCGAACTTGAGCACGTCACGTCGCGTGATTCTATCGGTCATGCGTGACCTCATTTCGAAGGTGACAGGCACCAGCGGGGCGGCCCGAGCTCAGGAAAGGTATGACCGGCGCCGCTGGTGACGAATCTCATAGCGCAAAACCTAGGAACCCGGTAAGAGTTCTCTGGCGAGGAGAACGGCCTTCTCGGCATGCGACCTTTCAATCAAGCGGCCGCGGGCGAAGTCCTGTGTCCCGCCGCCTTTGCCGCCGACCTTTTCGAGCACCTGTTTGAGAAGCGCGCTCATGTCCTTGCCTGCAGAAGGATGCTGGGCAAAGAGTAGGTTGCCGCCTTCTGCAGCGGCCAAGAGAGCAATCGCTTTTTCGGACTTTGCAAATGCGGTGGCAAAGAAGCCTAGGTAATCGGCCGGAACACCTTCGAAAACGCGTGAGACGACACGAAATCCGTTGGCTTCGAGCGGCGTGGTCTCGAACGCTAGAGTGGCTTCGCTTTCCGCCAACCGTTGAGTCACGGCGTGAAAACTCTTGAAATTCGTGTCCCGCTCTGCGAGCACGCGTGAGGCAGCGGAGACGAGGTCTTCGGGAGCGCAGCTCAATTTCTCGGCGGTCTGGCGCAGTACCTGGAAATCATGACGCGCGAACCGTTCCGAACGGCGTCCGCAG
>Ga0209267_1000799_pt1 | contig 22429 bp, 23 predicted proteins | sample GraSoiAngelo_137_FD_185894 | JGI IMG/M metagenome (GOLD analysis project Ga0209267, IMG submission 185894) | Grasslands soil microbial communities from the Angelo Coastal Reserve, California, USA - 14_0929_09_30cm (SPAdes) (version 2) | ecosystem: Environmental > Terrestrial > Soil > Grasslands ... | reverse complement strand
TTTGGCGGGCAGACGTTCATCGAGAGCGCGCTCGACAAGGTCCGGACGATCCGCGAGGCGCTCGACGAGCAGAAGCTCGCGGCCGAGCTCGAGGTCGATGGCGGAGTGAAGCCTGACAACTGCGCTCGCGTTGTCGCCGCGGGGGCGACCGTCCTCGTTGCAGGGTCGGCGGTCTTTGAGGATCCGGCCGGTCCGCCTGCGGCGCTCCGAAAGTTCAGGCAGGCGTTACGGCGTTAGTCGCCTCACTACTCGGCGTCGCCGAGGCCGAGCTCCGTTAGACGCGAGTCGCTGATTCCGAAGTGATGCGCGACCTCGTGCACGACCGTATCGCGCACGATCTCCGCCTGGCGTCGCGGCGACGCCGTGATCCGTTCGATCGGCCCGCGGAAGATGCAGATACGGTCGGGGAGGTAGGGCTCCTGCGCGCCGCGCTGGGTGAGTGGGACTCCTTCGTACAGACCGAGGAGCGTGGCCCCTCGCGGAAGCTGCTCTGGCGCGGGCTCATCTTCGATCACGATCTCGAGATTGCGGATGCGCTCGCGGAACTCCGCGGGTAGCTCGTCCAAAGCGTTGCGCACCAGGCGCGCGAAGCGCGCGCGGCGCAGGTCCGACACGACCGCACTGTAGCCTCACGCAGCGCATGCCAAACGCACGCGGGCGAGCGCTCGCGCGCGAAGGCGGCAGACGCCCGACTCGGATAGACCGATCTCGCCGCCGATCTCACGGAGGGTCAGGCCGCGCCCGTAAGAGAGGACGAGCACTCGGCGCTCGATCGGCGTGAGGTCGCGAAGTGCGCTTGCGACGAGTGGCCAGCGCTCGTCCTGACGCCCCGGAGCAGGTCGTACCTCGGCCACGTCCCCGATGCGATCGAGCGAGACCTCGACGTACGGCGGGTTCGCCGCCGGCGCGACCGTGCCCTCTTCGCTGGCCCGCTGCGCCGCCCGAAAGGCTCTGCGCGCGCTGCGAGTCAGCGGATCACGCTCGCGCAGTGCGTCCAGGATCTGCCCGCGAACACGCCGCGCGGCGTATGCCCCGAACGACGCGCCGCGGTCCCCCCGGTACCGGCGAGCCGCCTGCACGAGGCCAACGAGCCCCCACGCGATGAGGTCCTCACGGTCCGCCCCGCGGCAGCGCGGGTCGATCGATCGTGAGGCGACCGCCCGTGCAAATTGCAGGTGCGCGATGATGCGGTCATCTCCAAGAGGAACAGCCGGATCGGCCATGCGCACCTCCCCTGCGGCGCGGACCGTAGTCAGGCCCTCGTGCGGTGTCAATAGCAGATTGACAAAGTTGTCCACCAAAGCCGAGGGTTTTTACCGCCGCTATCGCTACCCCGATTGGCTCGAGAGCCATAGCCGGGTCGTCGGCGCCATCGCCGAGGCGCTCGTTGCCGCAAGGCGGCGAGGAGCTCCCGAAATCGACGCCGAAGCCGTCATTCTCGCCGCATACCTGCACGACATCGGGCGGAGCCCGCTGCTCGCCGGCGATCCGCGGGACCACAACATCCTCTCGGGGCTTGTCCTTGCGGCGGAGGGCCTCGACGCCTGCGTCGAGCCGGCGCGGCGCCACGCCGTCTACACCGTGCTCGATCCGGTGCTCGCGCCGCGCACCGCGGCCGAGAAGCTCGTCTACGTCGCGGATCGGCGTGGCGGTCAGACCGTCGAGCCGCTCGCGGAACGTGCCCGCGAGACCGCGCGCCGGAACCCGAAATACGCGGCCGAGATCGTGCGCGCGATCCCGCCTGCAAGAGCCGTCGAGCGCGAGGTCTTCGCCGATGTGTCGTTCGGACCGGACGAGCTTTCGGAGAAGCTGCGGTGATCGACCGAGAGCGCCTCGAACGCCGGATGACCGAGCTCGCGCGGATCGGCGGCCAGGATACGGCCGTGTCGCGTCTGGGTCTCTCGGCCGACGAGCAGCGAGCGCGCGATCTCGTCGGCGCGTGGCTATCCAAGAGAGGCGCGCACGTGCGGCGCGACGCCGCCGCGAATCTCTTCGCGCGATTCGGCGGCGAAGGCAAGGTCATTCTCGTGGGGTCGCATCTGGACTCGGTACCGGAAGGCGGCCGGTTTGACGGTGCACTCGGCGTCCTCTGCGCGATCGAGGCGGTCGAGTCGCTCGTCGATGCCCACGTGCGCCTGCGCCGCCCGGTCGAGGTCGTCGCGTGGGCCGATGAGGAGGGTGCGCGGTTCGGTGTGGGCCTCTTCGGGTCCGCGGCGATGTTCGGTCGCCTCGCATCGAGCATCGGGGATCGTCGCGACCGGGACGGTGTCTCGATCGCCGAGGCGCTGCGCGCGCTCGGCGAGCGTGGAGACCCCGCGGCGGCGCGGCGCGATCCGGCCGAGCTCGCGGCATACCTCGAGCTGCATATCGAGCAGGGGCCGCGCCTCGAGCGAGCCGGCCTACCGCTCGGTGTCGTGAGCGACATCGTCGGGATCTATCACGCGCGCGTGACAATCCGAGGCCGTGCCGATCACGCTGGTGCCACGGTCATGACCGCCCGGGCCGATGCCCTCGCGGCCGCGTCCGAGATCGTGCTCGCGGTAGAGCGCATCGCGCGCGCGCGTCCCGATTCGGTCGGCACGGTGGGGGAGATCGCGGTCCGGCCGGGCGCGAAGAACGTCGTTCCAGGCGAGTCTCTCTTCTCTCTGGACCTCCGCGCGGCGCGGGATCACGATGGCCTCGTGCGCGAGGTGCTCACTTCCGTGACTACCATCGCCGGCTCGCGCGGCGTCGAGGCGTCCGTGGATGAGCTCGCACGGGTGCCGGTCACCTCGCTCGATCCGAAGATCCGCGAAGTCCTCAGGCACGCGACGAGGAGCGTCGGCGTCGACGCGCCTGAGCTTGTGAGCGGCGCCGGCCACGACGCGCAGAACCCCGCGCTCTCGGGCGTGCCGACGGGCATGATCTTCGTGCGTTCGACCGGCGGATCGCACACCCCGCGCGAGTTCGCCTCGGTCGACGACGCAGCGCTCGGCGCGCAGGCGCTCGCGAACGCGATCAGGGAGCTCGCGTCCTGACCGAGCCGACCGCCTGCGTCTTTTGCCGGATCGTGGAGGGCCACGAGCAGGCCAGCTTCGTGGCGCAGGGCGCCGACGTCCTTGCGTTCCTCGATCTCCATCCGATCACTGAGGGCCACACGCTGATCGTTCCTCGAAAGCACGCGGCCTCGATCGGCGACGTCGACGAGGTCACGGCCGTGGCGATGTGGTCGCTCGCGCGGCGGATCGCCGCCGCACTGCGAACATCTGGCCTCCGTTGCGAGGCGATCAACCTCTTCGTCGCCGACGGCGCGGCCGCCGGCCAGGAGGTTTTTCACTCGCACCTGCACGTGATCCCGCGCTGGCAGGGCGACGGTTTCCGGATCGAGTTCCCACCGCATTACGGCGCGGCCGCCCCACGCAAGGAGCTCGATGAGATCGCCGGGCGGCTGCGCAAGCGAATCTCCGCCAGTTGACGTAAACTGGCGAGCGTGGCGACGGCGGCGCCCGCGAGCTACCGGATCGGCGAGCTTTCCGCGAAGGTCGGGCTGACCGAGCGGACGATCCGCTATTACGAGGAGCGCGGACTCCTCGAATCGGTGAAGCGGCTCGACGGGGGCCAGCGCGTGTACACCGACGACGACGTCCGCCGGCTCAAGTTCATTCAGAAGCTCAAGGTGCTCGGTCTGTCCCTCGCCGAGATGCAGGAGCTCGAGACGCTCTACGGTCGCCATCACACCAATGCCAAAGTGCTTCCGCGCCTGATCGAATTGCTCGACTCGCATCTCGTCACGGTGAGCGAGCGCCTGAGCGAGCTCGCGGCGCTGCGTGACGAGATCCGTGCGTATCGGCACCACGTCACGAAGCGCCTCGAGGAAGCGAAGTGAGCGCAGTGATCCTCGGCGCTGCCCGGACTCCGATCGGCGCCTTCCTTGGCAGCCTGGCGCCGCTGCCCGCCCCGAAGCTCGGGTCCATCGCGATCAGGTGCGCGCTCGAGCGGGCAGGCGTGAAGGCAGAACAGGTCGACGAAGTGTTCATGGGAAACGTGGTGCAGGCAGGCGTGGGTCAGGCGCCGGCGCGGCAGGCCAGCCTTGGCGCAGGGATACCGAACTCCGTCCCGTGCACGACGATCAACAAGGTCTGCGGGTCGGGCCTGAAGGCGGTGATGCTCGCGGCGTCACAGATCGCAGCAGGCGAGGCGCGGCTCGTCGTAGCGGGTGGGATGGAGTCGATGTCGAACGCGCCGTACCTCGCGCGCGGTCTTCGCGCGGGGCTGCCACTCGGCGAGCACAACCTCGAGGACGCGAATCTTGTCGATGGCCTCATGGACGCGTACGGCCATGGGCACATGGGGCTCGGCGGCGAGCTCGTCGCGGAGCAGTGCGGTCTCGGCCGCGCCGATCAGGACCGCTTCGCATTCGGCTCCTATGAGAAGGCGTTGCGCGCGCAGCGCGAGGGGGCCTTCGACGCCGAGATCGTGCCGGTCGAGGTGCCGGGTCGAAAGGGCACGGTCAGCATCGTCAACAAGGATGAAACACCGCGGGAGACGAGCCTCGACGCGCTCGCGAAGCTTCAGCCCGCGTTCAAGCCGGGCGGCACGATCACCGCAGGCAACGCCTCGAAGCTGAACGACGGAGGCGCGGCGGTTATCGTCGCCTCAGCGGAGCGCGCGGGCGAGCTCGGCGCGAAGCCCATCGCGCGGATCGTTGCGCAAGCGCAGTTCGCGCACGAGCCCGAGCGGTTCCTCGCCGCGCCGAAGGGCGCGATCGAGCGCTGCCTCGAAAGGGCCGGGTGGGTGATCGGCGACGTCGACCTCTTCGAGGTGAACGAGGCTTTCAGCGGAATCGAGTGCGTGCGGCGCGAGCTCGACATCCCCGAAGCAAAGTTCAACGTCAACGGTGGCGCGGTCGCCCTCGGTCATCCCATCGGCGCGTCCGGGGCGCGACTGCTTGTGACGCTGCTCTACGCGCTGCGAGCGCGCGCGAAGCGGCGTGGCATCGCGTCGCTGTGTCTCGGCGGCGGAGAGGCCGTCGCGCTTGCAGTCGAGCTCCTGTAATGGTGACGACCGCAGCCGACACCGGGTTTGATCTGACGCTCACCGAGGAGCAGGAGCTCGCCCAGCGCGCGGCCCGTGACTTCGCGAGCGAGAAGATCCTCCCGCGGGCGGCCGAGATCGACGATCAGGGCAAGCTCCCGCCCGAGCTGCTTCGCGAGATGGCCGGGCTCGGATTCATGGGCACCTACGTTCCCGAGCGGTACGGTGGCTCCGGCCTCGACGCGGTCTCGTACGTTCTGATCCTCGAGGAGATCAACCGTGCATGCGCGTCGACAGGCGTGATGCTCTGCTCACATGTTTCGCTCGCGGTCGACCCGATCATGCACCACGGAAGCGACGCCCAAAAGGAGAAATACCTGCCGAAGCTCGCGCGCGGCGAGTGGATCGGCTGTTTCGCCCTCTCCGAACCAGCGTCAGGCAGCGATGCCGCCGCGATGCGAACTGCCGCACGACGCGACGGCGACGACTGGGTCTTGAACGGGACGAAGAACTTCATCACCAACGGAGCGATCGCCAACGTCGCGATCGTCTTCGCGCAGACCGACCCGGCCCAGAAGCACAAGGGCATCGCGGCGTTCATCGTCGAGAAGGGCACCCCCGGGTTCTCGGTCGGCAAGCTCGAGAAAAAGCTCGGGATTCGTGGGTCGGACACGGCGCAACTCGTTTTCCAAGATGCGCGGGTGCCCGCGGCGAATCTGCTGGGCGAGGCCGGCGAGGGATTCCGCATCGCCCTCTCGACCCTCGATGGCGGCCGCATCTCGATCGCGGCGCAGGCGGTCGGGATCGCGCGCGCGTGCCTCGAGGACTCCCTCGCATACGCCAAGCAGCGTGAAGCCTTCGGAAAGAAGGTCGCCGATTTCCAGGCGATCCAGTGGATGCTCGCGGATATGGCCACCGAGATCGACGCCGCTCGCCTGCTGACGTGGCGCGCCGCGGCATTGAAGGACGCGGGAGAAGACCACATCCTCGCCGCCGCGGAGGCGAAGCTTTTCGCGAGTGACGTCGCCGTCAAAGCCGCGCGCGACTGCGTGCAGATCTTCGGGGGCTACGGATATCTGAAAGACTTCCCGGCCGAGCGCCACTACCGCGACGCGAAGATCACGGAGATCTACGAGGGAACCAGCGAGATCATGAAGCTCGTCATCGCGGAAGAGATCCTCAAAGAGTGATCGCGCCGACCGGCGGGTTCTACAACGGTGGCGCGGTCCTTCTGGTGCTCGCGTTTCTCGGCTTCGGAGCGTTCTTCTGGCGAGCCTGGCGCCTCTACGGCTACATGCGGCTAGGCCGCGACGAAGGACGAATCGACCATCCGTGGCGGCGTGTCCGCGATGAACTCGTCGTCTACCTCGGTCAGCGGAAGCTCCTGAAAAGGCCGTACTACATCCGCGGGCTGGCGCACGCTCTCATCTTCTGGGGCTTCCTCGTCATCACGATCGGAACGATCGACCTTCTCGCGAATGGCATCTTCGGCTTCCACGTGCCAGGCACAGGCAGCGCCCTGTTCGCCTGGACGATTGATATCTTCGCGGTGCTCGTGCTCGCCTCGATCGCGATCGCCCTTGTTCGGCGGATCTTCTTCCGGCCGCCGCGGATGCACGTCGCGCTCGACGGTTATGTGATCCTCGGGCTGATCGCGATCCTCATGGTCACGCTCCTCCTATTTGAGGGGGCGGGCCTCTCGGCTGGCCTGCTTGAGAAGGGATACACGCCGCCACCGATCGCTGGCGCGGTCCTCGGCGCGATCTTCAAGGGCGAGGTCTCTGCCGTCATTTTCTACTACGCGTGGTGGCTCCACGTCGTGACGGTGCTCGCGTTCGCGGCGTATCTCCCGCAATCGAAGCACCTACATATCGTCACCACTCTTCCGAACGTGTTCTTCCGCAAGCAGACACCAAGAGGCGCGCTGTCGCTCATCGAGGACATCGAGAACAAGGAGACCTTCGGCGCGGCGTCCATCCGCGACTTCTCGTGGAAGCAGCTGCTCGACGGCTATACCTGTACCGAATGTGGGCGCTGCTCCGACAACTGCCCGGCGCTCGCCACCGGAAAGCCGCTCGACCCGCAGAAGATCGTCCTCGACATCCGCGATCAGCTGCTCCGCGATGGATCGAAGCTGCTCGCCGATCCGAAGGCGGACACGGTGACGCCGGCGCATTTCACCGAGAGCAAGCCCGAGGAGCTCTGGGCCTGCACGACCTGCGCCGCGTGCGTCGAAGCGTGCCCGGTCACGATCGAGCACATCGACAAGATCGTGGACATGCGCCGTCACCTGACGCTCATGGAGGGATCGGCGCCGCCTGAGGCGCAGCGCGCGATGACGAACATCGAACGTGCAGGTAATCCGTGGGGCGAGCCTCGTGAAACGCGCGGTGACTGGGCGAAGGAGCTCGGCGTGCCCACGTTCGCCGACAAGCCCGATGCGGAGTACCTCTACTTCGTCGGGTGCGCCGCGTCGTTCGACCGCCGCAACCAGAAGGTCGCGCGAGCGCTCGTGCAGGTCCTGCGCGCGGCCGGCGTCTCCTTCGCCATCCTTGCGTCCGAGGAGACCTGCAACGGCGACCCCGCACGGCGGATCGGCAACGAGTACCTCTGGCAGATCCAGGCTCAGCAGAACATCGACACCTTCAAGAAGTACGGGGTGCGCAAGGTGATAGCGAGCTGCCCGCACTGCTTCAACACGATCGCGAACGAATACCCGCAGCTCGGCGGCAACTACGAAGTCATTCATGCGCTGCAGCTCGTCGAGCGGCTCATCACGGAGGGCAAGCTGAAGGTGGGACGGGGGATGGCCGAGGCGGTCGCGTATCACGATCCCTGCTATTTGGGGCGGCACAACGGCGTCTACGACCAGCCGCGCGCGGTGCTCGACGCGATTCCCGGCGTCCAGCGTGTCGAGATCGAGCCGCACAACCGCGAGCGCGGCTTCTGCTGCGGTGCGGGGGGCGGGCGGATGTGGATGGAGGAGAAGATCGGCCAGCGGGTGAACCACCGCCGGGTCGAGCAGATCCTCGCCATCAAGAGCGGCGCCACAAAGGTCGCAAGCGGGTGCCCGTTCTGCTTGATCATGCTTGAGGAAGGCGTCGGGGCAAAGGGCGTGCAGGAGCAGATACGCCCGGTCGACGTTCTGGAGCTCGTCGCGGGAAGGCTGGAGAACTAGTGGATTTCACGGATGGCACGACCATCTTCGCGATCGCGTTCACCCTCGTGATGCTTGCCATCGCATTCGCGGTCGTCGTCTTCGCGCTTTGGTACACCGGGGACCAGCAGGAAATTTGAAGATCCTCATCCCGCTGAAGCAGGTGCCCGACTCGACCGTGCGTGTGAAGGTCGGGCCGGATGGGAAATCGATCGTCACCGAGGGCATCACCTGGTCGATCTCGCCGTACGACGAGTACGCGATCGAGATGGCCCTCGAGCGCAAGGACGCGGATGCCTCGACGGTCGTCGCCGTCGTGACGGTCGGTCCGGCCCGCTCGCGCGACGCGCTGCGCCAGGCTCTCGCGATGGGCTGCGACGAGGCCTCGCTCGTGACAGCCGATGCGACAACACCACTCGGCGTCGCGCGCGCTCTCGCGAAGGTAGTCGAGGAAACGAAGCCGGACCTTGTGCTCTGCGGGAAGCAGGCGTCCGATGACGATCAGGGCTTCGTCGGCCCGGCGCTCGCCGAGCTTCTGGGGTGGCCGCACGTGGCGACGATCACGAAGGTCGTTCCTGTCGAAGGCGGAGTCGAGCTCTGGCGCGAGGTCGAGGGCGGTCACGAGGTCTGGAAGGCTGCGCTTCCCGCGCTTGCGACGGTGCACAAGAGCGAGAAGGAGCCACGGTACCCGTCGCTTCCCGGGATCATGAAGGCGAAGAAGAAGGACATACCCGAGCGAGCGATCGGTGCGCTCGGCGTCGACGCGTCCGGGCCGAGCTGGACGATCCTTTCGATGGAGCCACCGGCGGCGCGCGGCGGGGGCAAGATCCTGAAAGACGGAGACAGCAAGCAGATCGCGGAGCAGCTTGCGACTGCGCTGCGCGACGAGGCGAAGGTCCTGTGAAGACGCTTGTCGTCGCCGAACGCAAAGGCACCGAGCTCCGCCGCGTCACGCTCGAGCTGGCTGCGAAGGCGCGCGAGCTTGGCGAGGCGGCGGTCGTGGAGATCGCCGGGGAGCGCTACTCGCCGCTGCCGTTCGTGTCGGCGCTCGCGAAAAAGGTGGAGTCCGACAAGCCGGACCTCGTCCTCCTGGGCGCGACCCTGAACGGGCGCGATCTGGGCGCGCGCCTCGCGGCGCGGCTGGGTCGGGCCTACGCGGCCGACGTGACCGGCCTACGTGCGGCCGGGAACGCGCTCGAGGCGGATAAGCCGATGTACGCGGGCAAGGTGCGCGCGAAAGTGCAGCTCGGTCTTCCGGCGGTGGTCTCGGTGAGGCCCGGCGCTATCCCGCTGAAGAGCGCCGAGGCGCCGCAGGTCGACAAGATCGATGCGGACGGATCCGTCGAGAAGCTCACCTTCGTGAAGCTCGTGGCCACGGCGACAGACACGAAGCGCGTCTCGCTGTCGGAAGCACGGGTCGTCGTGTCGGGCGGCCGGGGCCTCAAAGGCCCCGAGAACTGGCATCTCGTCGAGGAGCTCGCCGATGCCCTCGGCGGCGCCGTGGGCGCATCGCGCGCCGTCACGGACGCCGGATGGCGGCCGAACGAGGAGCAGGTCGGGCAGACCGGGAAGACGGTGACGCCAGACCTTTACGTCGCTCTCGGCATCTCGGGCGCGATCCAGCACCTGGCGGGCATGACCTCGAGCAAGGTGATCGTCGCGGTGAACAAGGATCCAGACGCCGACATTTTCAAGATCGCCGACTACGGCGTCGTGGCCGACGTCTTTGAGTTCGTCCCGGCATTTACGGACGCGGTGAAACGGGCTCGAGCGTCGTGAACCCGTTCGTCGGGGCGACCGAGCGCGAGCTCGCGGGCGCGGTAGCCGATTGGGCGAAGGGTCTGGCCGGGCGCATACCGGCGGCGGAGAAGGAAGGCGCGCTTCCCCGCGACGTCATCGCCGACCTCGGGCGTCTCGGCGTCCTCGGAATGACGATCCCGGAAGCCGCCGGCGGGCTCGGCGCGTCGGGCGTCGGGTTCGCGCTGGTGCTCGAGGAGCTCTCCGCGGCGTGGCCCTCGCTGGCGGTCGGCGTGGCCGTCAACAGCGGCATCGTGGCCGGCTCCATCGTCCGACATGCGACTGTGGAGCAGCGCCAGCGCTGGCTGCCCAAGCTCATGGATGGCTCCGGGCTCGGCGCGTTTGCGCTGACCGAACCGACGTCCGGGAGCGACGCCGCGTCGCTGCGGACGGCCGCGCGACGGGAGGGCGGCGGCTGGCGCATCGACGGGCAAAAGCAGTTCATCACGAACGCGCGGTACGCGCCGTTCGCGATCGTGCTCGCGCGGGTCGGCGAGCTCGACCCAAAGCGAACGGCGGCGGGCATCACGGCGTTCGTCGTGCCGCTCGACGCGCCGGGCGTTTCAGTCGGTAGACCCGAGCGCAAGCTCGGCCTCCGCGCCTCGGACACGAGTGCCATCGTCATGGACGGCGCCACGATCGGCGCCGACGCGGTCCTCGGCGAGGTCGGCAAAGGCTTCGCGATCGCCATGAGCGGGCTCGATGGCGGACGCATCGGGATCGCCGCGCAGTCGGTCGGCATCGCGCGCCGGGCGCTCGAGCTCGCGCGCGCGTACGCGAAGGAGCGGAGGCAGTTTGGCCGCCCGATCGCCGATTTCGAAGGCCTTCGATTCAGCATCGCAAAAGCGGAGAGCGATCTTGCCGCGTCGCGTCTCCTCGCGCTCCGCGCGGCCTGGCTCCGCGATCGCGGCCGTCCGTTCACGCGCGAGGCCGCCATGGCCAAGCTGTACGCGAGCGAGATGGCACAGCGCGCCACCCACGCCGCCGTCCAGATCCTCGGTGGCAACGGCTACATGCGGGATTACGCAGTCGAGCGTTACGCGCGGGACGGCCGCGCGACGACGATCTACGAAGGGACGAGCGAGATACAGCGCATCGTTATCGCGCGCTCGCTGCTCGCGGCATGACGATCCAGAAGGCCGGGACAAAATGAAAGGGAAGCTCGAGCGACGAGCGATTCACTCGCGACGAGCGAGTCAACCAGCCATGAGCGCGTCTTCGGGCGTCGCCCGAAGATTGAGCAAGCAGCGCTGGCTCGACGACGTCTACAACGCCGCAACAAAGAAGCACGCGGAGCGCAAGAGCAGGTTTTCGACGCTCTCCGACGAGGTGATCGAGCCGCTCTACACGGCGGACGATCTCGAAGGGTTCGATCCCGACCGCGATCTCGGCTTCCCCGGGGAATTCCCGTACACGCGCGGCGTGCAGCCATCGATGTACCGCGGCCGTCTCTGGACGATGCGCCAGTTCGCGGGGTTCGGCTCGGCCGAGGACACCAATGAGCGCTTCCACTATCTCCTCAAGCACGGCGTCGACGGTCTCTCGGTCGCGTTCGATATGCCGACGCTCATGGGCCGCGACTCGGACGACCCCCTGTCGCGTGGCGAGGTCGGGCGAGAGGGCGTGGCCGTCGACACGCTCCGCGACATGGAGATTCTGTTCAACCGCATACCGCTCGACCGCGTGACGACCTCGATGACCATCAACGGGCCGGCCTCGATCGTGTGGGCGATGTATATCGCCGCGGCCGAGAAGCGCGGCATTCCGCTCGACCGTCTCGGCGGAACGATCCAGAACGACGCGCTCAAGGAGTACATCGCGCAGCGTGAGTGGATCGTTCCCGTCAAGCCGGCGATGGGTCTCGTCGTGGACACGTTCCGCTACGGCTCGCGTGAGGTGCCGCGCTGGAACACGATCTCGATCTCCGGCTACCACATCCGCGAAGCCGGGGCGACCGCGTTGCAGGAGCTCGCGTTCACTCTCATCGATGGGCTCGAGTACGTGAAGTGGGGGGTCGCGGCTGGACTCGACGTCAACGACTTCGTGCCGCATCTCTCGTTCTTCTTCGACGTGCATAACGATTTCTTCGAGGAGATCGCGAAGTTCCGCGCGGCCCGGCGCATCTGGGCACGGGAGATCGAGCGCCGCTACCACCCAACGAACGAGCGCGCCCTTCTCATGCGCACCCACGCCCAGACCGCCGGCGTTTCGCTCACGGCGCAGCAGCCGTACAACAACGTCGTTCGTGTGACGCTGCAGGCGCTCGCCGCTGTGCTCGGCGGAACGCAGTCGCTGCACACGAACTCGCTCGACGAGACCTACGCCCTACCGACGGAGGAGGCGGTGACCCTTGCGCTTCGCACGCAGCAGGTCATCGCGCACGAGTCTGGGGTCGCGGACACGATCGACCCGCTCGCCGGCTCGTACTACCTCGAGTCGCTCACCGAGCGCATGGAGCGGGGCTTCGATCGCTACCTGGGCGAGATCGAGAAGATGGGCGGGATGGTCGAGGCGGTCGACCGGGGCTTTCCCCAGCGCGAGATCACGGAAGCCTCCTTTCACTTCCAGCAGCAGGTCGAGGAGGGGGAGAAGATCGTCGTCGGGATCAATAAGTACGCGACGAGTGAGCAAACGACGATCCCGACTCTCGCGATAGACACCGAGGTCGAGCGGAAACAGATCGCGCGGCTCGCGGAGACGCGGAAGACGCGGGATCGCGGCCGCTGGAATGAGTCAATTGACGCACTCCGGCACGCCGCCAAGCGCGGGGATGAGCTCATGCCCCGCTTTGTCGAGTGCGCCAGGGCAAACGCCAGCGTCGGCGAGCAGGTACTTGTGCTGAAGGAGGTCTTCGGTGAGTACCACGATCCCGGCTACTTCTAAAGACACGCTGCGCCGCCAGATCAGCCAGAGCTACCGCGCGCTGCGATCGTCGCTCGAGGCGCTCCCTCGCGACCGATTTACGGAGAAGCTCAGCACAGGGTGGTCCCTCAACGAGAACATCGCGCACCTTGCGGCGTGGGAGGAGACCGTGCCGAAGCGCGTCGCCGCGGTGCTCGAGAGCGGAGAGGACCCGAAGCTCTACGACGATGTCGACGCGTTCAACGCGCGCGCCGCAGCAGAGGCGCAAGGCAAGACGACGGATGAGCTCTTCGCGCGCTGGTCCGCCGCGCACGAGGCTGTGCTCGAGACGGTCCGTTCGCTCCCCGAGGACGCCGACAAGCTCATGTTCGACATCGTCGAATGGAACACGACGGGCCACTACCCCGACCACTTCGCCGACATCGACGCGGCGATCCGCACGAAAGACGATCTCTTCGGGCTGGTCCAAACGAACTGGATCGCCTTCCGACTGGCCATCGGCGCGATCGGATTGCCCGCGCTCGAAAACGCGACCTCGAGCGGCTGGACCTACAAGGACCTCGTCGCGCACGCGGCCGCCTGGGAAGACCACATCGCGATGCGCCTCAAGGGGATGCGCGAGACAGGTGCGGAGACCTATCCCGGAGTCGACGATGCGGACGCGTTCAACGCCGACGTCGTGGAGCGGACGCGCGGTCGCGCGGCCGCCGACGTGATCCGCGAGCTCGACGCCGCCCATGAGCGGATGATCGCCGAGCTCCAGCAACTGACGCCCGAGCGGATCCACGCGAACAACAGCTGGGTCGTCGGCGTCGTGGCCTCCGACACGTACGGTCATTACGCCCAGCACTTCGACGAGGTCTTCGCTGCCGTTCCGAAAAAGCCGGCGGAGCTCCTCGAGCGCATGCGCGAGGGCTGGCGCCCGTTCCGCCGCGGTCTGAATCGCCTCGGCCTCGTTCCGCTCTCGGAGAAGACGCCCGCGGGCTGGACCTACAAGGGGATGCTCGGGCACGTCGCGAACTGGATGGAGAAGATCCCGGACGAGATGCCGAACCGTCTCGCCGGGCGCCGCGGGCCGACGCCAGATGTCGACGCGGAGAACGCGCGTGAGGCGAAGGAGGGCGAGACGCGCTCAGCGCACGACGCGGTGAGCCGCCTGGATGCCGCGTACAAGACCGTTGTCGATCTCGTCACAGCACTTCCCGCGGACCGCGACATCCCCTTCCTCGCGACCCGCCTCGTGGTCGGCGAGACGTACGGCCACTTCGTCGAGCACAGCGGCGAGATCGAGGCGGCGCTGCCCCGCACCGCGGACGACTTCATCAAGACCATCGAGAAGGTCTGGAAGCCGTTCCGGGCGGTGATCCGCGAGCGCGGCCGAGCCGGGCTCACCGAGAAGACCTCGACCGGGTGGACCTGCAAGGACATCGTCGCGCACTCGATCGGCTGGATGGAGCAGACGATCCGCGAGATGCGGAGCGGCGAGCTCAGCACCGGCTGGACGAAGGAAACGATCGACGCCTACAACGCACGATCTGTGCGGACGCACGAGCTCGTCGGTCCTGAGGCGATCGTCGACGAGCTCGACACCGTCTATCGCAATCTCGTCGAGACGATCCGCGGTCTCGGCGACGGCCCGATCGACGAGCGCTTCGCGAGCACGATGCCCTACTACACGTACCTCCACTGGGAGGAGCACTTCGCGGAGCTCGGCGTTCCGCTATGAAGCGACCCATCCGCGTCGTCGTCGCGAAGGCCGGCCTCGACGGTCACGACCGCGGCGCGAAGGTCGTGGCACGCGCGTTGCGCGATGCCGGGATGGAAGTGATCTACACCGGCGTGCACCAGACACCCGAGCAAGTCGTCGAGACGGCCCTGCAGGAGGACGCCGACGCGATCGGCCTCTCACTGCTCTCAGGCGCGCACAACTACATCTTCCCGCGGGTCAGCGAGCTGATGAAGGAAAAGGGCCTGGACGACGTGCTTCTCTTCGGCGGCGGCATCATCCCCGAGGCGGACTGGCCGTCACTCGCGAAAGTCGGCGTCGAGAAAGTCTTTCCTCCGGGCGCGTCGCTCGAGGAGATCACGACATACGTGCGCGAGGCCGTGCCGCGAAAGCGTGGGGCCGCCGCATGACCTACCGCGAGAACCCATCGTTGCGGCAACCCGTCGAGAGAGAAGTCGGCGAGCAACGAGACAACGAGATAGCGCGCGACGTCAAGAAAGCGAGGGGGATAAAGATGGCAAAGAAGGACGACAGACCGGTCGACGCAGGACTTGCGGCACTCGTGGGCAAGAGCGAACAGGAGCTCATCGATTTTTGGAAGCAACGCTTCGGACTTATCGCGGCGATACCGGTGGATACAGCGCGCGTCGGCGCGCTCACGCCGCAGCTTCGCGAGCTCGTGCGCATCCAAAATCGCGAGGAGCGCAAGCGTCTCACCGCCGCGCGAATGAAGGCGTTCGTGCAGCTTCCGGGCGACCAACAGGAGCGGATCACGAAGACGCGCCAGGCCGCGTACAACGTCGACCGAGCCGTCCTCGAGGAGGACCAGCGAATGGTCGATGAGCTCCTGCCGACCATTGCGGAAGCCAGGAACTACCCAACCGCGGCTCGTTGAAGTTCGCTTGAACTTTTCGTACCGGGACGATCAGCTCCTCGTTCGCGATACGGTCCGCGACTTCGTGCAGTCGCGGATCGTTCCGAACGCCGAAGCCTGGAACGAGAAGGGCGAATTTCCGCTCGAGATCCTTCCCGAGCTAGCGGCCCTCGGTCTCACCGGACTCGCGGTGCCTCACGAGTACGGCGGCGCCGAGCTCGACGTGCTGACGATTGCGCTCGTGATGGAGGAGCTCGGCGCGGGCGACGGCTCCATCGCGCTCACTGTCGCCGCCCACAATTCGCTCTGCATCGGCCACCTGCTCATGGTGGCGAGCGAAGAGCAAAAGTCGCGCTGGCTTCCACCGTTAACCCGCGGCGAATACCTCGGATGCTGGGCGCTCACCGAGCCATCGTCGGGCTCCGACGCCATAAGCGTCCAGAGCCGCATCCGCCGCGAGGGCGACGACTACGTGCTCTCGGGGACAAAGCAATTCATCACCAACGGATCGATCGCCGGATTCGCGGTCATCCTCGCCGGCGCGGGCGAGCGCAAGCTTTCAGCGTTCGGCGTCCCCCGCGGGACCGACGGCTTTCGGGTCGGCCGCCGCGAGGAGAAGATGGGCCTTCACGCGTCGGATACCGCGCAGCTCGTGCTCGACGATTGCCGCGTCCCGGCAGCGGACCGTATCGGCCGCGACGGGGACGCCTTCACTGACGTGAAAGGCGTGCTCGACAGGGGGCGCATCGGGATCGGTGCGCTCGCCATTGGCCTTGGCCGGGCGTCGCTCGACATCGCGATCGGGTACGCGAAGGAGCGCAGGCAGTTCGGCAGACCGATCGCCGAATTCGAGATGATCCAATGGCGCCTCGCGCGGGCCCGCACCGAGCTCGACGCGGCTCGCCTTCTCGTTCACCGCGCCGCGACCCTCGCCGACTCGGCCCTGCGGTTCACCGACGCGGCGTCGAAGGCCAAGCTCTATGCGTCGGAGGCCGCGACGCGTGCCGCCGACTCGTCGCTTCAAGTACTCGGCGGATATGGATACCTCCAGGACTTTCCGATCGAACGCCACCTGCGCGACGTCCGTCTCATGGAGATCGGCGAAGGCACCAGCGAGATCCAGCGGATCGTCATCGCTCGCGAGCTCCTTCACGTCGACTGATGGCCGCGACGGCGACCGGCGACCTCCTCGCTCGCGCGCGCGGCGGTGACAAGCGGTCGATCGCGCGGCTTTTGTCGGTCGTCGAGAACGACGGGCCCGGCGCGGCCGAGGCGATGCGCGCGCTCTACCCGCAGACCGGACACGCCCAGATCGTCGGGATGACCGGCCCACCTGGCGGTGGCAAATCCACTCTGGTCAACCGTCTCGCCGGGATCTATCGCGAACGTGCGCCACGGGTCGCCATCGTCGCGGTGGATCCCTCCAGTCCGTTCACCGGGGGTGCGATCCTTGGCGACCGCATCCGCATGCGCGAGCGATTCCTCGACGACGGTGTCTTCATTCGCTCGATGGCGAGTCGCGGGCACGCCGGAGGTCTGGCTCGCGCGACCGCGCGCGTCGTAAACGTCCTCGACGCCCTCGGGACGGACGTCGTCCTCGTCGAGACCGTGGGCGTCGGCCAGGAGGAGGTCGACGTCATCCGCGTCGTGGACACCGTCTGTCTGGTGACCGTCCCGGGCCTCGGCGACGACATACAGGCGATCAAGGCGGGGGTCCTTGAGATCGCCGACGTGCTCGTTGTGAACAAAGCGGATCGCCCCGGCGCCGACGAGACCGCGCGCGACCTCGCGCAGATGCTCTCGCTCGCCAAGGATCGTCCCTGGAAGACTCCGATTTTGCGGACGTCCGCCCAGTCAGGGGACGGTCTGCCGCAGCTCGTCGAGGCGATCGACCGGCACGGGGCCTGGTCGCGCGAGTCGGGCGAGTACCAGCGTCGCCAGCGCGCGGCCGCGCGAAGCGAGGTCGAAGCGCTTCTGCAGGAGGCGCTGCTGCGCGAGCTCGCGGGCCGCGTTGGTGAATCTCGTCTCGACGCCGCGGTCGCTCGTGTCGCGGACCGCTCCATCGATCCGTATGCCGCAGTGGAGGAGCTCCTGCGCGGGTGATCGAGCTGACGCTCTTACGGACCGGTCTGATCGATCTGCCGCGCTCGACATTCTTTCCGGAGGGCGGACCCGAGATCATTCGTATTCCGGTGTGGTCGGCACTTCTTCGGACGAGCGAGGGCATCGTCCTCTTCGATACCGGTCTTCATCCCGTCCATGTCGACCGCCCCGACGCGACGTACGGCCCGAAGAGCTCCGTGAAACCGGTCATGGTTCGCGATGACGCGATCGTCGCGCGTCTCGCAAGCGTCGGGGTCCGTCCCGACGATGTCGCCATAGTCGTGAACAGCCATCTCCACTTCGACCATGCCGGCAACAACGGCGCCTTCCCAAAGGCGCGCTTCGTTGTCCAGGGTGAGCATCTCGCGTACGCGAAAGGCAAGCCGAACTTCCCGGGCGTGTATTGGGACATCCCGGAGCTGAGCTACTTGCCGGTAGCCGGGCGGACCCGCGTCGCACCCGGGCTGGAGGTGGTGCCGACCCCGGGGCACGCACCGGGGCATCAGTCGCTGATCGTTGATCTTCAGGAAACCGGACGAGTCGTGCTTTGCGGCGATGCCGCGTTCACGCGCGAGAACCTGGAGCGCGGCGTGATCCAGGCCCAGGACGACGGGGCCGCGACGGAATCGCTCGCGCTCATCCGCTCCCTCGTCGACGACGATCTCGACCGCGTCTTCCCGAGCCACGACGCCGCCGGTTGGCTGGGCTGGCGTCATGCGCCGGAGATATACCGCTGAGGACGCTCGTGCTCGGAGTGCTCGCGCACGTCAAGTGGTTCACCGACCCGCGGCTACACCCGACCCAGTACGCCATTCTGCTGAGCGCGCCGGTGATCGCAGCTTTCGTCTTGGCGATCGGAGCGACCGGCGTGGCGTACCTCATCCAACATCGCGTGCCCGAACCGAAGGCGATCCGCTCGCTGGAGCGCTACGCGAAGACCGGGCCGCTCGCGCTCCGCATCGCGCTCGGCGTCGCTCTCCTCGCCGCAGTTGCCGCGAACTGGCTTTTCGTCCCGTCGCTTGTACTCCATGACGACTCCGTCGGCGTCGCGCTCCGAGCGGTCGAGACAGCCTGTGGCCTCTTCCTATTGGCTGGGCTGTTCACGCGGTACGCAGCGATCGTCCTCGCGCTGCTTGGAGTCGTGGCGATGGTGCCGTTCAGCATCGAGAGCATCCTCGAGCAAATCCACATCCTCGGGATTGCCGTGTTTCTCTTCATCGCAGGGCCCGGCCCTGTTTCTCTGGACGCGCGCCGCGGGGCCGAGCTTGCACTGGACCATCGCAACGCCCCGGCCGTTGCCATCAATTTGCTGCGGATCGCGATGGGTTTCGGCATCGCGTACGGGGCATTGACCGAAAAGCTCCTCAACGCAGCGCTCGCGCAGGCACTCCTCGATCAGAGTCCGTTCCTCAACGTGCTGCGGCCGTTCGGCGTGAGCGACCCCGTCTTCATCTGGCTCGCCGGTGCGACGGAGCTCGTGATCGGTGTCGTCATTCTGTCGGGTCAGATCACCCGTCCGGTGATGGCGGTCGGCTTCGCGTTGTTTACGGTCACGCTGATCGTCTTCGGTCTCCCTGAGTTCATCGGCCACCTGCCGTACTACGGGATCATGCTCACGCTCTTCATCGCACCCGATGCGGACTCGTGGCACGTCCAGCGGGGACTGCGCCGGGCGGCATAGCGCCCGTATTGCGACCCGCGGCGGTGGCAGGAAACCTAGCCTCACACGATGCCTGCGTTCGGGCCCGCTCGATGTTGAAAGCCGCGATCCGAGTTGTATGGCGCTGTCCGCTTACGTTCCTCGTCGCCACGCTTCTCGTCGCCGTATTCGCGGTCGAGTCCTATCAGGTCTCATGGCAAACCCTCACGGTGGGTGGTGGTCTGATCACTCCGACACTCGCGCTTCGTGCCGCGGTCTACCCGCCGTCGATCGAGCACGGTGAGTGGTGGCGCTTCATCACCGCAGGCTTCATTCACTTCAACGTCCTGCATCTCGGTTTGAATCTCATTGGGCTCATCTACGCGGGCGTCTTCGTCGAGTCGCGCTTCGGACGACTCCGGTTCGCCCTTATCTACTCCGCAGCTCTGCTCGGTGGGAATGTGCTGGCGTACCTGACAACGATCGGGACGCGCGAGTTCACGGGCGGAGCGTCAGGGGCGATCATGGGTCTCTTCGGCGCGATCGTCGTGTTCGCGATGCGGTTCTGGAGCCAACGCGAGGTGGGCGGCTACGCGGCCGGTCCGATCGCCGCGACGCTTGTGAATGGCTTCCTGAGCCCCGGTGTCTCGAACGCCGCACATATCGGGGGCCTCGTCGTCGGGATCGGCGTAGCCGTCTTGGTGGGCATCAGGACGGGCCTAGCGGAAACCATCCGCGCCGCCGAAGCTGACGTTGTCCGCCGCGCCGAGCTCGAACGTGGCCCGACACCGCCGGAAATCTCAAACCTGATCGCGGACGATCCGCTCAACCGTTTGGAGCTCACCCGGTCGCCACTTGCGAGGATCGGCTTCGCCGGCCTCGGAATCCTCTTCATTCTGGCGGCGGGGATCGGACTTTCCGAGAGCTACGGGTGGTGGGCGGCCTTCTTCCTCGTTCTTGGACTGGCCTTCATCAACGGGACACGCCAACGTCTCGTGCTCGACCCGCGCGGCTTTCGGGCGACCGGACTCCCGTGGGGAAGAGGGCTCGTTCGATGGCGTGACATAGACCGGTTCTTCGTGACCACCATACGAGGCGCGAAGGTTGTCGGCTTCTTATACAGCCCGGCGTACGTGGCTCGGGCGGACGAGCGCGCGGGCCTTCTCGCGAAGCTGAACCTGGGGCAAATCGGTCAAGCGCCGAGCTTCGGGAATGCGAAGCGCCAGGCGGCGCTGATGGAAGAATGGCGTGTCCGCTGGAGCGGAGGCCGCGCGGACGTGTCCGAGTCCCTCGTCTCCGTCGGCTAGCCGAACGCGAGCCGAATGTCCGCGCGATCGTCCTCTACGTCGGGGTTGCGCACCAGATCGAGAAGCCGTGGGTCGTTCGGAAGGACGATGCCCGCGAATCCCTGCGCTTCGCGCTCCGCGCGGAGCGTCTTCCAGTCGGCGCGGCTTACGGGAATCTCGCAGATCGCCCAGCGCTCCGTGGTGCCTTCAGCGTCGGCGACCAGGACGGCATCGGCCCTCCGCTCACCGATGAAAAGACGACCGCGCGAGAGGCGATCGAGCGTGACGCGGACGGCTGCGTGTTCCGTCGCGCCGACGACGACAAGACGAGCACGCCAAGTCGTGGCCGCGAGCGCCGCAGCGAGGATCCAGGGATCCTGATCGTCGCGCGTGAGGACCCACAGCGAGTCGGCACCCGCCGCCTCGAGCGCGCGAGCATCGGCGAACAGCTCACCGACATCCCCACCGAGCCGGAGCTCGGCCCCGATCTTCATGGCAACCCGATGCTAGCGAGCGCCTAGCATCGTGCGATGCCTCGTCCACAGGCTCCTCCGGTCCAGATAGCGCGCTGGCGCGCCGGCGACTGGCGCGACGACAGCGATCAGGTCGCCGCCGAGGAGCCGCTTCAGCTGTCGCTCGATGGCAAGCCGCTATCCATCGTCATGCGGACGCCAGGCAATGACCTCGAGCTCGCGCTGGGACTTCTGTGGGCCGAGCAGGTCATCCGATCGCTCGACGACGTGGCTCGCGTACGCATCAGCGCCGAGGCACAGGAGAACGAGCCACGTGTGGCGGTCGCGAACGATCTCGTGGAATCGAATCAGGTCGACGTCTACCTCCGCGGGAGCGCGGGTCGCCGTCCGGAGCGTTCGTTCCTGGCCACGTCGGCATGCGGGGTTTGCGGGGCCACGACGGTCGAGTCGCTTGCGCTCGACTTCGCGCCCCTCCCACCCGGTCCCACGGTCGGCGCGGCGATGCTTCCACGGCTTTCGGACCGCCTCCGCGTGCAGCAGCGCATCTTCGAGTCGACGGGAGGCCTTCACGCGGCCGGACTCTTCGACGAGCGGGGCGAGCTACAGCTCCTTCGCGAGGACATCGGCCGGCACAACGCCGTGGACAAGGTCGTTGGGCGCGCGCTGCTCGATGGCCGGCTGCCGCTCGAGCGGTCGGTGCTCGCGGTGAGCGGGCGCGCCGGATACGAGGTCGTGCAGAAGGCGGTCGCGGCGGGCATCCCGATCCTCGCGGCGGTCGGCGCTCCCTCGAGCCTCGCCGTGGCCACCGCGGAGCGCTTCGGGATGACGCTCGTCGGCTTCCTTCGGGACGACCGGTTCAACGTCTACACCTCGCCCGAACGGATCGGGAGGTAGAAACTTGGCGGTAGCGCAGGACAAGCTCCACCCGAGTGCGCGAGCGATCGTGGATCAGCTCGCCGGGCTTCCGCCGCTTCCGACCATGACCCCGGCCGAGGCGCGCGGGCGTCCCGAGCCACTCGCGGCGGCGCCCGAGCCGGTGGCGAGCGTAACTGCGCGCACGATCCCGGGTCCCGGTGGGCCGATTGCGATTCGCATCTATCGGCCGAAGGACGCCTTGCGCGGCGGCCTCATTTACTTCCACGGGGGCGGCTGGGTCGTCGGTTCACTGGAAGGTGCGGACGGCGCGTGTCGTGCGCTCGCGAATCGCTCGCGATGCGTCGTGATCTCGATCGGCTACCGGCTCGCACCTGAGACAAAGTTCCCTGGTCCGGTCGAGGACGCCTATGCGGCGGTTCGCTGGGTCGCGGACAACGCCGCGGAGTTGCGGATCGATCCGACGCGCATCGCCGTCGGCGGATCGAGCGCCGGTGGCAACCTCGCTGCCGCGGCCGCGCTCGTCGCCCGCGATCGGGGTGGCCCGAGGATCGCGTTTCAGTTGCTGACGGTGCCGGCCACGGAGCTCAGCTCAAAGGCCGCATCGCATCGCGAATTCGCGGAAG
>Ga0209267_1000790_pt1 | contig 22577 bp, 17 predicted proteins | sample GraSoiAngelo_137_FD_185894 | JGI IMG/M metagenome (GOLD analysis project Ga0209267, IMG submission 185894) | Grasslands soil microbial communities from the Angelo Coastal Reserve, California, USA - 14_0929_09_30cm (SPAdes) (version 2) | ecosystem: Environmental > Terrestrial > Soil > Grasslands ... | reverse complement strand
CTTTGCGCACTTAACAGAATCCCCCGGCCCGCCGGCGTAGGCGGGCGACGCTCGCGTCGCGGCGCGCACTCGGTTGCGGGCGCGCACTCGGTTGCGGGCGCGCACTCGGTTGCGGGCGCGCACTCAGTCGCGGGCGCGCACTCAGTCGCGGCACAAGGCGGCGCGCGCCACGCCGTAGAGGCGCTTCAGTTCCTGCTCCATCTGCGATTGCAGTCGTGCGAGCGAGGGCGGGTCGGTAACCCGCGGCACATAACAGGGCGGCCCGATGGCGATTGCGATGCGCGAAAAGGGCATCGGGATCACGAACTTGTCCCACTTGATCAGCCACGCGCGCGAGGCCGCATACGCCATCGGCAGGATCGGCCGGCCCGACATCTGCGCCAGCAGCAGCGCGCCGGGCTTGAACCTGAAGCGCGGCCCGCGGGGCCCGTCGGGAGTGATGACGGGCGAGACGTTGTCCCGCACGAGCGCCTGGTAGTAATCGCGCAGCGCCCGCGCGCCGGTGTGGGTCGAGGAACCGCGGATCACCGCGCCGCCGAAGCGCCGCACCATCATTGCGCCGAGCTCCCCATCCACCGACGGACTGATGAGCCAGCCCACCGTCAGTCCGCGCGAGCGCTGCTCGACCAGGAACTTGCCGCAATACAGCTGATGCTGGTGCCAGTAGCACGGCACGAGCGAGGGCGCCCGACCCAGCGCCTCGTCGAGGTGAGCCACCCCTTCCACACGCGTCACGCGGCAGGTGAGCCACCAGGCGCGGATGATGGCCAGTCCCAGGGGCACCGCCAGCCGGTACAGCCAGCGTCGTGCCGCCGTCATGCGCCGTCCCGAGCGCGTGGTGGTGCGGTAGAGCGTGTTGCGCAATCGGCCGTCGTCGTCCCTCATCGGGCGAACAGCTCCTCGAGCGACAGCGCGCGTACGGTGAGCTCCCGCGGCCACTCACCGCGCAGGTCGGTGTGATATAAGATTAAGGTTTGGCTTTCAACAGCTTGCATGACCGCCGCCGCACCCGCGCACACCCAACCCCCCGAGGCTGAGCTGCAGTTCGACATCGGCTCCACGGATGACTCCCTGGAGCGCATGCTCGAGCTGTTCGCCCGTCTTGGAGACATCTATCGCGTGTTCGTGCCGGCACGCGGATCTTATACCTATGTCATTCACCACCCGGATGACGTCAAGCGGGTGCTGGTTGCCAATCATCGCAACTACACCAAGGGCGTCGGCCTGGATCGCGTCAGGATTCTGCTCGGCAAGGGCATCATGACGAGCGAGGGCGAGCTGTGGAAGCGCCAGCGCTACATGATGCAGCCGCTCTTCCACCGCCGCGTCCTCGGCGGGTTCGCGGGTGTCATCGCGGCGGCGAATGACCGCTGCATCGAGCGCTGGCAGGCGCTCGCGCAGCGTGGCGAGCTCGTGAATCTGACCGACGAGATGAGCGAGCTCACGCTCGAGATCGTTCTGCGCTCGATCTTCGGAGGCGACCTGGACCGCCTGACCCAGCAGCCCGGCGGCAACCCCTTCGAGGTGGTCGCGAAGCAACAGTCGCGCGACCTGCAGTTCGCGTACCGGTTTCGCTCGCTCACCAAGATCGTAGCGCAGCTCATCGCGCAGCGGCGCGCCGGGCACGAGGAGCACTTCGACTACCTCGCGATGCTCATGAGCGCGCGCGACAAGGAGAGCGGCGCCCCCATGGGCGAGCGTGAGCTCATCGACGAGGTCATGACACTCATCGTCGCCGGTCATGAGACCACCGCCAGCGGCCTCAACTGGACCTGGTACCTGCTTTCCCAACACCCCGGGGTGGAAGCGCGGCTGCATGCGGAGATCGACGCGGCATCCGCCACGCCGGCGCCGGGCCTGGCGCAGATGGAAGCGCTCACCTACACGCAACAGGTCGTCAACGAGGCCCTGCGCCTGTATCCGCCGGGATGGCTGCTGTCGCGCCGTACCATCGAGGCGGACGTGCTCGGCGGTTATCCGGTGCCGCCGGGCACCAACGTGCTCTTGCCGCTGTACCTGCTGCATCGTCACCCGCGCTTCTGGAAGGATCCGGAAGCTTTCTGGCCCGAGCGTTTCGCCCCCGAGCACGAGGCCGAGCGTCCGCGCTTTGCCTACATGCCCTTCGCCGCGGGCCCCCGCCATTGCATCGGCGAGACCTTCGCCCTCTACGAGATGCTCATGCACCTGTACAAGGTCGCGCGCCACTATCGCCTCAGCTACGTGCCCGACAGGCCCGTCGAGCTCGAGGCGCAGATCAACCTGCGCACCCGCTATCCGCTCCACATGAGGCTGGAACGCCGCTGATGTCCACAGTCACGACGCTCACGGAACTCATCGAGAGCAACCACGCCGTCCCGCGCAGCATCACCTATCACGCCGGCGAGGACGACGCGCGCGAGGTGTCGTTCGGGGAGCTGTACGAGCGGGCCCTCGGGATCCTGTACCACCTGCAGCGCCTCGGCGCGCGCCGCGGCGACACACTGATCCTGTTCCTGGCCAACAACGAGCAGTTCATCGACGTGTTCTGGGCCGCGATCCTCGGCGGCATCGTGCCCGTGCCCGTGGCGCTGGGCATCAGCGACGAGCACCGCATGAAGCTGCTGCGCATCGCGCGCCGGCTCGGCGAGCCCTTCCTGTACACCGAGCGCCGCGCGCTCGAGCGCATCGGCAGCTTCGCGGCCCAGGCGGGCGAGAGTGCGCTGTTCGAAGGGCTGCGAACGCGCGCTTTCCTGGTGGACGACCTGGACGACATCTCGCGCGCCGGCAGCGTGCAGCGCGCGCTCCCCGGTGACACCGCCTTCATTCAGTTCTCCTCCGGCTCCACCAGCGAGCCCAAGGGCGTGGTGCTCACCCACGGCAACATCATCGCCAACTGGCGTGGCGCGACCGAAGCCGCGGGCTTCAACGAGCACGACGTGAGCCTGTCGTGGATGCCGCTCACCCACGACATGGGCCTCATCGGTTTTCATCTGGTCATGTTCGCCAACCGGGTGCACACGCACCTCATGCCCACGGAGCTCTTCATCCGCCGGCCGCTGCTGTGGCTCACCCTCGCATCGAGGGTGCGCGCCACGATCCTGTGCTCGCCGAACTTCGGTTACAAACACTATCTGAAGGTGCTGGGGGAGCGGTCGGTGGAGGGAATGGACCTGTCCGCCGTGCGGTTCATTTTCAACGGCGCGGAGCCGATCTCGGTCGAGTTGTGCGACGAGTTCCTCACCAGGCTCGCGCCCGCGAAGCTGCGGCGCAACGCCATGTACCCCGTGTACGGGCTGGCGGAAGCCTCGCTGGCGGTGAGTTTCCCGCCGGTGGGGGCGCCGCTGCGCACCATCACGCTCAACCGGCACCGCATGAACGCCGGCGACCCGGTCGAGCTGGTGGACGCGGCCGACCGCGACGCGGTGCAACTCGTGTGCGAAGGACGGGCTATTCCCTATTGCCGCGTGCGCATCGCGGACGATGAGGACCGCGAGCTGCCCGAGGAGCGCATCGGCCACCTGCACATGACGGGGGACAACGTCACGCGCGGCTACTACGAGGACCCCGCGGCCAACGCCGCCGCGTTCACCGCCGACGGCTGGCTGCGCACCGGTGACCTCGGCCTGATGCACGGCGGGGAGCTGTATGTCTCGGGCCGCGCCAAAGAGATCATCTTCGTGAACGGCCAGAACTACTATCCGCACGACCTGGAGGCCATCGCGCAGCGCACCCCGGGGCTGGAGCTCGGCAAAGTGGTCGCCGCCGGTTTACGGGCGCGCGGCGCGCAGATCGAGGAGCTCGTGGTGTTCGTGCTTCACCGCGGCGGCGTGCCGGAGTTCCTGCCGGTGGCGGCCCAGGTCGCGCGCCTCATCAACGAGCAGACCGGGCTCGAGGTGGCGCAGGTGGTGCCGGTCAAGCGCATCCCCAAGACCACGAGCGGCAAGATCCAGCGCCACCTCCTCGAGGAGAGCTACGCGGACGGGGAGTTCGACGCGGACCTGAGGGAGCTCGCGGCGCTGCGCGCCGCGCAGCGGGAGCCGGAGTCGGGCACGCGCACCGAGATCGAGCACAAGCTCAAGACCATCTGCGATGCCGCGCTGCAGGGCAAGCGCGTGGACATCCACGACAACCTGTTCGAGATCGGCGCGAGCTCGCTGAAGCTCATCGAGATCCACGAGCAGATCGACCGCGAGTACCCCGGGCAGGTGGACCTGACCGAGCTGTTCGACTTTCCGACCATCGCCGAGCTCGCGCAGCACCTGCAGGGCAAGCTCGCGCAGGCCTGAAGCGAGGGCACCGTGGCGGCAAAATTCACAAGTTGGGGCCGTTTTGTGCCTATAATGTCACGATATGGAGCTTAGTGCCCCATCAGCCGCCGCCAGCGCCAGCCAGCGCTGTGAGGGGCGGCTGTCCGATTGCGGAATCCGCCCGACCGCGCAGCGGGTGCGCATCGCCACGCTGCTCCTGTCGGCGCCCCAGCACCTGTCCGCCGAGCAGATCCTGGCGAGCCTGCGCGCCGCGGGGGCGCGCGTGTCCAAGGCCACGGTGTACAACACGCTGAACCTGTTCGCCGCGCATGGCCTCATTCGCCAGCTGTCGGTGGACGGCTCGCGGGCCTGGTTCGACTCCAATGTCGAACCGCACTATCACTTTCACGATCTCGAGAGCGGCGCCCTGATCGATGTTCCCGTTCCGGCCGTGGCGTTCAGCAGCCTGCCTGTGCCACCGCCGGGAACCGAGGTGGCCGGGATCGATCTGGTCATCAGGCTGCGCAAAAAAATGTAGAATGCGCGGTTTTCCCCGTGACGTTGCGCCGGGATAGCTCAGTTGGTAGAGCAGCGCATTCGTAATGCGCGGGTCGTAGGTTCGAGTCCTATTCCCGGCACCATTCCCTGGCCGCCGCGCGTCTCGGCCCGTCGCCCGCCGACCTCCCCCTGGCGCGTCCGGCGGAGAATTGCGCGGGATGGCGTTTAAACTTGACCGCAACTGGCCGGCTCAAAAGACGGACGGGCGCGATGCGATCGGCCCGTAACATAAGGAACTCCGCGTGGGCACGAACCCGGAACACGTCCCAGACGCGCTTGCGGCGCACAGCGAGCCCGTGAGGTGGATCGGGCGCGACCGACTCGGGTTCGACCGCCTCACCCCCGATAGCCCGGTGCACCCCACATCCCCGCACACGGGCCCGATCGAGGCGCCGCAGGCGGGACTGCGCCGCAAATGGCTGCTGCCGGCAGGCGCGGTGCTGCTGGCGCTGGCGATCAGTGCCGTGCTGTGGAGCACCCTGCACTCGAAGCCGAAGCTCGTGCCGCTCGCCGACCAGCGCAACGTGCCGCTCATTTCGGTCATGACGCCGGGACTGAAGGCCGTGACCTCGAGCGTGACCTTCACAGGCGCGATCGCGGCGCGCTATGACATGCCGATCGGCAACGACGGGGAGACCGGCCGGATCGTTGCGGTCTACGTGGAGCCCGGCGATCACGTGCAGCGCGGGCAGCCGCTCGCGAAGCTCGATCAGTCGGTGCTCATTCCGCAGGTCAATCGCCTCGCGGCCGCGCTCGAGCAGGCGCAGGCGCAGGCGGCGCTGTCTGCGGCCGAGTATCGGCGCGCGCAGGGGGTCGAATCGGCCGGCGCGCTGTCGGCGGAGGACATCGAAAAGCGCCGCGCCACCGCGGTGACGGATGCGGCGAACGTCAAGGTGGCGGCCGCGCTGCTGGCGGAAGGCCAGGCGCGCCTGAATCGTACTCGCATCGTCGCGCCCATCGCCGGCACGGTCCTCACGCGCCGGGCCGAAGTCGGCCAGATCGCCAATCCGGGCGGCGAGGCGCTGTTTCGGGTCGCGAGCGGCGGTGAGATCGAGATGCGCGGCCAGCTCGCGGAGCAGGATCTCGCCCAGGTCAAGGTCGGTGACGCGGCGAGCGTGCACCTGACCGGCCTGCCGCAGGCCTTCGAGGGGCGCGTGCGCCTGCTCGGCGCCATCATCGATCCGCAGACCCGGCTCGGGGAAATTCGCATCACGCTCAAGCCCGACCCGGCGCTGCGCCCGGGCGCGTTCGCGCGCGGCACGGTGGCGGTGAACAAGGCCCTGCGGCCGGTGGTGCCGCAGACGGCGGTTCTGACCGATACCGGCGGCAGCTACGTGTACCTCGTGAATGCCCAGAGCCACGCGGAGCGGCGCGGCGTGCGCGTCGCCGACACCTCCGACCAGGGCGTCGTGATCTCCTCGGGTCTCACCGGCTCCGAGCGCGTCGTGACCACCGCGGCCGGCTTTCTGCGTGACGGGGAAGAAGTGAAGGCCGTGGCGGCACCCGCCACTCTGCCCTCGCCCTGAAGGCGGGAGCCGCGCGGATGAAGAATATCTCAGCGTGGGCGATCCGCCACCCCCTGCCCCCGATCGTACTGTTCGTGGTGCTGCTGTTCATGGGCATCGTGTGCTTCGTGCGCCTGCCCGTGACCGCCGACCCCGATATCTCCTTTCCGGGCGTGTTCATCGGCGTCGGCCAGCCCGGCGCGGCGCCGCAGGAGCTGGAAACGCAGGTGATGCAGAAGGTCGAAGGCGCGGTCGCCGGCATCGGCAACATCGACAACATCACTTCCTGGGCGGTCGAAGGCCAGGCGAACATATTCATACAGTTCGAGATCGGCACCCCGATCGACCGCGCGGTCGCCGACGTGCGCGATGCGGTCGCCAAGGTGCGGGTGCTGCTGCCCCAGGGCATCCAGGAACCCACGGTCCAGCGCATCAATGCCGACGGCGGCCCGATGGTCCTCTACGCGGTCAGCTCGAGCTCGCTCACGGAGGAGGAGCTGTCCTGGTTCGTCGACAACACCATCACCAAGCGGCTGCTGCAGGTGACCGGCGTCGCGCAGGTGCAGCGCGGCGGCGGGGTCAACCGCGAGATCCGCGTCGAGCTCGACCCGGCGCGCATGCAGGCGCTCGGCATCACCGCCGTCGAGGTCAACGAGCAGCTGCGCTCGCTGAACCTGGACTCGCCCGGCGGCCGCGCGCAGCTCGGCGGCGGCGAGCAGGCCATCCGCGTGCTCGGCGGCGCGCGCACCGCGGCCGCCCTCGGCGCTAGCCAGATCGCCCTGTCCGGGGGGCGCTTCGCGCGCCTCTCGGATCTGGCGGAGGTGCGCGACGGCGTCGGCGAGGTGCGCACGATCGCGCGCCTCAACGGCCGCCCGGCGACCACCTTTGGGGTGATCAAGGCCAAGGGTTACTCGGACGTCAGCGTCGATAACGGCATGCAGGTGGAGCTCGCCAAGATCCGCAAAGAGAATCCGCAGGTGAAGCTGACGCAGATCTTCACCAGCGTCGACTACACCAAGGCGACCTACCACTCGGCGCTGAGCGCGCTGCTGGAAGGCTCGGTGCTCGCGGTGCTGGTGGTGTTCCTGTTCCTGCGCGACACGCGCGCCACGCTGATCTCGGCGCTCGCCATCCCGTTGTCGGCGATCCCGACGTTTGCGTTCATGCAGTGGATGGACTTCACGCTGAACTCGATCAGCCTGCTGGCCCTGTCGCTGGTCGCCGGCGTGCTGGTCGACGACGCGATCGTCGAGATCGAGAACATCGTGCGCCACATGCGCATGGGCAAGAGCGGCTTCCAGGCCGCGCTCGAGGCCGCCGACCAGATCGGACTTGCGGTGGTGGCGACCTCGGCGACCATCATTGCGGTGTTCGTGCCCGTGAGTTTCATGGGTGGCCTCACCGGGCAGTACTTCAAGCAGTTCGGCCTCACCGTCGCGGCGGCGGTGTTCTTCTCGCTGCTGGTGGCGCGCCTGATCACCCCGGTCGTCGCCGCCTATACCCTGAAGTCCGACAACGTCGCCCGGCACACCGACGGGCCGATCATGGCCTGGTACCAGCGCCTGCTCGGCTGGTGCGCGGTGCATCGCTGGAAGACCGTGCTGGCAGGCCTCGGGTTCCTGGCGTTGTCGGCGGTGGGCGTGGCTCTCTGCTCGTTCTCCTTCATACCCGAGTCGGACGTGGGCACCAGCTTCCTGAGCGTCGAGCTGCCCCCGGGCGTGCGCCTCGAGGACACCGCGCGAGTCACCGCGGCCGCCTACCGCATCATCGCCCGCCAGCCGGAAGTGAGGGACATAGTCGAATCGGTCGGCACGAGCGATGAGGGTGTGCGTCAGGCCGAGCTCGACATCGCGCTGCTGCCGGCGAGCGAGCGGCGCGTGACCCAGCGTCAGTTCGAGGACCGCGTCACCCAGGAACTGAAGGTGATTCCGGACGCACAGCTGCACTTCAATCGCAACGGCAACGGCCGCGATGTCAACATCTACATCACCGGCGACGACCCGCAGCTCACCTACAACACGGCCCGCCGGGTGGTCGAGGAGATGAGCAAGCTGTCCTTCGTGCGTGACGCGCGTATCAACAACGACCTGCCGCGTCCGGAGATCCTGGTGCACCCGCACCTGGATCTCGCCTCACAGCTCGGCGTGACGGTCGAGCGAATCAGCGAGACCATCCGCATCGCGACCCTCGGTGAGCTGGATCAGAACAGCGCCAAGTTCTCGCTGTCGGATCGGCAGGTGCCGATCCGCGTCAGCCTGCTGGAGGAAAGCCGCAAGAGCCTGACGACGCTGGAGAACCTGCCGGTGCCCACCGCCGGCGGGGGGACCGTACCGCTGAAGGCGGTCGCCGACATCAGCTTCGGCGAGGGTCCCACGCGGGTGCGCCGCTACAACCAGAGCCGCCGCCTGTTCATCGATGCGGACCTCAAGGGCGCCGAGCTCGGGGATGCGATGAAGGCCATCTACAAGCTGCCGACGCTCAAGCACCTGCCGCAGGGGGTGCACCTGGTCGAGATCGGCGATGCCAAGTACATGAACGAGCTGATCGCCAATTTCTCCATCGCCATGGCCACCGGCATCCTGATGGTGTTCGCGGTGCTGGTGCTGCTGTTCGCACGGGTGCTGCAGCCGATCACCATCCTGTCCTCGCTGCCGCTGTCGATCGGTGGGGCGGTATTCGCGCTGCTGATCACCGCACACTCGATCTCCCTCGGGGTGATGATCGGGTTCCTGATGCTCATGGGCATCGTCGCCAAGAACTCGATCCTGCTGGTGGACTTCGCCATCGAGGAGATGCGCGCCGGTAAGGATCGGCTCACGGCGATCCTCGAGGCCGGCCACAAGCGCGCGCGCCCGATCGTCATGACGACCGTCGCCATGATTGCCGGCATGCTGCCGGTGGCGGTCGGACTGGGCGGTGACACGGCCTTTCGCCAGCCGATGGCCATCGCGGTCATCGGCGGTCTCATCACCTCCACGGGACTGACGCTGGTCATCGTGCCGGCGGTCTTCACGCTCATCGATGACATCGAGCGCTGGCTCGCGCCGCGCTTCGGCCGGGTGCTCACGGCGCAGCCGCCGCCCGCCGGCACGCAACCGCATCCGGTAAACTAAGACGGAATGCTGACCGAGGTTTCCCCGGGCAACGGCAACGCCTCCATCACCACGCCGCCGCTCGCGCCCGCGCGCCCGGCCTGGTGGGCGCGGTTGCTGGCGCGCATTCCGCTGCGCGCGCTGTACGGCTTTGCCGGCCTCCTCGGCTGGCTCGCGTTTCGGGCGTTCCCGTACCGCCAGCACGTGGTGCGCGAGAACCTGACCCGGGCATTCCCCGACTTCGACGAGACGCGCCTGCGCTCGGTGATGCGCGGCTACTACCTCGGCTTCGCGCAGATGCTGGTGGAGGTCCTCAAGTCGGTGACGCTGCCGGCGGAGGAGATCCGCCGGCGCGTGCGCATCGTGAATCTCGATGCGCCCCGCGCCCTCCTCGCGCAGGGCCAGTCGGTGCTGCTGGTGGCGGCTCATCAGTGCAACTGGGAATGGATGCTGCTCGCGCTGTCCCTCGAGCTCGGCTATCCGCTCGATGCCGCCTACAAGCCGCTGGTGGACAGCTGGGCGGAGCGCGAGATGATGAAGGTGAGAACGCGTTTCGGCAGCCGCCTGGTGCCGGCCAGGGACCTGCTGGCGGACATCATCAAGCGCCACGACGTGGTGCGCGCCGTGGCGCTGGTCGCCGACCAGGAACCGACCACCAGCGAGCACAAGTACTGGACCCGCTTTCTCAACCGCGACACCGCCTTTTACCTGGGGCCTGAGGAAATCGGGCGTGTGACACGCTTTCCGGTGTTCTTCATCGCCATGCGCCGCACCGCGCGCGGCTACTACGAAATGCACTTCGAGCCGCTCGCCGGCCCCGCACAGCCCCTGCCCGCGGGGGCGCTGACCGAGCGTTACGCGCGCCGGGTGGAGGAGCAGATCCGCTCCGCGCCCTGCGACTGGCCCTGGTCGCACAAGCGCTGGAAGCTGAAGCGCTCGCTCTACCAGCGCCAATAAAAAGCCGGCCCGCGCACGCACGCGCGGGCCGGCCAGGGGATGCGCCTGTCAGTTGTTCACCGCGCCGGCGGTGATCCACGCCCGCACCTGATCGATCGTCGCCTGGTCGAGGAACGGACCGCCGAGGGGCATGCGGTTGCCCGTGATCGTGGCGGCGCCCTCGAGCTTCAGCACCACGTAGCTGTTGTCCGGATCGCCCGGCTTGACGCGCTGGAGTGCCGGCTGCTCGACGCTCGCCACATTGACGATGGAGGCGTAGATGTGGCTCGGCGTCAGGTCCATCGACGCGGGGAGCGACGTGCCGCCGCCGGTGTGGCAGCCGCCGCAGACGCTGAACGCGCTGGACTTGAGCTGCGTGAGGGTTGGCGCGGCGGGCGGTGTTGACGAGGCGTTGATCTGCCCGCGGATCGCACCGTTGGCATCGGCGGGCGTCTTCACATTCACGTACAGCTTGTTGGCGGTGAAGTTGCCGACGTCACTCGCGGTGATGGCTGCGAGCTCCGTGGACCAGTGGCCCAGGTTGACGCTGTCCTTGGTGAGGGCGACGAGCTTCGGTCCGCTGGCGCCCGCGGCCCCGGTATCGACCTCCGCCCCCGTCGCATCGTCCACGCCGGTGGAGTTGACGTGAACGGTGAGCGTGTTGGCGGCCGCATCCACCGTCGCGGCGGCAACGCCGGAGGCGGTGATCGTGACCGGCGGTACCTCCTGGGAGCCGGCCAGGGCCGAGAAGATCACCGTGACGGTGTCGGGGGTGATCTGGCCGCGGATCTCGCCGGCGGGATTGGCGGCGGAGGTCGCGATCACGTAGAGCTTGCCCTGCAACAGCGCGGTCACCTGGTCGGCGGTGAGCAGCGCCCCCGCGGGCACGTCCCACTCACCCGCGGCGCCGCCATTGGCCGCGAGCGTGATCAGGCTGGCCCCGCTTGCGCCCGCGAAGGCCTCGTTGATGGTCACGGCGCTCGCGCTGACGCCGCTCAGCGTCACCTTGCCGCTGATGGCGCCGCTCGCGAGCTTCACGGTCAGATTCCCGGTTCCGGTGGCGGTGGAGTTCGGCGCCGGGAAGATCTGCGCCGCCGCCAACGCGACGCTGAAGGCCGGACTGTTCTTTACCGCAATGGTGAGGGCCGCCGAGGTGGCGGTCTGATTCTGGCTGTCGCTGACCTTGCCGGTGAGCGTGTGGTTGCCATCGCCGACCGTGGTGCTGTCCCAGCTGACGGTGTACGGAGCGGCGCTCGCCGTTGCCACGATCGCACCGTCGACCAGGAAGTCGACCCGCGTGATCGAGGCGCCGCCCATGGCGGCCGCGCTGGCAGTGAGCCTGACGGTGCGATTCACGGTCGCTCCGGGGGATGTCATGGTGATGGTGGGCGCGGGGCACGTACCGCCGTAGGCGCCGCCGCAGGCCATGGAGCCCGAGCCGCTGCTACCGCCGTAGCCACCGCAGGCGCTGAGGATCAGCGCCAGCGCGCCCGCCATCAACAGCAGCGCTCGACGCGCATGTTTGAAACCGAGAATGTGTCGCATGTGAAACCTTCCAATGTATCTGTCCGCTGGTAGGTGTCGGTGGCGACCGCGGCGGTTTAGGCGCTGGCGAAAAAAAAGATTCGGCGGGAACGGAAACCAACATCGCGTACCGCGCCCACTCACGGCTCGATTTCGCCTGCAAGGAGCGGTGTGATGGTCTGTGTGTCAGGCATGCGCCTATTGGTTCTATGTAGCGTGACAATCGTGAGCGCGTGCGCGGGCAACGGCGCCGGCCTCGACGCCAACGGCCAACCGCTCGGCAGCGGTAGCGCGCCGCCACCACCATTAACGGCCGACTTCCAGTCAATTCAGGACAACGTGTTCACGCCGATCTGCGTGCGTTGTCACAGCGGCGCCGCTGCCCCACAGGGCCTGGAACTCGACGCCGCGCACAGCTACGCGCTGCTGGTCGGTGTTCCCAGCGACGAGCAGTCGGGTCTGTTGCGCGTCAGGCCCGGCGCGCCCGACAGCAGCTATCTGGTTCTGAAACTCGAGGGCGCCGCCGGCATCGTCGGCGTGCAGATGCCGTTCGGCGCACCCGCGCTGCCGCAGTCCACCATCGACGTGATCCGCCAGTGGATCAGCGACGGCGCGGCCAACTCACCGGCCGCCGCTGCCAGCTCGGCAGCCTTTGCGGTCATGGCCATCTCGCCGGCGCAGGAGGCGACGCTCTCCGCGCCGCTGACGCGCATGGTGGTGGCGTTCAATCACGAGCTCGACGCCTCGCTGGTCAACGACACCACCGTGCACCTCGAGCACCTGATCGGGGAGGCGGCCGAACCGGCCGGGCCGTTCGGCGCCGAGCTGGCCGAGGGAAATCCGCGCGTGCTGCTGATCACTCCGCGCCGCGCGCTCGGCGCCGGCCGCTACCGTCTCACGTTACGCGGCAACGGCGGCGGCGCGCTTGCCGATGTCGATGCGCGAGTACTCGGCGATGACTACACCCGTGAATTCACCGTGGACACCACACCATGATTATCCATTCACTGCGCTTCAGCGCCCGCTGTCTGACACTCGCGGTACTGCTCGCCGCGGGGGCACACGCCGAGCCGTACCTCGCCGTCGCCCAGGGCCTCAAGTGCAGTCAGTGTCATGTCAATCCGACCGGCGGCGGCCTGCGCAATGCCTTCGGCAACGTGTTTGCGCAGACCCAGTTGCCGGCGCATCGCGTCGATACCGGCAGCGACGTATGGGCAGGGCAGTTATCGCGCTACCTCGCGCTCGGCGCCGACCTGCGTTTCGATGCGCAGGCCCAGCAGGTCCCGCACAGCAAGACCCTCGAGGACTTCCAGATGGAGCAGACGCGGCTCTACGTCAGCGCCAGCGTGATACCCGAGCGGCTGCTGGTGTACGTCGATGAGCAGCTGGCACCGGGCGGCGCGCTCAACCGCGAGGCCTACGGCCTGTTCTGGTCGGCCGATCACAGCTGGTACCTGAAGGGCGGACAGATGTACCTGCCGTTCGGCTTGCGACTGCAGGATCAGACCTCGTTCGTCGGGCAGGTCAGCGGCATCAACATGACCACGCCCGATGAGGGCGTGGAGTTCGGCTGGCTGAAGGGTCACTGGGATGCGCAGCTCGCCGTGAGCAACGGCACCGCCGGCGGCGCCGGCACCAGCAACGGCAAGCAGTCGAGCGCGCAGCTCACCTGGGTCGAGTCGCTGTGGCGGCTCGGTGCGGCCGCCAACTACAACGACGCGGCCGCCGCCGGCAGCAGGAGCGCCTGGGGAGTGTTCGGCGGACTGAAGACCGGCAATGTCGCCTGGCTCGGCGAGGCCGACCTCGTCGATGACCGCAGCCTTCCCGGTGGCGGGGTGAAGACGCTCGCGACTCTGGTGGAAGCCGACTGGACCCTCGCCCGCGGCCACAATCTCAAGGTCACGGCAGAGTACCTCGATCCGAACCGGCGCGTGGCGCACGATGCACAGACTCGCTGGAGCCTGCTGTACGAGCTGACGCCGGTGCAGTTCGTGCAGCTGCGCGCCGGGGTGCGCTACTCGGACGGCATACCGCAGCTCGCCAGCGAGCACACGCGGCTGTACTTCCTCGAGCTGCACGGGTTCTTCTGAAACCGGCCCGCGCATCCTGCGCGGGCCGGCCAGGGAGCCAGAAGCTTCAGTTGCCCGGTGCTCCGATCTGTCCGCGAAGCGCGCCGCCCGCCTCCACCGGCGTGGCGATGCTCACGTACCACTTGCCGGCCTCGAAGTGGCCGACGTCGGCGGCACTGATGGGGGCAAGCTCCGTCGACCAGTGCCCCATCTCGACAGAGTCCTTGCTCAGCACGGCGAGCTTGCGCCCGGTGGCGGCGCTGTCCACCTGCGCTGCATCCGCATCGTCCACGCCCGTGGAGTTGACGTGAATGCTGAGCGTGTACGCGCTCTTATCCACCGTCGTAGCTACGACGCCCCCGGCCGCAGGGCTGACCGAGCGCGCTTCGGCAGCGGGGGCCATCGTGGAGAACGTCACGGCGACGTTGTCGGGGGCGATCTGCCCGCGGATCTCCCCGCGCGGATTGGCCGCGGAGGTTGCGATCACGTAGAGCTTACCCTGCGACAGCGCAGTCAGCTGTTCGGCGGTGAGCAGTGCATCGGCCGGCACTTCCCACTCAGCAGTGTTGTCGCCGCTGGGCGAGAGCCTGATGAGGGCAGGTCCGGTCGCGCCAGCGAAGCCTTCATTGATGGTCACCGCAGTCGCGCTGAGGCCCGTCAGCTTCACCGTGCCGCGCGTGGCGCCGGTGTCGAGCTTCACGGTCAAGTCGGCCATTCCGGAAGCCTGAGACATCGGCGCGGGGAAGATCTGCGCCGCAGTCATGGCAACAGCGGCGATCGCCATACCCGTCGTGTTGATCATGATGGCCGGCGTGGTCGCCGTGTCGCCCGCACTGTCGGTCACCTTGGCGGTGAGCGAATGGCTGCCCTTGGTCACGGTCGTGCTGTTCCACATGTACGTGTAGGGCGAGCTGGTCACCGTTCCCACCGCCGTGCCGTCGATCAGGAATGCGACGCTCGTGACCGTAAGACCGTAGGTCGAGGAAGCACTTGCAGTCGCCGTCAGCGCAACCGTGCCACTCACGGTCGCTCCCGATGCCGGGGCGGTCAGGGTAACGGTCGGCGGAGGGCAGGCATTGGAGTAGCCGCTGCCGCAGCTCAAGGAGCCCCCCGAACCACCGCCACCGCCGCCGTAGCCCCCGCCGCAGGCGGTTAGGATCAGCGGCAAGGCGGCTGCCGCCAGCAGCGCGAGGACCGGACATCCAGATCCAAGAGGGGTAGTGCGTCGCATGTGAAGACCTCCCGCGCGCCTGTCCTCCAAGTGAGTGTCGCTGGTGCACGCGGGGGTTTCCGGGGGAGCACGGAAATGATCGCCGGGAACGGCAACCCGCTTGCCGGCCCCGGTATCCCTCAAGCTTCGGCTGCGGCGGAGCTGTTCGGCTACGCGGGTTTTTCCGACTCGCGGCGCAGCTCGCGGGGCAAGGCGAAGAACACGTTCTCCTCACGGCCGGCGATCTCGCGCGGCGCCTGCGCACCCCAGCGGCCGAGCTGCTCGAGCACCTGCTGCACCAGCAGCTCGGGCGCCGAGGCTCCGGCGGTGACGCCGACGGCGCGCTTGCCCGTGAACCATTCGGCGCGCAGGTCCGCCGGGCCGTCGATCAGATAGCCGGGTACCCCGGCACGGTCGGCGAGCTCGCGCAGGCGGTTGGAGTTGGAACTGGTGCGCGAACCCACCACCAGCAGCACGTCGCACTGCCCGAGAAGCTTCTTGACGGCGTCCTGGCGGTTCTGGGTCGCGTAGCAGATGTCTTCGCGGCGCGGGCTGGCGAGTTGCGGGAATCGGCGCCGCAGGGCTGCGGCGATCTCCGCGGTGTCGTCCACGGAGAGCGTGGTCTGGGTGACGGACGCCAGCCGCCCGGGGTCGCGCACCTCGAGCGCGCCGACATCAGCCAGGTTCTGCACCAGATGGATGCGGCCACCGTAGGAGCCATCGAAGCGGCCCATGGTGCCTTCGATTTCCGGGTGTCCGGCGTGTCCGATCAGGATCACGTCGCATCCCTCGCGCGCGTAGCGCTGTACTTCCATGTGCACCTTGGCCACCAGCGGGCAGGTCGCGTCGAACACCGTGAGACGCCGCGCCCGGGCCTCCTCCTCCACCGCGCGCGACACCCCGTGGGCGGAAAAAATCACCGTACCGCCCGCGGGCACCTCGGCGAGCTCATCCACGAACACCGCCCCGCGTGCCCGCAGGCGCTCCACCACGTGGTGATTGTGAACCACCTCGTGACGCACGTGGATCGGCGCGCCGAACAGCTCCAGCGCCCGCTCGACGATGTCGATGGCGCGATCGACACCGGCACAGAAGCCGCGCGGGTTGGCGAGCAGCACCTGCATCAGCCGCGCACCCGCCTGGCCGCGCGGGTCTCGCGCCAGGCATCGATCAGCAGCACCACGGCGCCCACGGTGATGGCCGAATCGGCCAGGTTAAACGCGGGGAAATACGCCTGCCGCCAGTGCACATGAATGAAGTCTACCACCCGGCCCAGAGTCAGGCGGTCGATCATGTTGCCGAGCGCCCCGCCGACGATGAGCGAGAGCCCGCAGGCGAGCAGGCCGTGGACCGCGGCGCGCAGCCGCCGCAGCCACACGATGAGGGTCGCGCTCACGCCCAGCGCGAGCAGCACGAACAGCCAGCGCTGCCAGCCCGAGGCCTCCGAGAGGAAACTGAAGGCCGCACCGGTGTTGTAGGTGAGAATGACGTCGAGCACCGGCAGCACGTGCACCCGCTCGAGCGGCGCAAAATGCTGCACCATCCAGGCCTTGATGAGCTGGTCCGCCGCGATGATCAGCGCCGCCAGCGGCAGGAAGCGCCAACCGCTCGCCGCCGCCGGCAGGGCGCCCGCCGCGCCCGCGACCTGCGCCGGCCGCGCCGGCGTGCTGCCGTTGCCCGCCTCGCTCATGCGAATTTCCTGCGCTCCCCCGGACCTTCGATGTTGCTGACGCAGCGTGCGCACAGCTGCGGGTGGCGCGCGTCCGAGCCGACATCCGCGCGCCGGTGCCAGCAGCGCACGCACTTGGGATCGGCGCTCGGCTGCGCGAGGATCCACACGCCGCTGCGGCCGGTGTTGGCGGCGGGCACCGCTGCCGCGGGAGCCAGCGCAGCCTCGTGCACCTGCGCGTGCGAGGTGATCAAGAAGAACCGCAGCTCCTCGCCGAGGGCTGCGAAGCGCGCGAACTCCTCCGCCACGCAGTACACCTCGACCCGGGCATCGAGCGGTGCGCCGATGGTGCCGGTGTCGCGCAGCTTTTCCAGCTCACGCGTGACGTCGGTGCGTAGCTGCAGGAGTGCGTCCCAGTCGATGGAATCGGCGGGCGCTTGCGGCAGGGTATGCCAGGTCTCGTGAAACACCGACTCGCCTCGCTCGCCCGGAAGATGGCGCCAGACCTCCTCGGCGGTGAAACTGAGGATGGGCGCGAGCCAGCGCACCATGCACTCGGCGATGTGAAACATGACGGTCTGCGCCGAGCGGCGCGCGGCGCCCGCGGCGGGCGTCGTGTACATGCGGTCCTTGATGACGTCGAGATAGAAGCCGCCCAGATCGACGCTGCAGAAGTTGTGCACCTTCTGATAGATCAGATGAAAGGTGTACTTGCGGTAGGCCTCGAGGACCTCCGCCTGCAGGGTGCGCGTGCGCCCGAGCACCCAGCGATCGAGCGCCAGCAGCTGCGCGCCCGGCAGAGCGTGGCGTGCGGGATCGAAGCCGTGCAGATTGCCGAGCAGGAAGCGCAGGGTGTTGCGCATGCGGCGGTAGGAATCCGCCATGCGTTTGAGGATCTCGTCCGACACGCTCATCTCGTTGGCGTAGTCGGTCGCCGAGACCCACAGTCGCAACACGTCGGCGCCGAGACTGTTCATGACCTTCTGCGGCGCCACGACGTTGCCGAGCGATTTGGACATCTTGCGGCCCTTCTCGTCGACCGTGAACCCGTGGGTGAGCACGCCGCGGTACGGCGCTCGCTCATACAGGGCCTCGGACATGAGCAGCGAGCTGTGGAACCAGCCGCGATGCTGATCCGAGCCCTCGAGGTACAGCTCCACCGGCGCGCTCACCTCCGGCCGCTCGGCGCCGACGCATTCGAACGACATCCCGGAGTCGGCCCACACGTCCATGACGTCGATGACCTTGTCGTAATGCTGCGCGTCCGGGCCGAGGAGCTCCTGCGGCTCGAGCGCGAACCAGGCGTCGATCCCGCCCCGCGCGACCCGCTCGGCGGCCGCCTCGATCAGCTCCTGGGTGCGCGGATGGCGCTCGCCGGTCTGTTTGTGCACGAACAGCGGAATCGGCACCCCCCAGGTGCGCTGGCGCGAGATACACCAGTCGGGGCGGCTCTCGATCATGCCGCTGATACGCTGCTCGCCCCATGCGGGGGTCCATTGCACGCCTTTGATGTCACGCAGGGTGTGCGCGCGCAGGCCGGCGCGCTCCATGCTGATGAACCACTGCGGTGTGGCGCGGAAGATGACCGGGGTCTTGTGACGCCAGCAATGCGGATAGCTGTGGCGCAGCGACTCCTGGTGCAGGAGTCGCCCACCCTTGGCGAGTGCATCGATGATCACCGCGTTGGCCGCATCGACCTTGAGGCCGGCCACGAGCGGGGTATCGGACAGGAAGCGCCCATCGTTGCCCACCGGGTTGGTCACCGGCAGGCCGTAGCGCTGCCCGACGGCGAAATCCTCGATCCCGTGGCCCGGGGCGGTGTGTACCGCGCCGGTGCCTGCATCGAGCGTCACGTGCTCCCCGAGCACGACCGGCACCTGCCGGTCCTGCAAGGGGTGCTGCAGCTTCAGTCCCTCCAGGGCGCGGCCCTCGAATTGCGCCAGCACGGCAGCGTCCCCCAGGCCGAAGCGCCTGAGCGAGGGTTCCAGGAGCTCGGCCGCCACGATCAGCCCGCGCCGCTCGCCGCCGGTTCCCGCCTGCACGAGCGCGTAGCGAAACTCCGCCGCCAGGGCGACGGCCTGATTCCCCGGGAGCGTCCAGGGCGTCGTGGTCCAGATCACGAGGTCCACGGGCGCCGTGCCGAGGCGTGCGGGGCTCGCGCCGATGCGCGCCGCCAGGTCGTCACGGTCGGCGACGCGAAATGCCACGTCGATCGCCGGTGAGGTCTTCTCCTCGTACTCGACCTCGGCCTCCGCGAGCGCCGAGCGGCAATCGAGACACCAGTGCACGGGCTTCACGCCCTTGTAGAGGTGTCCGTTGCGGATGATGCGGCCGAAGGCGCGCAGCTGCTGCGCCTCGTAGCCCGGCGACATGGTGAGGTAGGGTCGGTCCCAGTCGCCGAGGACACCGAGCCGCTTGAAGTCGGCGCGCTGCAGATCGATCTGCTCGTGCGCATAGGCGCGGCAGGCGGCGCGAAAGGCCTGCGCGTCGAGCTTCTGGCCGGGCCGGCCGTGCTTTTTCTCCACCTGCAGCTCGATCGGCAGCCCGTGGCAATCCCACCCCGGGATGTAGGGTGAGTCGAAGCCGTCGAGCGAGCGCGACTTGACCACGATGTCTTTGAGGATCTTGTTGACCGCGTGACCGATGTGAATGGCGCCGTTGGCATACGGCGGGCCGTCGTGCAGCACGAAGCGCGGCCGCCCACGCGCCAGCTGCCGCAGCTTTGCATAGGTGCCGCGCTCCTCCCAGGCGCGCACCATCGCGGGCTCGCGCTGGGCGAGATCCGCTTTCATCGGGAAGTCGGTCTGCGGCAGGTTGATGGTGTGTTTGTAGTCCGCCATGGTCGTTCAAGCGTCGACGGGCCCGAGTTGCCGGGCCGTTCAGCATTTCAGGATGCGGCGCGCATCCGCAGCGTCGCGCTGCATCTGCGCGGTCAGCGCCTCGAGCGTTCCGAAGTGCGCCTCGTCGCGCAACTTCGCCGCGAACTCGACTTCAATCTCCCGACCGTACAGCTCGCCGCAAAAATCGAACAGGTGCGCTTCCAGCAGCGCCTCGACTGCGCCGATCGTGGGGCGCGTGCCGAGGCTGGCGACGCCCGGCAGCGCCGCGCTGGCCACCCCGTGCACGCGCACCGCAAAAATCCCGGCGACCGGCGCGCGCCGGCGCCCGAGCGGCAGATTGGCGGTCGGAAACCCCAGATCCCGTCCCAGGCGCTTGCCCGCCATCACCCGCCCGCGCATCGACCAGGGCCGCCCGAGCCAACGCCGCGCGCGCTCAAAGTCCCCGCCCGCCAGCGCCGCGCGCACCCCGCTGCTGCTGACGCGCTCGCCGTCCAGCATCACGGGGGCGAGCACATCCACGTCGAACCCCAGACGCGTCCCGGCCGCAGCCAGCACAGCCGCGGTCGCCTCGCCCTTGCGTCCGAAGCGAAAGTCGTGCCCGACGACGACCACCCTGGGGCGCAGCTCGCGCGCCAGGAGCTGCGCAAAGCCCTCAGCGGGGAGGTTACGCAAAGCCTCGCCGAAGCGCAGCAGCCACAGGTAATCCAGGCGGGTGCGCGCGAGGATGCGCCAGCGCTCGCGCAGCGAGGTCAGTCGCGCGGGCGGATCAGCCGGCGCCAGGTACTCGCGCGGCATGGGCTCGAACGTCAACAGAACCGCGGCCGCACCGCACCGCGCCGCGTGCTCGTGCAGGCGTGCCAGCAGCGCCTGGTGGCCGAGGTGGATGCCATCGTACGCGCCGATGGTCAGCACGCAGCCGTCCGCGCGCCGATGTGCGCCGCTGAGTCCTCGAATGAGCTCCATGTGATCCGCTTAAGCCATTGATGTCAAAAGACTAAGTTAACTTCATCGCGCCGTGCGACACGCGCCCACGGGCAGTTTATGTGAAGCGCTCGGCGTCGGCCGTCCCGCTCGCCGCCGCGTTGACAAGCGCCGCCCCGATGCGCAGACTAGCCCGCTTCGCTTGCTTGCGACCCGGCCGTGGATACGGAGATTTCTTGGCCAATACCAAGTCCGCCGAAAAGGCTGCCCGTCAGGCAGAGAAGCACCGCGCCCGCAATGTGGCGCTGCGCTCGCGCATGCGCACCGCGGTGCGCGACGTGACGACGGCTCTCACCGGCGGCAACAAAGAGGCGGCCCAGAGCAGCTACAACCAGGCCGTCCCGATCATCGACTCGCTCGTGAGCAAGCAGATCATCCACCGCAACAAGGCTGCACGGCACAAAAGTCGCCTGGCGGCCCGTATCCGCGCAATGCAGTGAGGCAATGATGAGCGCAGCGAACTCCAAGGCCAGCATCCCGATCCCGGTCATTCCGACCCCTCTCAAGTTGCGCCCGGCGGCGCGACGCCAGCATCTCCTGGAGATGATGCGTGCTCGCGTGCCGCTCGATCGTGCACCTCCAAAGACCTCATAGCCGCCTCGCACAGCGCTTTCGTTCCTTCGCCGGTCGCCCCTGAGATCAGGAACTGCGGCCCGCGATAGTGCAGCGCGCGCACGATGGCGCGCGCACGCCGCTCGGCTTCGCTCGGCGGCAGCAGATCGCGCTTGTTCAGCACCAGCCAGCGCGGCTTCAGCGCCAGGCTCTTGGCGAACTTCTTCAGCTCCCGAACGATGGCGCGTGCATCGCGTACCGGGTCGGCCTGCGGATCGAGCGGCGCGATGTCCACCAGGTGCAGCAGCAGCCGCGTGCGCTGCAGGTGCTTCAGGAACCGTATCCCGAGTCCCGCCCCTTGCGCGGCCCCCTCGATGAGACCGGGGATGTCGGCCATGACGAAGCTGCGGTGCTGCCCCACGTCGACCACTCCCAGGTTCGGGTGCAGGGTCGTGAACGGATAGTCCGCCACCTTGGGGCGCGCTGCGGAGACCGCACGGATGAGCGTGGACTTGCCGGCGTTCGGCAGCCCCAGCAGGCCCACGTCGGCGATGAGCTTGAGCTCGAATTCCAGCAGGCGCTTTTCCCCGGGAAGTCCCGGGCCGAACTGCCGCGGGGAGCGGTTGGTGCTCGACTTGAAGCGCTGGTTCCCCCAGCCGCCCTTGCCGCCGCGCGCGACCAGCAGCTGCTCGCCGTCACGGGTGAGGTCTCCGAGCTCTTCGTGCGTGTCGGCGTCGCGCACCACGGTGCCGATCGGCACCGGCACGTACAAGTCCGCACCGCCGCGGCCGCTGCAGTCATTGGCGCCGCCGGGCTCCCCGTGCGCCGCCTTGAAGGTCCGCTCGATGCGGAAATCCGCCAGCGTATTGATCCCCGAGGCGGCGCGCAGGTAGACGCTGCCGCCGTGGCCGCCGTCGCCGCCGTCCGGGCCGCCGAAGGGCACGAACTTCTCGCGGCGGAAACTGGTGCTGCCGCGCCCGCCGTTGCCGGCCTGCACGCGCGCTCGCGCCTCATCGACGAATTTCATGGGGTAACTCTAGCATCCGCCGGCGGGTTGACGCTCGTGCCGACTCGCCCTACAGTGGCCACTGTCGCGATAACAAACTATCGATAATCGATGCAACAGCCGGCCGAGCCCCTGGGGTGCGCCGGCGCGTGACGGTTCATGGCCATCCGTCGCAAGGGGGATACAGCAATGCCTTGGCGGACTGAGCGGAGCAGCTGCTCCCGTCTGAGAGAGCTTTCCTGGTTACTGACCGGTGGTGCCGCCCTCCTCGGCGCGTGGCCACAGGGCGTGCGCGCTGACGCGGCACTCGAGGAGGTCGTCGTCACCGCCGAGCGGCGCAGCGAGAAGGCCCAGGACATCCCGCTTGCGATCACCGCGGTATCGGCCGCGGACCTCGAGAGCCGCGGCG
>Ga0209267_1000782_pt1 | contig 22678 bp, 21 predicted proteins | sample GraSoiAngelo_137_FD_185894 | JGI IMG/M metagenome (GOLD analysis project Ga0209267, IMG submission 185894) | Grasslands soil microbial communities from the Angelo Coastal Reserve, California, USA - 14_0929_09_30cm (SPAdes) (version 2) | ecosystem: Environmental > Terrestrial > Soil > Grasslands ... | reverse complement strand
CCGGCAAGGTGCATCCGGTCCTGTATCCCGCGACGCTCTTCATGTTCTTCACCACCGCGGTGATCAGCCACAACCACAACCACCTGGGCATGTGGCGCTCGAAGGCGCTCAATCTCTTGACCAGCTACTGGATCGCCATTTTCTACGGCCATCCCGCGATCGCCTGGGTGCCGACGCACAACCAGGTCCACCACAAGCTGAACAACAGGCCGGGCGACAGCTCGCGCTCGCCCAAGTGGTTCGAGGGGAACCACCTCGCCGCGCTCCTGGTGTATCCGATGCTGACGAACCTCGCGCAGACCAAGGACATCAACGCATTCCTCAAGGACTTGTGGCGGCGCGACCGTGCCGCATTCTTCTCCGCCGCTTCCGAGTATGCGGTGTTCTTCGGAGGGATGGCGGGGCTCCTCATCCTCGACTGGCGCAAGGCGCTGCTCTTCTTCTTCATCCCCCAGCAGTTCGCGCTCTTCAGCATCCAGGTGGTGAACTATCTGCAGCACATCGAGACCGACGCTTACAGCGACTGGAACCACTCGCGGAACTTCGTCTCGAAAACGCTGAACCTCCTGCTGTTCAACAACGGGTATCACACCGTCCACCATCTCAAGCCCGGGCTGCACTGGTCGGAGTTGCCGCGCTTCCACGCGCAGCACGCGGGAAAGATCCATCCCTCGCTGCTGCAGGAATCGTGGATGCGGTACGTGGGACACACGTACTTCGTCCGCCCGTTCTCGCGTGCGCGAGCCCCCGCGTTGCCGGCAGGAAACGCGTCGTAGCTCCAGCCCCGGGGTGCGCACACGTGCGTCCGGCACCGGCATCCGCGCATGCCATCGTCCATGATTCCTTTACAGCCCCAGTGCTCAGGCTCCACTATCACTGAAGTGCCCGCCGCAGATCGGCCGCGGGGGCCTGGCGAGGTGAAGACCCTGACGCGTTCACGCCGGCACGATCCCGAGCTGTTCCCGGAGGTGCGTGAGGCACTCGAGACGCTCGTGCCGAAGAAGCTTCGCAAGCGGATCACGCCGGAGGCTTCCATCCTCGCCGACCTCGGGCTCGACTCGCTCAAGGTCGTCGAGCTGACCATGCTCCTGGAAAAGCAGCTGGGGCGGCCCGTCTTCCTGCCCGAGTGGATCGCGAGCGTCGAAGATCCGGCGGAGCTGACGGTCGCGTCGCTGGCCCGCTTCCTCGCCGACAAGCGATGACCGCAGGCTGCACGGGAGCGCTTCGGGGCGGGGTTCTCTACCTCACGCTCGACACCAGAGGATCGTCGGTCAACGTGTTCACGCCCGCGGTGGCCCTCGAGCTGGAGCGGGAGCTTCAGGCCGGCCTCGCCGCTGGGGCGCGCGCGGTGGTGCTCCAGAGCGCGAAGCCAGGCAGCTTCGTCAACGGAGTGGGCCTCCTGCTCGCGGCCTCCTCGCACGCGCAGGGCGCCGCGATGGAGCGGGCGCACGCCTTGCGGCGCTGCTACGAGCGCCTGGCTGCCGCGCCGGTGCCGACGATCGCCGCCATCGAGGGCAACTGCTACGGCTGCGGTCTCGAACTGGCGCTGGCCTGCGATTACCGGATCGCGCGCGACAGCTACGATACGCACTTCTACATGCCGGAGTTGCGCGACTACGCCTTCGTCCCCCTCTTCGGCGCCACGCAGCGCCTGCCGCGGCTGCTCGGATTACGCGCCGCCATGGAAGTGCTCCTCGGCGAGCGGGTGGATGCGAGGCGTGCGGCGCGCATCGGCCTCGTCGATCGGCTCGCTTCTACGCAAGGAGTCGCCGGCACGCTGCGATCGCTGCTCTCCGAATTGCGCGCGCGCCGCTGGCCGAAGCGTCCGCCGGAGCCCCGCGCAATCTCAGGCGCGCCGGCGATCGACGCGCTCCCCGGCCCCGAACGGCGCCTGGCGCGGGAGTGCCTGAGGCTCGCGCGGCTGCCGTTCGCGCGCGGCTACCGCCTCGAGGCCGGCCTTCGCGAGGAGCTGGCGAGCTTCTGGAGCAGCCTGGGAACGAAGGAGTCCGAGCGCGCCATGTCCTTCTTCTTCGTCCGGCAGGCGGCGAAAGCACACGCGATCGGAAGCGCCGCATACCAGCGGCCACCCCGCCTCGCCATCGCCGTCGAGAGGCGGACTCCGGGGCTGCGCAAGCTGGCGCGGCTGCTCGAACAGCGCAGGCTTCCCGGGATCGAGGTGAAGGAGCGTGGATCGATCGCCTTCTCCACGACGAAGGTCCCTGGCGCCTTGACCTGCACCCTGGGCGGGCCGCACACCGAGGCGGACTGCGCCGCGTTTCTCCCGCTCGCCGGCAGCGCTCCGATCGAGCTCGTTCCCGCGGCGAGCCAACTCCCGTGGCGGCGTGGAGCCGCGCTCTTCCAGGTGCTCGAGCAGGCTGGATTCCAACCGATCGTGACCCGCGCGCGGGAGCGGTTCGTCAGCGAGCGCCTTCTCGCTGCGTTCGCGAGCGCCATCGACTCCCGCCCGGCGCGCGCCTCGCTGCTCGACTTCGGCTATCGCCTTCCCGCAGCTCTTGCTCGGCGGGTGCGGTCCGGCGTCTCGAAGGCGATCGCCACGCACGTCTCCGTCGCCTTGGCGCAGGAATGCATCCGGGCGCTCGATGATGGCGAGCTGACGCATCCCTCGCAGGCGGACCTCCTCGCGGACATCCTCTTCGGTTTTCCCGTCGTGCACGGGGGACTGCTGCGTTACGTCGCGTCGGGGTCGTCCCCGGTGGCGAAGGACGCCGCGCAGGCAGGCCCCTGAGCCGTCTGCGACTGCCGAGCTTCATCCCTCCGATGCGCGCCGGCGGGCCATGAAGCGGAACAGGGCCCCGCGCGCGGCATCGACCAGGCGCACGGGCAGCCTGGGCCGGAGGGCCTCGGCGCCTGCCAGTCCGCCCCCGAGGTAGCGTTCGCGGGCGTCCCGGCGCATCAGCTTGCCACTGGAGGTCCGCGCGAGAGATCCCGGCTTCAGCAAGCATACGTCCTTGGGAGACAGGCCGATCTGGTCCGCCACCGTCGCGCGCACCGATTCCCCGAGCGTCACCAGTTCCTCGGGAGAGCGCGGCTGTACCTCCGCCAGGACTACCAGCACCTCCGTGCCGAGATCCGGGTCGGGGACGCCGAACGCGACGGATCGGCCGGTGCGAACGCCTTCGACCTGCTCGGCCGCGCGCTCGATGTCCGAGGGCGAGTAGCTGCGGCCGGCGACGATCACCAGGTCCTTGAGGCGGTCGACGACGTACAGCTCGCCGTCCGCGAGGTAGCCGACGTCGCCCGTGCGCAGCGACGTGCGCCGCTCGCGCTGCGCCAGGTGCTTCTCGAAGTACCACGGCGAGACACTCGGCCCTCGCACCCAGATCTGCCCCACTTGCCGCTCGCCAAGCGGAGTATGGTCCGGCGTGACGCTGACGATGCTGACCTCGTGCCCCTCGATGGCCGGTCCGACGGACACTACCGGCATCGAGCCGGGGCCAGGCTCTGTCGGGACCGCCCTGCCGTTCGCCAGGGCGTCGCGACGGACGTGATCGATCTTCAAGCCGCGGCCGAGCGGCGGAAACGCCACCGACAGCGTGCATTCGGCGAGCCCGTAGACGGGGAAATAGCTCGAAGCCCGGAAGCCCATCGGGGCGAGCCGGCGGCAGAATGCCTCGGCGATGCCGGGATCGACCGGCTCGGCGCCGTTGATGGCGGCGCGCAAGGCGGAGAGATCGAGACCGCGGAGATCCTCGTCCGCGACCTTGCGGGCCACCAGCCCATAGGCGAAGTTCGGCGCGACCGTCAGCGTCGCGCGCGCATCCGACACCGCCTGCATCCAACTCGCCGGACGCAGCATGAATTCCAGCGGCGAGAGGATCCAGCAGGTCGCTCCGTGCGCGACCGGGGCGAGCAGCCCGCCGATCAGCCCCATGTCGTGATACAGCGGCAGCCAGGAGACCACGCGGTCGTCGGCGTCGAGCCGCAAAGCCTTTCCCATCGCCTCGACGTTGGCCATCAAGTTGTCGGCCGTGATCACCACGCCGCGGGGGGTTCCCGTGCTGCCCGACGTGTACTGGATCAGGTTCGGCTCGTCGCCGCGAGCGGGCTGCGCGTCGGGTGCGTTGGCCAGCTCCAGCGAGCGCGGTTCGATCAGGGGGAGCTTTGGATCGAGGAGCCCCGACTCGCGCAGGTGGGCCGCGGTGCGTCGATCCGCGAAGACCGCCGAAGGAGAGGCGTCCCGCACCACGCTGGCCAGGCGATTCACGAACGCGATCGGGCGCGCGAATCCGTCGAGCGATGGAAGAGGGACGGGCACGGCCCCGATCATGCACGCCCCGAGGAACCCTTCGAGGAAGGCGCGGCCGGTGGGGACGCACAGCAGCACGCGATCCCCGCGCCGCAGCCCGCTGCGGGCCAGGGCGGCCGCGCAGGTTCCGGCGCCACGGATCCATTCGCCCATCTCCACCGGCTCGTCGCGAAAGCTTCCGCGCGAGGCGCTGCGCAGGAGATGAACGGCGACGCGGTCCGGCTCGCGCGCGGCTCGGGCGAGCAGGCGCGCGGTGAGCGGGTCACGCATCGTGGATGAGTCCCTTCACGAGCCCCTGTCCGAGCCGGCGGCGCAGTCGCGCCGCGGGAAAGCCGCACCGCTCGAGCTGATCCGGCACCAGCGTCCGGTAACGGTTCAGCACCCCCTGCCGTTCGAGTCGCTCCAGCGCATGCCGGCGCATCCGGCGGGCGGGAAGCGCCAGTTCGCCCCAGACCGGCTCGGCGAAGAGGGCCGCGACGCTCGCCCGGATGCTCTCGAAGACGAGGTCCTCCATCTCCGGAGGGGCGCGGCCGCGGAAAACGCGGGCGAGCGGTTCGCGCAGCTCCTGGCTGTACGCGAGGTGTCGGGCCTCGTCCTTGAGGTTGACGCGCAGCACGGCCGCGAGCAGCGGCTCGCGCGCCTTCGTCAGCAGCGTCGCCACCAGCGAGGCGGCCGTCCACTCGAAGACCACCTGGCCGACGAGCAGCTTCACCTCCGGAGAGGCGCACGCCTCGATGGCGTCGAGCGCCGACCGCAGCTGGTGGCAGGCGGGATACAAGACGCCCGCCTTCTCCGAGAGATACCGCTGCAGGGCGAGATAGTGCTTCGCTTCCTCCTGCGCCATCACGGCGAGAAACTCGCGGTGGGTAGGCCGCTCGCGCGCCGTCAGCACCATCACCTGGGCCACGAGCTGCTCGCCGCTGCGCTCGCCCGCGAGCAGGTTCGAGAGATGAAAGCAGGTCTCGCGGAAGACGAACGACCGCCGCTGCGCAACGCTCATGGCGCGGAAGGGCCGGAGCCCCTCCGCGAAGAAGCTCTCTTGCGGGAACGATTCGCGCTCCGGGTCCACCTCGAGATGCCAGGGCAGCTCGTCGAACGCCCACGCATGGCGGAGCGCGGAATCGACCAGGGCTGCCACCCGATTCATGCGCTCACCGCCGGCAGGGATACGGCCACCGTGGTCCCGCGCCCCGGCTCGCTCTCGACCCGGACCGTCCCGTGCTGCGCGGCGACCAGTTCCTGGACGATGGAGAGGCCGAGCCCGGTTCCGGAACCCGGAGGCTTGGTGGTGAAGAAGGGATCGAAGATCCGGGAGAGGTTCTCCTTGGTGATCCCGCAGCCGTTGTCGATGACGGAGAGCTCCACGCGATCGCCGTTCTGGGAGGCGGCGATCCGCACCTCGCCGTGCTGCGGGTCCACGGCCTGCAGCGCGTTGTGAACGATGTTCAGGATCACCTGGAACAGGTCCTGGGGATTCGCCCGGACCACCTCGCCGTCGATCTCCTGGACGATGCGAACGCCCTTCGGCGTCTGCGGCGCCACCATCTTCACCGCCAGCGGGACCACGTCGGCGAGCTTCACCGCCGCGTTCACGTCGCCGCTCTGCTTGCGGCCGAAGAGAAGCAGCTGGCGCGTCACGGCCGTGAGCCGCTCGACGCTCTCGTCGATGTCCGCCATCAGCGGCGCGGTGGACCCGACCGAGCTGATGTGCCTGCGGAGCAGGGCGAGGTTTCCCCGCAGGAAGTGGATGGGATTGTTGAGCTCGTGCGCAACGCCGGCGATCATACGGCCGAGCGCCACCATCTTCTCGCTCTGCACCAGCGAGGCTTCCGCCTTTTTCAGCTGCTCCAGCGCCTCGCGCAGCTTCTGCGCCTGCGACCGCAGCCGCAGGTGCAGCTCGATGCGGGCGCGCAATTCCTGGAGGTCGAAGGGCTTGTGGACGTAATCGTCGGCGCCCGCCTCGAAACCGGCGATCTTCGACTCCACTTCCTCGCGCGCGGACAGCAGGATCACCGGGACCTCGGCCGTCCGCGGCTGGCCCCTGACCTTGCGCGCGAGCGCGATGCCGTCCAGCCCCGGCATCATGATGTCCGAGACGATCAGGTCCGGCGGATCCGCGTCGATCGCCTGCACCGCCTCCGTGCTGTCCACGTAGGGGACGACGCGGTACCAGCGGCCCAGCTCCTGCGTCAGGTAGGCGAGGAGCTCGGGGTTGTCCTCCACCACCGCGAGGCGTGCGCCGACGATGCCCGCAGGCTCGACCTGACCCGGCAGCGCCGGCTCGAGGCGCACCTTGGGCAACTCGGGGGCGCTGGACGTCGGCGCGGCCACGGGCACCACGATGCGCGGCACGGCCGAGAGATGGACGATGAAGGTGGACCCCTTGCCGGGTTCGCTCTCCACCACGATGCGGCCGCCGTGCAGGGTGACCAGCTGCTTCACGATGCTGAGGCCGATGCCGGTGCCCTGGAAACGGCGCGTCGACGAAGACTCGACCTGCACGAATCGGTCGAAGATCCGGTCGAGGTCATGCGGCGCGATTCCGATGCCCTGGTCGGCGACGGTGATCCAGATCCCTTCCCTGTCGCTGCCCACCGCGACCTTCACGGCGCCTCCCGGCCGGGAGAACTTGCAGGCGTTCGAGATCAAGTTGAGCACGATGCGGTCGAGGTGCCGCTCGTCCCCGTTCCAGGTGAATGGGCCTCCTCTCTCGATCTCCAGCTCGAGTTGCAGATCCAGCGACTCGGCGTACGCCTGCGCCTCGTCGGAGATGCGCCGCACCGAACCCCCCACGTCGACGGGCACGCGATCGATGCGCGGCTCCCCGGACTCGAGCTTGGCGAGCAGCAGCAGGTCGTTGATCAGCTGCAGCAGGCGCGTCGCGTTGCGGTGGATGGTCTCCACGAGCGTGCGCTGTCCCGTTTCCAGCCGGCCTTGCGACTCGCGCGTGAGCGAGGAGGCGGGAGCCAGGATGAGCGTGAGGGGAGTGCGCAGCTCGTGGCTGACGTTGGCGAAGAACTCGCTCTTCAGCCGGTCGAGCTCCCGCAGCCGCTCGTTCGCCTTTTCCAGGTCGATGCGAAGCTTGACCTCGCGCAGGAACAGGTTCGTGACCACCCGGTTGCCGATGCAGGTGATCAGCGCGGAGTCGACCAGCAGCATGAGGTTGGAGGCGAAGTGCTTCGCGCCGAGCGGCTCGTGGCCCGCGATGGCGACGGCCAGATAGCCGACCGGGAGCAGGGACGCGGTGACGATCACCGCCATCAGCGGCGCGGGAAAGAGGATCGCGATACCGAACGAGATCAGGTAGTAGGGAAAGACGAAGTCGCTCTCGGTGCCGCCGGTGAGCAGGAGGTTGACGGCTTCGGTCACGTTGCAGATCACGCCGGCGAGAAGCGCAAACGGCAGCCAGGGATGCTGATCGAAGGCGTGCCGCCGCAGGGCGATCAAGAGCGCCAGGATCAGCGCATCCGCCGCGGCCGCGGCGATCGCGCCTCGCGTCAGCTGCGCCGGGTAGTACGCGCCATCGTAGGCGACGATGGTGAAGGGGATGATCACCATCGCCACCCAGCAGGAAGCGGTTGCGCGCGCGGAGAGCGTCCGGGCGAGCTCCGCGGCGACGCGGGGGTCCGGCCGCGGAGCCACCGCGACGCGCGCTGCGGCGACTGCGCTGGTCAGCGCCTGGGCCTTCTTCCCCCATCCCATGATTCAGAAAAGAATATCGGTCCCTTGGGCCGTGATCAATGATGGTGGTAGGATTCCCGCCGTGTCGGAACCCTCCTACCGCCTGCTCGTCGTCGACGACGAGCCCCTGGCCTTGAATCTGGCGAAGCGGGTGTTCGAGACCGAGTCGGACATCGCCCTGCATGCGGCTACATCGGCCGTGCGCGCGCTGGAAACGGCGATGATTCACGACATCGACCTGGTGATCACCGACCAGCGGATGCCGGAGATGACGGGCCTGCAGTTCCTCGCCCGCGTCCGCGAGGTGCGGCCGCGCGCGCTGCGGGTCCTGCTCACCGCGTTTCCCGACACTTCGGTCGCACTCAAGGCCATCAACGAAGGCCTTCTCTACCGATTCATCCTCAAGCCCTGGGAGCCGGAGGACATGCGTGTCACCGTCCGCCGGGCGCTCGAGACCAAGCGCCTCGCCGACGAGCACGACCGCCTGGTGAACCAGCTCAAGACCAGCTACGAGGAGCTGATCCAGTCCGAGCACATGGCAGCGCTCGGCCGGCTTTCGGCGGGCATCGGACACGAGTTGAAGACCTCGGTCGATCCGCTGGTCGCGCGCATCGCCACGCTCGAGGTGGAAGCCGGCCGCGTGCTGGAGGCGGGACGCGCTGCGGCGCGCGCGATCCAGAAGGAATTCGCTCCGGACGAAGTGGAGCGCCTGAAGGAGGCGACGCTACGTGCCGCCCCGGACCTGGCCGGTGCGGTGGAGGAGTCCATTGCCGCTGTCCGCACCGCGGGGGCGCAGTTGGAAGCGCTGGCCCGCGGCGTCCAGAGCTACACGGCGAACGTGGAAACGGAGCCTTTCGACATCAACCAGGCGGTGCTCGCCGCCGTGCAGCTCCTCTCGCACCGGCTGCGGGAATCCGTCCGCCTGGAGCGGAAGCTGGAAGCGGTCCCACTGGTCCGCTGCCGCGGTCCCGAGATCACGCAGGTGGTGCTCAGCCTGCTCGGAAACGCGGTCGACGCAGTGCAGCGCGTCCCCGAGCCGCAGATCGAGGTGCGCACTTCGCACGAGGGCTCCACCGTCCGCCTGGAAGTCGCCGACAATGGCACGGGTCTCGACCCCGGAGTGGCGCAGCGGCTCTTCAAACCCTTCACCCTGACCAACATGGGGACGAAAGGCCGCGGGCTCGGCCTGAGCATCTGCAAGAGCATCGTGGAGAGCCACGGCGGCCAGCTCGAGGCGGCCGCGGACGGTCCGCGCGGCACGCGCTTCACCGTGACGCTGCCCGCGATCGCGGCAGTCTGAGCATCCCCGGGGCGCGCCCGGCGAGGATCTCGTCCGCGCGGCGCCGCACCGCGGGCGCCATCTCCGGATGCGTGAGAACATAGAATTCGCCTGCGCGGACTGCATGCACCGTCCGATCGGCGACCGCTTCGGGAGGCAAACCCCGGGAGATCAACGAGCGCATCATCCGGTCCGCCGCACCCGGCCCCGAGCTCGCCAGCGCGGTCGCGACCCAACCGGGGCAGAGCACCGACACTCCGACACGCGCTCCACGCAGCGCGAGATCCTGCACCAGCGCCTCGGAGAGCGCGACGACCGCGTGTTTGCTGGCGCTGTAGGCGCCGGCGAGCGGCGGCGTCACCAAGCCGGCCATCGAGGCGGTGTTCACCACGTGCGCCGCTCCTCCCTGCGCGATCATGCGCGGCACGAACGCAAGACAGCCGTGAACGGCGCCCCAGAGGTTCACCCCGAGGACGCGTTGCCATCGCCGCAGGGAGACCTCCCAGACGGCGCCGTATTCCGCGACGCCGGCGTTGTTGCAGAGGAGGTGGACGCGGCCGAACCTCGCGTAGGCCTTCGCCGCCAGCATTTCGACGTCCCGCATCCTGGAGACGTCGGTCGGGACGGCGAGGGCGCCGGGCAAGCTGGATGCGAGCTCCCGCAGCGGGCGGCGATCGACGTCCGCGAGCACCAGGTGCATCCGTTCCCGGGAGAGCCTCTGGGCGAGCGCGCGGCCGATTCCGCTCGCCGCCCCGGTGATCACCGCTGTCTTGCCGCGGAGCGATCGCACCGCCGAAGTCTACTCGTCGGACTCCTCGCCGTCGAAGTTGAAGTCCTCGCCGTCTTCGAAATGCTTGGCGCCGGAGACGCAGATGCGACCCGTCAGCCAACCGGCGAACCCCGAGTCAGTCGCTCGACCCTGCGAGGTGAGCATGCCTCTCGCCCCCGCGAAAGCGAGGGTGCCCCCGACCACGTGCTGGATCTCGAAGAACTTGCCGTTCGAGGTCAGGATTCCGGAGTCACTCAGAGTCACCGTGCCGGATGGCGTCTTGAGAATGAACTGGCCCGTGTAGAGGGTCGAGTTGTGGGCTCCCATCTGCATCGACACCACCATGAAAGAGGTGGTCCAGTGCAGGTCCGGGGGGCCCACAGTTCCGGTGGTGCAGATTCCGTCGCAACTGGTGAACGTGGTGACAATCCGTTCGTGAATCCTCGTGCACTCACCACCGGCCCGTGCCCCGGAAGGCACGAGCACACTGATGGCGAGCGCCGACACTGCCGGCGAAAGGAGTCGCATGGATGCCCCCTGGAGGGCGAGTACCCCCGCTTCCGTGTAGCAATCAAGGCGCCAGAGTAGGCGGATGTAATTTTCTACCTTGAATACACTTTAGCGCAGTGCGTCGTGGCCGTGGGCTTTACGCCAGCCGCGCGCGGCGCTCGTGCACTGCCTCCGCGATGCCGACCGAGAGCGGCACCAGAAGCGCGAGGCCGCCCACCATAGCCGTCCCATGCCAGCCCCAACGCGCGTACGCCGCGCCGCCCGCGCTGATCCCGGCGGCGCCGCCAAGGTAGTAGAGCAGCACGTAGATCGAATTCGCCCGTCCGCGGCTCTCCGTCAGCCTTCCGTTCAGCGACCCGACCGCGGCGGCGTGGATGGCGAAGAAGCCGCCGCAGATGCCGGCGAAGCTCGCCGCGATGACCGGCAGGAAGGGAACGAGCGTCAGGGCGATGGAGAACCCGAACAGCGCGCACCCGGCGATGAGGGTGAAGCCGGTGCCGATAAGGCGGGTGAGGGTGCCCGAGAAGGGGCCGGCAGCGATCCCGAAGAGGTAGGCGAGATACAGCAGCGTGATGATGCGCACCGAAAGGTGGAGCGGCGCGCCGGACAGGTAGAACGGGGCGTAGTTGAACATCGCGGAAAAGACGAAGAAGGCGAAAAACCCCACCGCGAACATGCGCAGGAGCTCTTGTCGCGCGAGCAGCGCGAGAAATCCGGCCGCTTCGGGCCGCGGAGTGGATCGCGGGGGATCCCGCGGCAGCCAGCGCACCGCGGCCCCGACGGCGCCGCCGACCAGCGCCGCAGCGGTGGCGAACGCGAGGCGCCAATGCGCCGCCGGGAAGACGAACCCGCCCAGAAGCCGCCCTCCCATGCCGCCGGCGACAGTGGCGGAGACGTACCAACCCATGACCACGGCCAGCCGATCCGGCGGCAGCGCGCGGGAAAGGTACGCCGCGAGGCAGGTGCTCATCGAGGGAATGAACAGCCCCTGTACGAAGCGGGCGGCGACGAGGACGCCGATGTGCTGCGTCAGCGCGCAGGCGAGGCTCGCCAACGCGACCACGGCGCCGCCGCCGAGCACGATGGGGCGGATGGGAAAGCGATCCGCGATCACGCCGAAAGGCAGATTCGCAAGCGCGATCCCGAGCACGACCGCGGAGACGGTCAGCGAGGCGATGCCGGGAGTGACGCCGAATTCCTCTTTCAGGACCGGCAGGACAGGCTGCGTGACGTAGACGGTGAGGAAGGTGGTGGCGACGAGCGCGAACACCACCGACTGGATGCCGCGTCCGCCGCTCGAGGCTTCCACGGAGCGCGCAACCTATCTCGTTCCCGGCCGGAGCGCTCCAGATTCGCCGCTAACCGGCCTTCGGCCGGCGCGGCTAATCCCAGCGCACGCGATAGTGCGCCTCGCCGCCGCGGTCGTCGCACCGGATCCCCTCCGGCGGGTCGACGGTTCCGCGCACGCCGCAGAGCTCGAACACGTAGGCGAGGTTGCCGCGCGTGACGTCGAAGAGTGCCGCGGGGACCCGGGCGCCTTCGACGCGCACGCGGATGACGGCTTCGCGGGGGGCGACGGCGTCGTAATCGAACTTCATGCCTTTCAGCACCATCGCGTAGAAGCGTTCCAGGTTCTGGAAGACGGCCACCGGGGTGTTTCCGAAGAGGGCGGTGGCCATCTTCAATACCGGCTGGATCAGCGAGCCGCCCAGCTTGCGGGCCGCGGTGAGGCCGAGGTCGACGCAGGCCTCGCGCCCCGCGACGAGCGAGAGCGCCGATTCCATCTCGTCCATCGGCGTCGCCGCGATCCAGGCGAACGGGAACGGGGGCTTGTTGATCAGCGCCGCGGTCGCCGCCGACACCTTCTGCTTCACCTGCGCCTTGCATCCGCGCTGCTCGAGGAAGTCGACCGTCAGCCGGAGCACCGAGCCGAGGTAACCGCGGGCGCTCTCCGCCTCGCTGATGTCCGGCATCAAGGCCGTATCGGTTCGCGCCACCGCGGTGCCTCCTTCGAAAGGTTCAGGCTTGCCGTGAACCTGGACGCCGCGCAAGGGCCAGCGGCCGAGCCCTGACGGCCAGGGATCGGGTGCGCGCGATTCCGGTTTGAAATTGCGGCCCTCCGCGATGAAGGAAACGTGCCGAGGTGTGCTCGATGAGGGAACTGCGAGCGCACTTCGAGCGCGCATTCAAGCCCGGAGCAGACCCAGGTTCTCCTCCGCGCGCGCCCGGAACGCCGCCGTGTCGCCGGAGAACACGACGCGGCCTTTGAGCAGGATCAGGTGCCGGTCGCCGAGCGCGAGAAGCGTCTTCACTTCCTTGTCGACGACCAGGGCCGCGATCCCCTCGTCACGCAGGCGCCTGACCGCGGCCCAGATTTCCTGGCGGATGAGCGGAGCGAGGCCCTCGGTGGCGCCGTCCAGGATCACCAGCCGCGGATTGGTGAGCAGCGCGCGCGCGATCGAAAGCATCTGCTGCTCGCCTCCGGACAGCTGGGACCCCAGGTGTGCGAGGCGATCGCGGAGGCGGGGGAAGAGCGCGAGCACGCGCTCCTCGGTCCAGCGCCCTGGCCGCTGCGCGACGAGGAGGTTCTCGCCGACCGACAAGGTGGGAAAGATGCCGCGTCCTTCTGGAACGAGCGCGATGCCTTCGGCGGCGATCCGGTGGGCGGGCCAGCCGGTGACCGGTTTGCCGTCGACGCGCACCTCGCCGGACCGTGGCGGGGTCAGGCCGAGCAGGCTGCGGATGGTGGTGGTCTTCCCCATCCCGTTGCGGCCCATCAGGGTGACGGTCTGGCCAGGCTCAATCGAGAACGTCACCCCGTGCAGGACGTGGCTCGCGCCGTAGAAGGTGTGCAGCTCGATCGCCTCCAGGAGCGCGCTCACGGGATCTCCTCCCCGAGGTACGCTTCGCGCACCGCCGGGCTCGCGCGAATCTCCGAGGGCGACCCCGTCGCCAGGACCCTTCCGTCGACCAGGACGGTGACGGAGTCCGAGATGCTGAACACGGCGTCCATGTCGTGCTCGACCAGCACCACCGTCCGGCCACGAGCGACCTTGCGCAGGAGCTCCACGATCCGCAGTGCCTCGTCGTGGCCCAGCCCCGCCAGCGGCTCGTCCAGAAGAAGCAGCGACGGCTCGGTCGCGAGCATCATCGCGATCTCCAGCTGCCGCTGCTCACCGTAGCTGAGCTGGCCGGCGATGGCGCGGCCGCGCTCCGCCAGCCCGCACCACTCGAGAGCACGCGCGGCGCGAACGCCCACTTGCGCGTATCGCTCGGCGGGGCGGAAGAACAGCATCGAGGACGGCAACCGCGATTGCGCCGCGAGCCAGACGCAGTCGCCGCAGGAAAGCTCGGGAAAGAGGTTTGCGGTCTGGTAGGTGCGCCCGACTCCCATGCGCGAGAGCCGATCGGGCGTGGCGCGCGTCACATCCGCGCCCCGGAAGTGGATCAGCCCGCCGGTCGCGCGCAGCTCGCCGGAGAGAAGGTTCAGGAAGGTCGATTTCCCGGCACCGTTCGGTCCGATGACGGCGTGGACCCGGCCTTCTGCGAAGGCGAGCGAAACGCCGTCGACCGCCGCCAGCGCGCCGAACCGGCGCGTGAGCGCGCCCGTCTGCAGCAGCGCCTCAGGCACGAGGGGCTCCTTGGACGAGCCCGGCGAGCCCGCGGGGAAGGAACAGCACCACCGCGATCACCAGCGCCGCGATCAGCGCGTTCCAGTGATCGGTCACGCGCTCGCCGTAATGCTCGATGAACGCGAGCAGCAGCGCTCCCAGCGCGGGCCCGTACAGCGTGCCCCTGCCGCCGAGCAGGACGGTGACGAGGATCAGCCCGGATTGGCGCCAGCCGAGCTGGGCGGGGTTGACGAAGCCGTACAGCGTAGCGTCGAGGTATCCCGCGAGACCGGCCAGCGCTCCCGCGATGACGAACGCGACCAGCTTGTAACGGCGCGTCGGATATCCGAGGGACCGCATCCGTTGATCGTTGCCGCGGATCCCTTCCAGCACCCGCCCGTAAGGCGCCCGCAGCAGGCGCGAGAGCAGCAGGTAGACGAGAACCACGGCCGCCCAGATGGCGACATACGCCGCTGCGCGTCCCTCGATGGGACGCGCTTTGACGTACAGGCCGTCGGAGCCGCCCAGCGCCGGCGAATCGTTGAACAGGTAGAAGAGCATCTGCGTGAAGGCGAGCGTGACCATGATGAAGTACACGCCGGTTGCGCGCAGGCTGAGCCAGCCGATGACCAGGGCGCAGGCGGCCGCGAACGCGACGCAGAGGGGAAGCGTCACGACCGGGTTCACCAGGTCGAAGCGGTTGGTGAGCCCCGCCAGCAGGTACGCGGCAAGGCCGAAGAACGCCGAGTGCGCGAGGCTGACGAGGCCGGTGAAACCGACCAGCAGATCCAGGCTCATGGCGAGGATGGAGCCGATCATCGCTTTTGCCAGGAACTGCAGCCAGAAGCGATCGCCGCTGAAGGCCACCCCGCCCAAGGCCGCCGCCGCGGCGAGCAGAAGGAGCCGCCGCCTCATCGGCCCTCGAAGGCCGGCCCGAGCAGACCGCGCGGCCGCCAGAGCAGCACCGCGGCCATCACGGCGTACACGATGGCGCTGGCAAAGCCGGGAAGGAGCACCTTGCCGAAGGTGTCGGCCAGGCCGACCAGCAGCGCGCCGAAGAAAGCGCCCTTGATCGAACCGATCCCGCCGATGACCACGACCACGAACGAGAGGATGAGAACGCTCTCGCCCATCCCCGGGTACACAGTCGTCAGCGGGGCCGCCAGCATGCCGGCGAGGCCGGCCAGCGCGGTCCCGGCGCTGAAGAGGATCGCGAAGAGGCGGCGGACGTCGATCCCGAGCGCTTCCACCATCTCGGCATTCGAAGCGCCGGCCCGCACGCGCATGCCGAAGCGCGTCTTGAGGACGATCTGGCGCATGGCCACGCCGATTCCGACGCATGCCAAGGCGGTGAATGCCCGCCACGCCGGCCAGGTCTGCGTCTCGCCGAGAGGCATCGTCCAGGCGAGCGCCCTGGGCGTACTCACTCCGTGCACGTCGTTGCCCCACAACGCCCGCTGCAGCTCGTTGAAGAGCAGCACCAACCCATAGGTGAGCAGCACCTGCGAGAGGTGATCGCGCGCGTAGAGGCGCGCGATCGCGAGCCTCTCGACCGCGAGTCCGATCAGGACCATCGCGGGAATCGCGACCAGGATGGCGAGCAGCAAGCTGCCGGTGCGCTCGGAGAGCCACCACGCCAGGTACGCCCCCAGCATGTAGAAGGAGCCGTGCGCGAAATTCAGTACGCCGAGGACGCCGAACACCAGCGTCAGCCCGCTCGCCACCAGGAACAGCAAGAGGCCGTACTCGACGCCGTTGACGACCTGGAGCACGAAGAGGGAAAGGCTCATTTCCCCATCTTGCAGCCGGCTCCAGGATCCTCGGCGTCCTTCATCGCCACGCCGACCACCGCCTCGCGCCCGCCTCTCACTTGTCTCAGGTAGACGTCCTGGATGGGGTTGTGCGTCTTCGAGAAGCGGAAGCGCCCGCGCGGGCTGTCGATGCGCGCAGACTCCAGAGCGGCGATCAACTCGGAGTGCGCTCCCGTGTCGCCCTTCACCTTCTCGAGCGCCTGCGCGAGCACGTTGACCGTATCGTAGCCAGCCACGGCATAGACGTCCGCCTCGCGGTTGGTCGCCTTCTTGAACGCCTCGCGGAACTTGCGGTTGGCGGGGTTGTCGAGGGCGTCTGCGTAATGCAACGTGGTCTTGATCCCTTCGGCGGCGGCGCCCTGCGCGGACAGCACGCCCTCGGTGAGAAACCCCGAACCATACAGCGCGACCCTGTCCCGCAGGCCGGCGTCGGCGTAGTCCTTGACGAACTTCGCGGCGCCAGCCCCGGCGAAGAAGACGAACACGGCATCCGGCTTGAGCGAGGCGATCTCCGACAGATTCGCCTGGAACTCGGTGGTCGGGAAGGGGACCGCGATCTCCTTCACGATCGTGCCGCCGCCTTTCGCATAGCCTTCCTTGAAAGCGGCCATGGATTCCTGCCCGAAGCTGTAGTTCCAGAACATCAGCACGGCCTTCTTGCGGCCGTCCTTGAGCATCACGTCGGCGCAGGGATACGAGGTCTGCCAGTTCGAGAACGAGGTTCGGAACACGTGCGGGGCGCAAAGGGTGCCGGTGACGGCCTGCGCGCCGGCGTTGGTGACGACCGTGAGCACGTTCTCCTGGCGGACGATCTGCATCATCGCCATCGCCACGCCGGAATGCACCGGGCCGGTGAGAATGTCGACCTTCTCGCCCGCGATGAGCTTGTTCACGTTCGCGGGCGCCTTGGCGGGATCGGACTCGTCGTCCACCGAGACCCATTCCACCTCGCGACCACCGAGCTTGCCACCGTGCTCGGAGGCCGCGAGCTTCATCGCGTCGGTGATGTTGTGGCCGAGCGCGGCGTAGGTGCCCGAGTAGGGCAAGAGCAAGCCGATCCGGAGCTTCGCCGGCGTGGCGGAAAAGAGGCGGCGCGCAAGCAGGCTGGAGCAGGCGGCAGCGCCGAGAAGCGCGCGGCGGGAGACAGTCATGTGCGACCTCCGCGGGCGGTAATAGGACAGGAGTCTGCACGGGACGTCAACCGGACCGATCACGCTCTCGACAGGCGGATCCGGTCATCCAGTCAGTACGGCTTCTGGCCGACCCAGTTGCCGGGCGGCTCGTAGTCGCAGACCCAGAAGTCCCAGTTGCCGGGCGGCGACGGCGCGAACGGCCAGTTCGTGTCGCAGACCTGGTGGGCGCATCCGACGCGGACGCTGTCGCGCCAGACCAGCTGCGTGTAGTGCCCGCACTCCTTTCCGGGCGCGCAGGTATTCGTCGCGTAGTCGTAATCCTGCGCCTCGCTCGCCCACGCCGCGACGACGTCGCTCGCCGCCCAGTGGCCGGGCGGAGCGCTGGCGGCGATGTTCTCGCCGCGCTCACCGCGCCCCGCATTGTGCTGATACACGCAGCGATCGGCCCACGCTTGCGCGACGCTCGCGGCGTCCGCGGACCAGGTCAATTCCGGAAGCGGAGGCGACGGCGCCGGCCGGGCGGAATGGCGGACCGCATTGTGCAGGTCGAGCCAGGTCTGCGCGTCCGCCGAAGGAGGAGATTGCGAGCCTTGCGGCTCGCCTGGAAGCCCGCCCTCGCATCCAGCGGCGAGCACGAGAGCGACGAGCCGGAGGCAAGCTCGCATCAAACTGCAAGTTACCCACTGGACGATCGAGCGACACCAGGCAGCCGAGCGGTGGCATCGTGCGATCGAAGGCTCCGGGCCGCGGCTCGTTTTCGCGGGCGAGATGTGGCAAGCGTCTGTCGTGTTCTCGCGCCGCCTGCCGCACGTCGTGACCCGCAAGGATCTGGCGCTGCTGATCGCGCCGACCTACGCCGCATCGGCGAACGTCGATTTCGACGAAGCGCACGAGCGCATGGAGCGCGCCGTCGAGAGCGATGGCGTCTCGGGCCATCTCTATGCCGGGCTCTCCGCGGCGCTGCACGAGCGCAAGGGTTCGCGCACGACGGAGGATGCGCTGATCGACGACCTCTCCGCAGGCGTGCAGAAACGGCGTTCGCGCGTGAAGGCGGCGGCGCTGACGCCCGCGCTTTCGGCGGTGATGGTGATGCTGAACGTCGAGCTCGGCTACGCGCCGGAGATGATGCGCGGGGCGCTCGAGAATCCGAAGGGAAAGGCGCTGCTCGAGGATGGCCTGCACGCGCTCGGGGCGCATCTGCTCAAAGAGCTCGTCAAGTAGGTTCCGCTCCCTGGTCCGGACTCAGCGGAACGCGCAAGCGAGAAACGTGGTCCGCTGGCCGAGCACGATCGCCTTGCAGCAGCGCAGGTACGTGCCGAAACCAAACCGCGAGACGATCAGGACCGTGTGCCGCAGCACGTCATTCGTCGTGATGACTCCCTGGATGACCATGACGCGACCCTCTCCGGTTCCGTGTGCAGCTTCCGGAAGAGAGTAATTGCGACGGTCGTGCCAACGTCCGGCTCGCCGGCAGAAAAACGGATTGGCGGCCAGGAACCCCGTATTTCGCCTTTTGGAGGCATCCGTTGCGCCGCGGCGCACGCGCTGCGCCTCTTTGCCTGTCCGAGATCGCTACAGCCGCGGTGGCGCAGCGTCGCGCTATCGGACACCCCCTGGTGAGTGGCGCGGTACCGGACAGCAGCGGCGTGGAAGCGGACGGCGTTGCGAGCGGCCGCCCTACACGATCGCGCGCACTACGCCGCCATCGACCCGCAGCGCTGCACCGTTCGTCGCCGCCGCGAGCGGGCTGGCGAGGAACGCGACCAGGTGCGCGACTTCGGCAGGCTCGGCGAAACGCTGCAGCAGCGAGCTCGGGCGCATCTGCCGGAGAAAGTCCCGTTCGACCTGCTCGGCATCTTTCCTCTGCTGGCGCGCCAGCCCCTCGACGAACGCGCCAACCCCTTCGGAGCGCGTCGGACCCGGGAGCACCGAGTTGACCGTCACCTGCGTGCCCGTGGTCAGCTCGGCGAGGCCGCGCGCGAGCGCGAGCTGCGCGGTCTTCGTCACTCCATAGTGGATCATCTCGGCGGGGATCTGCAGCGCGGACTCGCTGGAGATGAAGAGGACGCGCCCCCAGCCGCGTTGGAGCATGCGCGGGAAGTAGTGGCGCGAGAGCCGCACCCCGCTCATCACGTTGGTCTCGAACAACCGCAGCCAGGATGCGTCGTCGATCCGCTCGAACGGCACGGCCTCGAAGATGCCGACGTTGTTGACGAGGATGTCGGTGTCGCTCGCCTGCGCGATGAGCGCCTGCGCTCCGGACGCGGTGCCCAGGTCGGCCGCGACCGCCTCGACGCGGGCCTCGCGGACTTCGTCGCGGATCCGGGCGAGCGCGGCATCGACGCGTCGTTGCGTCCTGCCGTTGACGACGACAGTCGCTCCCTCGCGCGCCAGGTCGATCGCGATCGCCAGCCCGATGCCCGCCGTCGATCCGGTGACGACGGCCCTCTTGCCTCGAAGCTGAAGGTCCATGCGCACCCAGATGCAGCAATGGACATCTGGTTGCAATGGCGAGGCGATGCAGGCGGCTCTGAAGGCCGCCCGGAGAGCGGTCTGACGATCTTGTCCGCCGTTCCCCGGCAAACGACAAAAGCGTCGTCCACCGGTGCGACAGGGTCGGCCCGCGTGCCTCGATCCTGGCCGCGATGTTCAGCGAGAAACAGCGCTTCGGCGCCCCGGCCATTCCTACGTTGATGTCGTCGCGGTGGATCGAAATGACGATTTCGTTGCCCGTGGATCGTGGCCCGGAAGCCGGCCACAGAGTGAAACGAGCGATCGCGGGCGGCGCACCCCCGTGGCACCCCCGTTGCACCACATGGGTGGCGGCATGGCGTGCAATCGGGCCCGCCTGCCATGTGCACGGGCCAGCACCGTTTGCGGCGCCATCGGTGGCGCCAGGGAGAGTGGGCGGATGTCGAAGGCGAAGGACGTGATCGGATACGCGAAGGACAAGAAGGTCTCGATGGTCGACCTGAAGTTCATGGACTTCCTCGGGCTCTGGCAGCACTTCACCATCCCGCTGGCCGAATTGACGGAAGGCGTCTTCGACGAAGGGCTCGGCTTCGACGGCTCCTCCATCCGCGGCTGGATGCCCATCCACGCCAGCGACATGCTGGTGGTTCCCGACGCCGAGACGGCGGTGCTCGATCCGTTCATGAAAGACTCCACGCTGTCCGTCCTTTGCAACATCGTCGACCCGATCACGAAGGAGCCATATTCGCGCGACCCCCGCTACATCGCGCAGAAGGCGGAGAAGTACCTCCGCTCGACGGGCATCGGGGACGCGGCGTACTTCGGCCCCGAGGCGGAGTTCTTCATCTTCGACGGAGTGTCGTACGACACCGGCGTCAACCACGGGCACTACAAGATCGAATCGCGCGAAGGACAGTGGGAGACGGGGAGCCCCGTCGAGCACACTTACGACGGCAAGACGCACACCACGCGCCCGAACCTCGGCTACAAGCCGCGCTACAAGGAGGGGTACTTCCCGGTCGCTCCCATCGACTCGCTGCAGGATCTGCGCACGGAGATGTGCCTGGTGATGGAGCAGGTGGGCATCCAGGTCGAGCGGCAGCACCACGAGGTGGCGACGGCGGGGCAAGCGGAGATCGACATCCGATTCGACTCACTGGTGAAGACTGCCGACAAGCTGCTCTGGTTCAAGTACATCGTGAAGAACGTCGCGCTGCGCAACGGCAAGACGGTGACGTTCATGCCCAAGCCTCTCTTCGGCGACAACGGCTCGGGCATGCACACCCACCAGTCGGTCTGGAAGGCGGGCAAGCCGCTCTTCGCCGGCGAAGGCTACGCAGGCATGTCGAAGATGGCGCTCCACTACATCGGCGGGGTGCTCAAGCATGCCCGCGCGCTGGCCGCGCTCTGCAACCCGACGACGAACTCGTACAAGCGGCTGGTGCCGGGGTTCGAGGCGCCGGTGAACCTGGCATACAGCTCGCGCAACCGCTCGGCGGCGATCCGCATCCCGATGTACTCGCCTTCGCCGAAGGCGAAGCGGATCGAGTTCCGCTCGCCCGACCCGTCGTGCAACCCGTACCTCGCCTTCTCCGCGATGCTGATGGCGGGCCTGGACGGGATCGAGAACCGGATCGAGCCCGGCGAGCCGCTCGACAAGGACATCTACGGCTTGACCCCGGAGGAGCTGAAGGACGTTCCGAAGATGCCGGGGTCCCTGGAAGAGGCCTTGGGCGAGCTGAAGCGTGACCACGAGTTCCTGCTCAAGGGGGACGTCTTCACCAAGGACGTCATCGAGGCCTGGATCGAGAACAAGATCGAGCGCGAGCTGAACCCGGTGCGGCTGCGGCCGACGCCGACCGAGTTCGCGTTGTACTTCGACATCTAGGCGCTCGCACGAAGGGCTTTTTCGCTGGGGCACCTCGCCCCGATGGACTCGTCTTGCCGCAATTCCGCCAATCAGGAGATCTCCCGATGATGAAGAAGCTCGCCCTTGCCGCCGTTCTCGTAACTGCCAGCGGTGCATACGCGACTCCCACCACCACGTTCTGGGCGCCGTCGACGACCGGGATCCAGCCGTTCCTCACTCCCCACATCACGTATGACACATACTTCTGGAAGGGTCCGACCGCCGGCCAGGCCGGGTCGCCCGTCTATCCGGTCACCACCGGCCTCACCATGGGCGTGCTGCCCTGGGACAACCTGCAGCTCGAGGTCGGGTTCGATCTGTTGCTGCCGAGCAGCGATCCGTTCCTGTTCAATGCGAAGCTGGGCGTGCCCGAGGACAAGCTGTTCCCATTCCAGCCCAGCTTCGCGGTGGGCATCTTCGGCGTGGGAACGAAGCAGAGCACGGCCACCACCCTCGGCACCGACTACAACCTGCTGTACGCGCAGCTTCAGCACACGATCCCGAGCGTCGGCGGTTATGTCTCCGTCGGCGGCTATTACGGGCTGCAGGACAAGCTGTATCAGGCGAGCGACGGCAGCGGCACCAACCGGGCCGGCTTCATCGGTGGCTTCACCTCTCCTGATATTCCCATCAACACGCCCTGGCTACAGAAGATCAACGTCGTCGGGGACGTGCAAACCGGCAAGAACGCGCTCGGCGCGGGCGGTGGAGGCCTCGTTTTCTACTTCACGGACAAGGTCGACATCCTGACAGGCCCCGTCTACTTCTTCGATCCCGGTGCCCAGCCCGGCGGGAAGCAGTGGTTCTGGACCGTGCAACTCGACATCGATCTGCCGCTGCGCGCGACACCCTCGCCGGCGCCCGCGGCGCCGGTCAGCGAGACACCGGCTCCGGCGACCACGACGGCATCGACGAAGTGAGCTCTGCCGAAAATCAGGGCAGGGAGGGCCGCGCTCGTCCTCCCTGGCCGTTTCACCGCGGTTGCGGGCGGAACTGCCAGAGCCAGTCCCCAGGGCGTACGCGCTCGCAGGCGTACTCGGGGTGCCCCGCGCCGTAGTACAGGGTCACGCGCGAGTGCAACGTCCGGCGAGGCCGCTCGTCGAGCCTGCAGCGGGCGCTGCGCTCGATCTCGTCGCAGAACTCGTGCGCGAAGCGCCAGCTCCACGCCCCGGGCGTGACGCCGTCCTTCGCGCCGATCTCGAGGACGTGGCGGACCGGAGCGCGGATCAGCCGATC
>Ga0209267_1000780_pt1 | contig 22767 bp, 13 predicted proteins | sample GraSoiAngelo_137_FD_185894 | JGI IMG/M metagenome (GOLD analysis project Ga0209267, IMG submission 185894) | Grasslands soil microbial communities from the Angelo Coastal Reserve, California, USA - 14_0929_09_30cm (SPAdes) (version 2) | ecosystem: Environmental > Terrestrial > Soil > Grasslands ... | reverse complement strand
GAGGCAGGGCTTGCCTTGTTAGCTTGTGGAGATACTTCGCCTGAAGTAAGGGCGTCGGCCCAAGAACCCACCGAAGGCCTTCATGCTTAGGCATGGAGCCAGTAGGAGTCCCCTTCCTTCAGGAAGGGGAGGAGGTCAAGGCATGGTAAAGATTCTTTGTCTCCCTGTCGAGGGGCTTCCCTGGCAGCATTTGGTCGAATGCGCTGAACAAGGCGTTTGCGAATTGCAAAAGGAGATGTAAATGTCCATCACGCGACGTGACCTATGCCTCTCGCTTCGGGCAGCTCTCCTCCCCGCCGTTCTGCGGCCCGAGGGCGTGGCCGCACAAGAGGAATCTATGCCATCGGCAATGTATCCGTTCGAAGCGCTGCCCATTCGAACGCCGAACAACGCGGAGATCCGCGACGTTCTGAAGGGCAAGCTGGCCACCGGCGAGTCCTTGGAGGTGCATGAAACGACGCTGCCTCCGGGCGGCGCGCCCCATGCGGCACACCACCATGTGCACTCCGAAATGTGGCTGATTCGAGAAGGGACGGTCGAGCTGACCGTCAACGGCACGAGCTACCGTCTCGGGCCCGGCTCAGTCGGATTCGTACGTTCCAATGACCAGCATGGGATCAAGAATGTGGGCACCGCGCCGGCGACATACTTTGTGGTGGCGGTCGGCCCCGGCGCCGGTTCTTGAAGGACCGAGAAACACGGTGCAGTCTCGTGGGGGGGCGCGAAACGGCCTAAGCTACGCTGCCGTGTGGTTTGCGGTGGTCCCCGAGAAGCTGCGCCGGTCGCTGACGGGAATTGAAGTTGTTTGAATACATAGAGAGTAAAATTGCAGAAAAAGAAGCACTTGACTCGAAGGAGCCTGTTGTACCATTGCTCCGCGAACGATTTCCCATAGAGTAGTGAGATGAGAAATACAGCTTCATCTCTTCCGACTTTGCGCCGCCAGACGGACCTTAGGGACAAGCCTCGAGTATGAGTGGCGTTGGAATAAAAGACGTCGCCAAGTTGTCGGGCGTGTCCACCGCTACCGTCTCGCATGTCATCAATAAGACGCGCTACGTCAGCGATGAAACGAAACGAAGGGTTCTGGGCGCGATTGAAAATGTAGGCTACACGCCAAACATACACGCGCGCAATCTGGCCTCCGGCCGGAGCCGGACTCTCGGCCTGATCATCTCGGACATCACCAACCCATTCTTCCCGGACCTGGTTAAGTCCATTCAGGAAAGAGCGCTCGAACTGGGCTATGACGTCATTGTGCTGAATACCAATTACGAGCCTGCGCGCGACGCCCGATACGTGCAGCGTTTGTTGGAATTGAGGGTTCGGGGTGTCATGATTCTAACGACGGAGATGGATCTTTCCGTGATCGAGCGCCTGTCATCGCGCGAAATTGCGGTAGTTTTTCTCGATATCGGAAAAGTAGGCCCGCATACTAGCAATATCCGAGTAAATTATGAAAAAGGTGTTCATGAAGCGGTTGAACATCTCCTTGAGCTTGGCCACCGGCAGATCGCTTTCATAAGTGGCCCGGTGCGCTTCAAATCGGCACAATTCAGGCGGCAGGCTTTCCTCGAAACGATGACGAGTCATCGAGCGTCACTGCACACAGAACCGTTGATTCTGGAAGGCAATTTCAAACTGGAGAGTGGAGAGCAGGTCGTACGAGAAATGTTGAGGTTGAAGAGCAGACCAACAGCGGTCCTCGCCGCCAATGATTTAATGGCTGTGGGAGCCTTGCGTGAGCTGAGACGGGCAGGTCTGCAAGTTCCGAAAGATGTTTCCGTGGTAGGCTGCGACGATATTTCCCTTGCCGAGCTGACCGATCCCCGGCTCACTACTATCATGATCCCGCGAACCGAAATCGGCACTGCCGCCGTCGAGGCTGTGTTACGAACGAATTCCGCTGAGGGCCGCGAAATCAGAATCTCCACTCAACTACTGGTTCGGCAGTCCACGGACGCAGCCCGTTATTGAAGTAAGTTCCGTTCCAGGGATGATCCTGAAACTCTGAAGTGTTTCGGATTCATAGCGCAATGCCGAAGTCGGCTCTCCACCGCAAAAATCGTAGCTTTCAGTATTCCTGAACTGAACCTTTAGAAATTCAAGTTTGAAACACAGACTCAAAGCGTACATGGGAACAATGCAAAAGTTTTCTAAAGGGGGATGGCCGTGTAACTTAGCCGTTCTCGAGGGGCCTGCGAAGAATTATCGCTGCTGGCTGGTGGTCTCACGAAGGGTACGTTTGGTTTTGGAGGGAAAATTGAGTTTGGCTTGTCCACTCTGTTTAGATCATGGGAAGCTAGCGCGCGATAGGAAACGCCGATTGAGAAAAGCAGATATTTTGATTTTGCCCTTGACAGGGGAAACGGTGGCGCGAATAATCCAAAACCATTAGGGACGTAAGCGCTTACGTTCGGGCCTTTGCGTTCCGGGAGTGGGGCCTTCCTTAGAATTCAGCTCTTGGGGACCTTGCGACGGAGTCTAACTGCGAGGTGATGACTATGTTCCACAAACTTTCTAGTTCGGCGATCTTTCGTTTTGGCTTCTTAGTCGCATTCTTTCTGGGGTCGTTTGCACTGGTCCTTTCCGCACGCGCACAAATTGGAAACGCGACCTTGGGCGGTACTGTGATGGACCCTTCTGGCGCCGCCGTGGCCGACGCGGAACTGACACTGGTCAGTCAAGCGACCAGCTTCGAGGCAAAAGCCACTTCCAATGAGCGGGGCGAATATACCTTTCGCAATGTGACTCCCGGAACTTATGACCTGAAAGTCGTCAAAGCCGGGTTCCAAAACTACGTTCAGAAGGGCATTGTCCTGACAATTAATCAGTCGGGTCGTGCGGATGCGACATTAAAGGTAGGGACCACGTCCGAGACCGTCACGGTAGAGGGCGAGAATACCCTCATCAACTACGACAACGGAACGGTTCAGGGAGGCATTGATCCTGAAACCGTCAAGGACCTGCCGTTGATCGTGTCGGGCAAGCCCCGCTCGTCGGCCAGCTTCGCCGTTCTTCTCCCCGGCGTGTCCACTGGCAGCAGCAATGAGGCTTTCAATGCCCGCATCAACGGCGGTTTACAGTCCGGCGACGAAGCCCTTCTCGATGGTGCCACCATGCAGGAAGGCTTCATGAGCCAGAGCGGCATGGTCTCCATCCAGGGCGATTTCCAGATGTCGCCCGACATGGTGCAGGAGGTAAAGGTTCTCACGTCGGCCTACGCTCCCGAGTATGGGTCATCTTCTTCGGGGCAGATCACCATGGTCAGCAAGTCTGGCGGGAACCAATATCATGGGGCAGCATTTGAGTATGCCCGGAACAAGGTATTCAATGCGGCACCCTGGAATTCAAGCTGCAGCGGTACGGGTTGCGACCGCCGCCCGTCCGACAACGAGCATGACTTTGGCGCTAACTTCGGCGGCCCGATCAAGATACCGTTCCTTTACCACGGGACCTCCAAGCATCATTCGTTCTTCTATTTTGACTGGGAAGCATTTCACCAGGCCGGCGGCTCGAATGTCCCCACTCTCTCGATTCCTTCCGTCCTGGAGCGAGGCGGGAACTTCACGGACTGGAAGAACAGCAGCGGCAACCTCATCCCTATTTACATGCCGGGCAATGCCAGTGCTACTTGTCAAACCGCTGCCGGGGTAGGACCAGGGCAGCAATTTCCCGGGAATATTATCCCTTCGGGTTGCTACAGCCCAATCGCCCAGGCTTACCTTGCCGTAATGCCGCAGCCTACGAATACTCAGCCGTTCAACAATTACACGCTGGCCAAGCCCGTACCCGATTCGCTAGTCTCGAACAGCAACGTTTTCATGACGCGTATTGACCACAACTACGGAGACAAGGATCACTTCTATTTCTTCTGGTGGCGCCAGTTTACGGGCTACAACACGGCGACCGCACTTCCCGCGATCATTTCCACCGAGTCCCCGACGCGGCCCCAGAATTCGCCGATCGCGCGGTTTAACTGGGAGCACACTTTTTCGACAACCATGACCAACCACATGACCCTTGGATATCTGAACCGCAATGAGGGTTATGGTTCCGAGCCAGAGGTCCTGGCTGCCGCTAAGGCCGGAACTTTACCGGCCGTGACGGGAGCAGTGAGCAACAACTCACTGCCCCAATTCACGTTTACCACCTTCAACCAGATTTCGAATAGCACCGGCCCGCCAAACGGGAACGTCACCACCCGCCCGACCTGGGACCTGAACGACACCGCGAACAAAATCATCGGACACCATACGATCACGTTTGGCTTTGATTGGAGAAATATCCAGGGCAATATTCACCAGCACACGAATGAGGCAGGAAGCTATCGCTTCACCGGTTCAGCCACGGCAATACCGGGCCTTAATAGCGGAGCTCCGATTGCGGATTTTCTGCTGGGGGCCGTGACGGGCGATTCGGTTGACCGTCGAACGGTCAGCGCCTGGTTCCCGCGCCAGAAATCCTGGGCGCTGCACGTAAATGACTCGTGGAAGGTGACTACAAAATTCACCGCGAACTTTGGCGTGCGGTGGGATTACTTTTCGCCATCGCGAGAGAAGTACAACCACCTTTCGTTCTTCGACCCCACAGGGATGAATCCGGACGGAATACCGGGCCGGTTGGCCTTCGCGGGAAGTGGCTCATCTTGCCAGCCTGCTTGTTATGGCTCAGAGTACCCAGAGAAGCCGTGGCGCAAGGGTTTTGCGCCGAGGTTGAGCGTGGCCTACTCCTACGATCAGAAGACGGTAGTTCGAGCAGGTTACGGCGTATTCTTCACACAAGCGTTCTATCCGGGTTGGGGTGGAGGAATATCACTGGATGGGTACAACCTAAATCAATCCTTCGGCACGCTGAAGGATCCCACCACCAACCAGGCCGACCCATCCTTTTATCTGGACAATGGCGTTCCGGCACCCGCGCAGGCCCCGCCTTTTATCTCGGGGTCCTTCAACAACGGTCACGGTATCCTATACCGTCCGTTGGACGCCAACCGGCGGTCGTACTCTCAGCAATGGAACCTGACAATCGAACGGCAACTGCCGCAAAGTGTTTTCCTGAGTGTGGCTTATGTGGCAAACAAGGGCTCGCGGCTGCCTTCGAGCTTGAATCCGGTCAACGTTCTGAATCCGTTTGATCCGAAGATTCAGGCTCTCGAAGCGAATACAACCGCCATTGATCCGTCCTGCGCCTCTGGCAATCCGGCTCCGGGAGTGAATTGCGGTTACGTACCTGAACTGGACGTTCCATTCACATCAAACAACCAGACACTTTTCGGAATTACTCCACCATATCCTGGCTGGATCGCAGAACTCAACGCCGCCGGCAATTGTTCTCCGACCGTCGGTCAGGCGCTACTTCCTTTCCCGCAGTTCTGCGATAAGCTCCAAGGGCTTAATGAAAACCACGGCAGCTCCATCTATCATTCGTTCCAGTTGAAGTTCGAGAAGCGTTACAGCAAGGGCCTTTACATGCTGGTTGCCTACACGAACTCGAAACTCATCACTGATGCTGCCGACAATACCCAGCGTGACGCCTCCACATGGAACGCCTCGCAAGGGGTGATCTCGCCGTTTGAGGAGAAGCGCAATCGCTCTTTGGCGCCCGACGACGTTCCGCAGACGCTCTCGGCAGCTTTCGTGTACGAGCTGCCGTTGGGCAAGGGCAAATCCTATCTGAATAACAACAGCGGCCTGGATCGCTTGGTTGGTGGCTGGCAAATCAGCCCGATCATTCGCTACTCGAAGGGTACTCCTCTGTGGGTCCGTTCGGGGCAGTGCCTTACCACTTACACCGGACAAGGGTGCTTGCCTGGGCTCGTTTCGGGAGTGCATCCCTTCTTGCAAGATCCCAATAATTTCGATCCTGGCAAGGGGGCGCTTCTCAACATAGCCGCATTTGAGCCTCTGACGGATTTCGAACCGGCAGGAGGGTGCCCTGGCTGCACCGGAGTGTACGGCTACACGGGCAAAGGGCCGCGCATTTTTGGGTTTCGGGGACCGAACTACAAAAACGTGGACTTTGCGCTGACCAAGAATACAAAGGTCAATGAGCGACTCAACCTCGTCTTCCGCGCAGAGTTTTACAACGCCTTCAACCTACATATCTTCGTCAACGATGGCAATTTCACCATTTCTGGAGGCAATGCATTCGACACAGATATAAGTTCAACGAGCTTCGGCCAGTGGACAGGCAACGTCAGCGCGCCGCGAAGAATTCAGTTCGGCGCAAGAATTGAATTCTGACAAGCGCACACGCTAATACACCCCAAAACGAGCGGCGCCCCGATGAAGAGTCGGGGCGCTGTCTTTTTCTTGACCAAAAAAGTCTTAGAGCATGGTTCATGGTAACGATCAGAGGTAAAGCACTCCGCTACATTGGAGGCTGCGGGGACCCACTCGCAGGTTGCGCTTCACTGGCTATCCTTAGCTCCTGAAAGCGGCCAATTTCCACTTTCGAAAGCGGTTCGTTTCCCACCCGATGATAGATTTTGCCCAGCAGATAATGGGGTTCCGGATACTCTGGAGCCAAGGCGACGGCCAGCTTGAGCGATTCAACGGCAGCCTGGTATCCGCCTTGCATCTCAAGAACGCGGCCGAGTTGATAGTGCGCCTGTGGAAGCTGCGGATCGTAGCCGACGGCTTCCCTAAGATTCTTTTCCGCTTCGGGCAGTCGATTTAGAGCAATGAGCGAAATAGCTAAATCCACGTGCGGCCAAGCAGAAGGCTTCGATTGCAGCCGGTTCAGCTCGATGGCGCGATTGTAGTTCTTTACCGCTTCGTCGAACTTGCCGAGGTAGTCGAAGCAAAGCCCCAAAGTGTCATAAGCGCGCGCCATTTTCGGATCCAGTTCAATAACTTTTTGCAGCCGAGTGATGGCAGAAGTGTAGTTCCGTTCGTCGTAATCCAAGCGCCCTAGCCAGTACAAAAAGAGGGGATTTTGCCCCTGCGTTGCTGCAAGCTTCTCCAATTCCGGGCGCGCCAAGTCGCGCCGGTTGAGTTTGACGTAGGCCATTGCCAGTGTGAACCGGTTCCGGTCATCGAGAGGAGCAATGGCTTCGGCCTTTTTCCAGGCGATGGCAGCCTGCAGGTATTGGCCGTCGAGGAAGAAGATTCCACCGGCCATCGCCAGTAACTTTGCCGAACGGGACGATTTCAGATCGTGCTCCGCTTCTTCAACGAGGATCTTTTCAGCAGGCTTATAGTCGCGCGTGTTAATGGCTTTTTCAAGCTCCGCGAGACGTGACGGGGCCAACTGCAGATCCGAAAGCTGGTGAGACAAACTTGATGTGGAGGGATCGTCCTGCTGCAACACCGGGATTTGAGCACGAGCGGGCACCACTCGGCACAAGACTAGTGCGACCAGGACGATGATCAACTCTTTTCTCGTCACGACAGTGGGCCAATTAAGGCAACGAATGGGCTTTGGCCTCCTCAATCTTTGCCTTTAGTTCTGCGGCGCCCTTGCTCTCAGGCACGAGCTTCAGCTCCAGTGCAATTTCCGCTAGTGCCTGTTCGTATTTCTTCTGTTCCAACAGGATCGAGCCAATTGCCAAATGAACCTCGGGTAATTTGGGATCCGCATCCGCGGCGCGCTGGAAGGCCTCAAGCGCCAGATCGTATTTTTCCTGAACCGCATACTCCTGTCCGAGACCTTGTTGCAAGCGCGCGGAATGCGGGTTGATTCGTGCCATCCGCTGATACGACCAGCCGGAAAGCCTCATCCAGGCTTTGCCCAATTGATAAGCATATTCCGGTTCCTGCGGAGCCAGCTTGACGAGCTTCTGAAGTTGCTGAGCGGCGGCGATCCAGTTTTCCGAAGCCTCATACGCATTCGCCAGCTGGAGGTGGGCCTGCGGCTGCTGCGGCATCAATCTGACGGCGCGCTGGAGCTCGCGCACGGCCTCCGCTTTTCTTCCGAGTACCAGCAGACTGGATCCAAGCAGCAACCGTGAAGGACCATAAGCGGGCTGAAGGGCCAGCGCTTCGCGAAACTTCTGAACAGCTTCCAAATGCCGGCCACGCATCTGGGCGATGACACCGAGGTTGTGATAGACAAGTGGATGTTTGACCCCCTGGCGGAGGGCACTCGAGAAAACTTTTTCTGCCGTGTCGAGATCGCCGGACTTCAACGCCTCGATGCCAGGCGCCACCTGGATTTCAAGTGAGGGCGGCGGAATTTCCTGCGCAGAACACTGAGTTGCAACAGCAACAAACAGCAGCAAAAAGAGCTTGCCGCGCAAGCATCTCAGAAAAGGATTTGCAGAAGGCATCGATGCGACCGCACAGGCAGCAGAGCAGCACAAATCGTAGGTAGTATAAACCAGCGCCGGAGCCCGCTCCTATGGAAACAATCAGACCTCTTACATATAATTGTCTCGCTAAAGCTTAAAATCCCCGTGAGAAAAAAACCCGGACGGTGGCTTGCAATGCGGCGTTGGCGGATTTCCGTGATAGCTCTGACGGTGTTGTTCTGTTTTTCGCGTTTTGTCCCTGCTCATCCCAGGCAGAACCGCGCTAGCGGGAGAGAGCAAGAAATTCTGCGAATCCAACAACTGATCCAGGAGCACGATCTCGACAACGCGCACCTCGCACTCGCAGCGGCTGCCAAGCAGTATCCGACGGATGAGGGATTCGACAACTTGCTTGGCATCGTCGAGGCACAGCAGGGTAATCACCTCGCAGCGGAAAAGAGCTTTCGCCGGGCGATTGCCAGGGCGCCGAAATTCACCGGAGCTTACCTGAATTTAGGACGGCTGTATCAAGAGAACACCGCGGCCGATCCGCAGGCGCGTCGCAAGGCACTCGACGTTTATGGGCGAGTGCTCGAATATGAAGCAGCAAACGCTGAAGCGAATTACCAGAGTGCAGCGCTTTTCTTGCAACTGGGTCAATACGAGAAATCACTCGCTCACATTTCACGTCTCCTTGGCGAACAACGGAAGAGTGCACAAACAATCTCCATCCAGTGCGCCGATTACGCTGGATTGGGAAACCACCAGGCTACCGACGATGCGGCCGCGCGGCTCATGGCTGCCCCGGATATTTCTGAGCCGGATGCCCAGCAAGCGTTGTTGGGGCTGCTTCCAGGCAAGCGCGACGACCTAATTGTGTCTCTGCTCGAAAGCCTGCAAAGCCGCCAGCAATTGACTCCCGGCCTGTTCGAAGCACTGGGCTTGACCTATGAACGTATGGACCGGCTGCCAGAAGCACGGGCCACGCTGGAGAAGTCTTTTGTTGACGGAAAGTCTTCTTCCGCCCTGCTCATGGAGTTGGCGCGCATTGCCCACTTGCAAAAAGACTACCAGGGGGCCCTGGGCTACCTGGCGCATGCGAGAGACCTGGAGCCCCGCAAGGCTAGCCTGCATTATTACTTTGGCGTTGTGTGTGTGGACCTAAGCCTTATCGCCGAGGCGCGAAATTCGTTTGAAAAGGCCGTGCAGCTCGAACCACAAAACCCAGATTACAACTATGCTATGGGTGCCGCCTCTGCCTTCCGGCACGACCCGGCGGAAGCAGTTCCGTACTTCGAGAAGTATCTTAAACTGAAGCCCCAGGATCCACGCGGCAAGCTGGCCATGGGCGCGGCTCTTTTTCGGGCCAAAGATTACCAGCATGCCCTTCCTTGGCTCAAGCAATCTGCTGGCATCCCGGCAATCGCCGCGAGAGCTCATTATTACTTGGGGGCGATTGCGCTGGAGCAAGGACAGCTCGAGGAGGCTTTCGTCGAACTACAGGAAGCGCTAAAAGCCAAACCGGATTTCACGGATGCTCTGGCCGAACTGGGCCAGTACTATCTGAAGCGTAGAAACTACCAGCAAGCGGAGAAGCAGATTCAGCTCGCATTGCAGATTGAACCTGACCATTACGCCGCGAACTTCTATCTGTTGATGCTCTACACGCGCACCAAAGATGCGCGCGAAAGAGCGCAGGCCAAGCGTTTCGATGAGTTGAAAGAACTGATGGCAGAAAAGACCCAGGAGTTCCTGCGCATCGTGGAAGTGCGGCCCTTTGAATCACCATGAAGATGCCAAGCAGCAAATCACAACTTCTTGCTTTGTCGTCCGGACTGCGCAGTCTTTGGTTGGTAGCCTTCATGATTGCCATCTCGGGAGGGACTTATGGACAGTCTTCGGCGCTGACGGAATGCACGCGAGCGTTTTATAGCCAGGACTACGCTCAAGCCGCTCAATTGGCGGAAAAGCATCTGAGCAAGTATCCGAAAGATGTAGCTCTCCGGGTGGTTCTCGCTCGTGCTGAACTTGCCCAAGGCAGGGCTCTGCAAGCTTTCGAGGAACTCCGAAGAGCACTGGAGTCCGACCCGAGAAGCATTGATGCCCTCTATTATTTGTCAATTGTCTCCAGAGAGCTTTCCCAAAGTGCATATCAGCGGCTATTCTCGGCGGCTCCTGACTCTTTCCGCGTGCACCAGCTTCTTGCAGAAGCCGCCCTGAGCGCCAACAACCCAACGGAAGCGGAGAAGGAATTCAAGAAAGCCTTGGAACTAAATCCTCAATCCGTGGAGGTTTCCACGGAACTGGCAGAGCTGAAGCGTTCCCAGTCAAAATTTGATGAAGCCATCGCTTATTACTTTCAGGCGGAGAGGAATGCACCGTTGAGTTATGACGTCGCCTATGGTCTAGGTGCTTGCTACACATACAAACAAGAATATCCTCAAGCGGTCCAGTGGCTGCGGAAGGCTGCGGCTTTGGCCCCAGATTCCGCGGCGGGTCGGTTCGCCCTCGGCAACGCATTGTTTCAAGATGGACAATTCGAGGAGGCCATTCCGGAATTGAACGAAGCCTTACGTCTCGAGCCGCGGATGAAACAGGCGTATTTCCTTCTCGGCCGCGCTTTTTCAAAACTAGGCCGCTCGGAAGAGGCTAAAGCAGCAATCAAAAAGCTGGACGAACTCAACCGCTCTGAGGTCCCGGGACAAGCAAATGGGCCGGCCGGGGAGGCTCGTCCAAGACCCGAGTCGCAAAGATAGGGCTCGCTCTAGCAGATTTAGGGATGGCATTGTCTCTGACGAAGTTATTTGGAAACTTTGAGCAGCACTACACCGTGCTTCGGAACTTTCGTTGTATAGGAACCCTGCGCCGTGCCTAGATCCTTGTGATCCAGGAGGTCGCGGAGTTTCGCCGCTTCTGGAGCGCCAATCACTTTGAATTCGAGCGTCATTTGGATGGCGGACTCGCTGCGGTTGAAGAGTCCTACGGCTTTGCTGCCGTCGGCGAGCGGTCTCGCCCAGATTTCAAGCGGGCCTTCTTGCCAAAACCGGTGTCCTTGAATCCCCTTGCTGTCCTGATCCACGGCGATGACTTCGGAGTTCGTTAGCAATTCCTTCGTTTCGGCGGGCATATTTCGCAGGTCATTCCCCGCCAAAAGGGGAGCAGCAAGCAAGGCCCAAAGCGCCATGTGCGTCCGATATTCCTCGCGGTTCATGTGGCCGTTGCCCACTTCCAGCATGTCCGGATCGTTCCAGTGTCCCGGACCGGCGAATTTTTCCAGGCCGTTCTGCCCAAACCCAATTAAAGACATGCTGTCGTAACTGTCGCTGATGTCTCCTGTTGTCCGCCACAAATTGCCGGTTTTGGGTCCCCAACGCCACGGCGCCTTCACGCCCCAGTTGCAAATGCTGAACACCATGGGACGTCCGGATTCGGCAAGCGCATCGCGAAATTTTGCATATTGCACCTCCGGATCGAGACCCTCCGAGTTGCACCAGTCGATCTTCACGTAGTCGATTCCCCAAGAGGCGTACGTCTTGGCGTCCTGGACTTCATAATTCAGGCTGCCCGGCCGCTTTTCGCAGGTGCCCGTGCCTGCGTCCGTGTAAAGGCCCAGCTTCAAACCTTTACTGTGGACGTAGTCCGCGAGGACTTTCATTCCGGAGGGGAATCTTTGAGGATCCGCAACGATAGCCCCCTGCGGATCGCGACTCACCTGCCAGCAGTCGTCGATGTTCACATACTGATAGCCCGCCGCCTGCATCCCGCTGCTGACCATGGCGTCGGCCATCTCGCGAATGAGTTTGTCGCTGACGTTGCATGCAAACTTGTTCCAACTGTTCCAGCCCATCGGCGGAGTCTGTGCCACCGAACTGGAGGCTTGCGAAAGAGAGGACGGCGCGAATAAAGCTCCAGCATTTAACAGAACTAATGCCGCCGGAAGAACTCGAAGGGAAAGGCACGGTGAAGAAGTCATTGCACCTCGCATTATTTGCCAGACGTAAGCGCTTACGCAGAGCCTAGCACGCCTTCCCGAAAAGTGCGATGCTATTCGCCGGCTTTATCCTCAGATGACGAGCCCTTCATGGATGGGATGGTGCAAAGAAGTCGCCACGCGCGGATGAAACAATTGCGAATTCCGCAGTCTCCTAGGAAACGACTGGAGATGAGAAGGAATGTTCGTCGCTTGGCTTCTCTGGCACTTGTCCTCATTTCGGCATGGTTGTGGGCAAACGCCGCCGGGCAGGAACCGCAAGACCGCAAACCCCAAAAGCCGGAGGCCACAGGAGTGGCGACCGGCGGCCCTCACGCGCCCGTCAAAGACGCCTGGTCTCGGCCAATCACCGCCGGAGGATTTGTCGATGGTGCACCAATCGTGTTCGCCGATATTACCAAACAGGCCGGCCTTGACAAATTCCGCCACCGCTCGGGGAATCCCGAAAAGGCAACCATCCTCGAGACGCCGGGTTCAGGCGTGGCCTTGCTGGACTATGACAACGACGGTTGGCTGGACATCTATTTGCTGAACGGGTCCACATTCGCTGCTCTAAAGGGGAAAGAACCCGCCCCGCGCGCAATGCTGTTCCACAACAACCACGACGGTACTTTCACGGATGTAACTGCAAAGGCCGGCGTGGCCAATGAACGATGGAGCTTTGGTGTGGCTGTCGGCGATTACGACAATGATGGCTGGCCCGACATCTACGTGACCAACTACGGCAAGAACCGTCTCTATCACAACAATCATGACGGCACATTTACGGACGTGGCAGAGAAGGCAGGGGTCACCGTAGGAGGCTGGTCCGCCGGACCGACTTGGGGCGACTACGATCGTGACGGTTTATTAGACTTGTTTGTGCCGGGCTACGTGAAATTCGACGCTGATCACCCTCCTGTCGGCGGACAAGGTGGAATTAGTTTGAGCGCATGCCAGTATCGTGGCGTGAGTTTCTCCATGTGCGGGCCCAGGGGCCTTCCTGGAGAGACCGATCATCTCTTCCACAACAATGGCGATGGTACCTTCACCGACGTTAGCCAGAAGGCTGGGGTAGCCAACTCACAGAGGTACTACGGCCTGGCCTCCGTGTTTGTGGATGCAGACGATGATGGCTGGGTGGATTTGGCAGTGGCCAACGACTCCGTGCCCCGGTACCTCTATCACAATCTTCACGACGGCACTTTTGAAGACGTTAGCTATTTGTCCGGTTTCGCTTTGACGAACGAGGGCTTGGCGCAAGCATCTATGGGAATTGCTGTGGGTGATTACAACCGGGACGGCAAAGTGGATTTTTTGATTACCACGTTCTCAGACGATTACAAGACGCTCTACAGAAATGATGGCGACAACAATTTCTCCGACGTCACTTTTCGGGCGGGCTTGGGAGGCCCTACAATTCCTTTCCTGGGGTGGGGAGCGGGGTTTCTAGATTTCGACAACGATGGACTCTTGGATATTTTCATTGCCAATGGCCACGTCTACCCCTCGGTGGACCAGCGGGACTGGGGCACCACCTGGGCCGAGCGGCCCCAGCTATTCCGCAATCTCGATGGGGTTAAGTTTCAGGAGGTTCCGCCCGCGACGGGGAGCGGGTTGGCCGCGGTGATCCCCGCGCGAGGCGCCGCGTTCGGGGACCTTTTCAACGACGGCCACATCGACGTGGTTCTGAACAACATGGATTCCGCTCCAACACTGCTTCTGAATGTGGTGAAGAACGACAATCACTGGATCACCCTCAAATTGGTGGGAGGACCGAAGAGTCCGCGGGATGCCGTTGGCGCGAAAGCCCTCCTTAGCACGGGCGGAGTGCGACAGCGCGCTGACGTCACGAGCGGAGGGAGTTACGGCTCCAGCTCCGATCAACGCCTTCATTTCGGATTAGGTTCCGCTACCAAAGTGGATAAGATCGAGATTCACTGGCCGAGCGGAAAAAAAGAAGAGATTGTGGCACCCGGCGTCGATCGCATTCTCACCGTGGTGGAGGGACAGGGAGTCGTTGAGAAATAATCGGCACCATCTGGTTGGTGTTGCCTCCCGGGCTCGATATCGGAGAATTATACTTCCGCTTCAAATAACTCGCCTGCTTCCCTTCTGGCGTATCGTCCCGTGCTTGCTTCTTTATTCCTGTTTGGCATTCGCGCAGTCGCAGACGCACAAGACCACCGATTTCCCCCATTTTCGTCCGCGGCAGGAGATGCCTCGAGAAAGCTTTGCGGGTCGAGAAGCTTGCGCGAGTTGTCACCCGGAGAAGAGCCGCTGGCAATCCCACACGGCGATGGGACATGCCCTGCGTATCGCTGCCGAGAGCGATGTGCTGCGAACCCACCCACGGATGACTTTTCAAGCCGGAGCGTACTCTTACGAGATCGTAAGCGATGGCCAACAAAACTCGTATCGTGTGAGCGACGGAAAAGAAACCATCCGTGAGCCGATTCTTTACGCGTTTGGAAATGCCCATGTCGCCCAGACTTATGTCTACCGCCGCAACGAAAAGCTTTATGAAGCCCGCGTGAGCTATTACACCGCGATCGATGGATTGGACTGGACGATCGGAGACGTTCTCAATCCGCCGCCGAGCTTGGAGGAGGCCGCCGGCCGCGACATCAGTGGCGATGAAGCGCGCAATTGTTTCAGCTGTCACGGCACCGCCGCGGTGGTCAACACCAAGCTTCAACTGGAGCGATTGATTCCCGGCGTGACCTGCGAGACCTGCCACGGACCGGGAGGGAGCCATGCCGCAGTGATGCTCTTGGCCCCCGGAGAGAGCCTGTACATTTTCAATCCGAAAAAGCTTGATGCCGAAACTCTTTCGCAGGAGTTCTGCGGGGCTTGCCATCGCGGCGTGGACACCGTGGCGATGATGCCCGACCTGGGGGGCATCAACAACGTGCGATTTCAGCCTTATCGCTTGTTCAACAGCCGCGGCCACGATCCCAAGGACGCGCGATTGACTTGTACTGCTTGCCACGACCCCCACGAGGATCTGAAACCTGGGGCCGCTGTTTACGATTCAAAGTGTACGGCGTGCCATGCACCGCGCGGTGCGGAACAAGCCAATATCCGCACACCCGGCAAAACGGCGGCAGTCTCATCCACCGCCAAGTCTTGCCCGGTGGCAAGCGAGCGGTGTGTAAGCTGCCATATGCCCAAGGTGGAGTTGCCGGGCGCGCACTTCAAATTTACCGACCACCGCATTCGAATCGCGCGGCAAGGGCAAGCCTATCCTTACTGAGGCCTCCACCCGGAAATCACTTGATCCCGGAAGACCGCTGGCAATGTCCAAACTGCAAGGATAGTAACTCCAAAGAATCCCCCGCCTTCAGGCGTGGGGCGTCTTCGCCGCAGGCGACTTCGATTGACGGGCGACATGGTCTGACGGCCCGGCCTCCCTAACCTCAGTCTGGCGCTAGTAGCCTTTCACCTTGATGACAAAATAGTTGAATTCATGAGCGCCATCGAGCACCAGCTGGTGTGGTACCCGAGCGGGAATGCGGACCACATCTCCGGCCGAAAGTTTCTGCCGGGTGCCACCTTGAATGGTGCCATTGCGCTTCTCGTGAGGCGCGACCGTTTCTCCGTTTACCAAGGTGCCCCCCACAACGAGTGTAGCGGAGCCGGATTCGACGAAAAATACGTCCACTTGAGTTTCGTGCCACTCGACCTGACCGTCGGCCTCCCGGTGAACCAACAAGAAGGCTTCACTGGGAAAATCCGAGAGCTGCTTCACGGCAAAATGATGTGGATCAGTGGCAGCTTCGGCACCAAGCGCCTGCGCAGCGTGCTGCAGGTTCGCTAGCGTCCAATGCTCGAAACCTTGCGGGACGGGTTCCTCGGATCTCACGCCTAGGAAAGGAATCGCAATCAAAAACACCAGCCAGAGCTTTTTCATCTTTTCTCACCCCCAGTCTTGGTCGTAACACTCCGAACAAAAATCAGCTACTGCGAGCGCCTGAGGCCTTTGGTCGCCAAACTATGTGGAAACAATCTGCTGAGATGCCCCAAGTTTACGGCCAGCCTCTGGATTCTCCACATGCCGGCATCCAAAACAGGACAGCCAGTTCTATCATTTTCTAACAAAAATCGGGGCGCCCTCCTCGAAAAGGCGCCCCGCCGCTTTCGCTTTGGTGTGGGTCAGAAGAAGACTTTCACCGCCAATTGAGCGACGCGGGGATCGGCGGCCTGGCCCGCACGGAACGTGCCGAAGGCAGCGTTGCCATTCAGCTTGTCAAAGGCACTGATCTGGTCGGTGCCGTTGACGACACCACCGCTGGTACTTTCAGGCGCGAAGTTCGGATGGTTGAGGACGTTGAAGTATTCGGCGCGAAGCTGGAGCTTCCAGCGCTCCGTGAAGTTGAAGTACTTGGAGAGCTGGACATCCCAGTTGGACGTCTTTGGGAGCCGAAGAAGGTTCTTCCCGACGTTGCCGAACGTACCAAAAATCACCGGGTTGTTGCAGCTTGTAGCCGGTGGCGGACACCCGGTGGTGATTTTGGTCGGCTGAAACGCAGCCGGATTGAGCCAACTGACGCACTTCGGGCTGACGCCAGCGCAAGAGTTTGAGCTATAGGGATTCGCGCCCGCGATGAAAGTGCCTCGGTCCTGTCCAATGCCTGTGCCCGAGAGTTCCGTTCCCTGCAGCACGGTGATGGGGCGACCACTGGCAGCGGAGACGATGCCGCCGATCTCATAGTCCCCCAACAGATAGCGAAGGAACACGCGGGAGCTCTTGATGCCGGGAGAGTGCCAGACATAAGACGCCGTGAAGACGTGGGTGTGGTCAAAGCTCGACGGTCCGTAGTCGAACTTATGCCGCCCCGGAGCGTTGAACGGGAGTGTCGAATAACCTGTATCGAAGCCGGAGACGCCCTCGCCGAACGGGAGATCATCCAAGCTCTTGGAGTACGTGTAGTTCGCCAGGACGGTGAAGCCGCGAGACATGCGCTTTTCGACAGAGGTCTGCAGTGAATGGTAGCTGGCGTTGATGTCCGTAATGTCGGCCTGAACCGTGGACGAAAAGGTGTTGGGCTTGAACAGTGCGCCGCTGGTGTTGGGGTTGCCGTGGCAGGATGCCACGGTGCCCCCGGTCGCCTCGCAGACGGTGAGGTTTGCAAGGCCGACGTTGGCCTTGCCATTGCAAGGTACAGCGGACGCGGGGTCGTTACAGGGAACGCCAGCGTTGTAGTACTGAGTTTCGAGAATGTGAAGAGTGCGGGAGCCGACGTAGCCGACACGGAACAAGATGTTGGAAGGCAACTGGCGCTCGATCGTCAGGTTCCATTCATAAGTTGTGGGGACATGATAGTTGCCACTGGGGTCATAGCTCACGGCGATCTCGTTGAACGGGGGAATATAGGCAAAGTTTGTGGGCGCCGGGAACGGGCTCGGAAATTTGGGATAGTTCGCCGCTTGCCCGCCATCGCAGTGCAGGGCGGCCTGCGTCGCAGCTTGGGTGCACAGAGGATCGCTGAAAGAACCGGGGCTGGATGACGCGGTCGGGGCGCTGTTGCCAGCCGTGGAAAGAATGAACTGGGGGCTGAATGGCCACTCGTCGACAAAGCGGTTGCTGAGCATGCCCATGACGCGGGTGTCGTAGAAGATGCCGGCGCCGCCGCGGAGACTGGTTTTACCATCGCCGAACACGTCGTAAGCAAAGCCCAGACGAGGAGCAAACCCGGTCCAATTGGTATTTAGTGCATTCTTTGGCATGCCGGGATCGCTGGGAATCCCGTTTTGCGCGGAGAAAAAGATGCCGGGAGGGGCGTTCGGATAAACTTTGGAAACGGTGCCGGCAGCCATGGCGGCCAGATTGACTTGAGCCCAGCGATCTCCAGTGTCACTCCAGGGAAATGCCGGCTCGTAGCGCAAGCCAAGGTTGAGGGTCAAGCGGCGGGTGACCCGATAGTTGTCCTGGACATAGACGCCGATGAAGGTCGCGCGATTGTTTTTAAACTCTCCGGCACCTTGCTGGAGCGCAAAGCCATTGCCGACGCTGGCACCGTCCGAGAGGATGCCCGCAAGAAAGAGCTGGTAGGTGGCAAAACTTGAGCCGCCAAACAGGTAGTTGTCTTGTGTGCCGAAGCCGAAAATTCCGGGCTGGTTGAACTGATTGTTCAGGTCGACCAAGCTGCGCTCGACGGAGCCGCCAAAATGCAAATCGTGCTTGCCCTTTTCCCAGCTGATGTCGTTGGCCCAAGTGTAGTTGTTGCGAGTGAAGAACGCGGCGGGGTTGTCACCGAAGGAGAACCCACCTTGAACGCCGACGCCCTGAATGGCATTGGGAGTCGGTTGGAACGGGAGCGCAGCCCCGAAAGCGGTGACGCTTGCGGCGTTGGATCCCGGGCCGCGGTGGGAGACTTCGCGCGAATAGCTAAAACGGAAGTCATTGATGAGGCGCGGAGAGAAGATATGGGTTTCGTGCGCCAAGAAGTTCTGCGCGGTGATCGCAAAAGTGGCGTCGGTGTAGGAGATGAGCAGCAAAGGATTAAAAACGGCGGCTTTGGTGAAGCGATCGAATTCGTAGCGACCACTGAGCTTGTCATTCTGACTGAAGGAGTGATCGACGCGGCCGATGGCGGAGTTGAAGTTCTCAATGTCGGGCTTAGAGAATGGCACGGTCGGCTTCTGACCGGCAGGAATTGTGCCGGCCAAGCTGAACTTTGGAGAAGCGAGCGCAGCGCCGGTGGTTGGGTCGATGCCGAGAAGCGTGGCAACGGCTGGATCGATCATGCCAGCAGGGCCAGTTGCGACAGTCGTGGGAGCGCCGCAAGTGAGACAGGCCGCGCTTTTGGGAGTCAGAAAGTTGGTGATGTCGGTCTGCCCGACGACGTTTTGGCTGCCCAGGACAAGGTTACGAAATGAGGTGCGCTGATATCCGCCGAAGAAGAAAGTCTTGTCGTGGATGATGGGGCCGCCGAGAGTGCCGCCATACTGATTGCGCTTGACGCGATCGGGAGTGCTAGGCGTGGCAAAGAAATTCTGGGCGTTGAACACCGGATTGCGAACGAATTCGAAGGCGTCTCCGTGGAGACCGTTTGTGCCCGACTTGGTGATGACGTTAACGACGCCGCCAGCGTTGGAGCCGTACTCCGCGCTGTAGTTGCTGGTTTGGACGCTGAATTCCTGGAGCGCGTCGGGGAACGGAAAGGGCTGATTGACGTTGGTGTATTCGTCCACGTAGTTGCCGCCGTCGAGCTGGTAGCTGATGGAATTCTGGCGGGCTCCATTTGCGGAGAAAGTGACGGCCCCGGGGAAAGTCTTGGTGGCACCCTGATCGGCACCTCCATTAGGAGAGTTGACCGCTCCGGCGACAAGCAGAGTCAACTGCGCGGCATTGCGGCCGTTCAACGGGAGCTCAGAAATGCGCTGCTGTTCGATGACTTGCTTCAGGACGGACGTCGCCGTATCCACCTCGAGAGTATTGCTCGTCACCGTGACCACTTCCGTGGTCATGCCCAGCTTCAAGCTCATGTTTACGGTAAGCGTTTGATCCGCGAGCAAGGTAATCCCACTTTCCTTGGAGATGCTGAAGCCCTTCGCCTCCACGCTCAGGTTGTAGGTCGCCGGTTGCAGGGAGGGAATCACATAGAGCCCCTCCGTATCAGTCATGGCGTTGCGAAAAAAACCCCTACCCACTTCTGTCGCGGTGACTTGCGCGCCCGCGACTGGGGCTCCAGCGGGATCAGTGACCCTGCCGACGATACTCCCCAAGCCTTGCGCGTGCAAAAACAGAGGCGCGAACAGAAGAGCGAAAAGAACAAATGGCACATTCTTTTTCATGTCTGCCTTCCTTTTCGCGGACGGCCCGCGACTTTTGTCTCGACTGGGCCGGCAGGCCGCGGCGTACCGGGTGCCTCAACCACACGGCTACGCCTCTCGCACCATGGATTGAACGCGACAGAGAACTCGCCTGGCACCATTACATTAATAGATAGTCGCTATCAATTACTTGAATAGATCCAGTGAGGGGACATTAGGAGCACAGTCGCAATCGTGTCAATCCGGAAAATTTAAAGGAGTGGTTTAGCCGGACTAAATTGCCTTTGCCCCGGAGCCTGGCGGGGCGCATCTAAGGAGGCCACCCGCGACCTTACCGCCGATTTTTTTCCCAACTTCCATTCCGCCCCTTGTTTCGATCCACGGTTCTCCACTATAGTTCGCGCGGCATGCCTGGAGAAAGGGATGAACTTTTGAAGCAACCAGCGGGTCTCGAGGCTTCTGCGGTGCCGAAAAGACGGTGGGGCATCGCTTTGCTTCTGGGGCTCGGCGTGCTCGTCAATTATTTCGATCGTGTAAACCTTTCTGTTTCCCGGGACGCCCTGGAAGCCTCGTTTGGAATCTCCGCGGTGACGTTCGGTTATCTGTCCAGCGCTTACAACTGGACCTACGCGTTGCTCCAACTGCCCTCCGGGCTGCTGCTGGATCGCTTTGGAGTCCGCCGCGTAGGCGTGATCAGCACCATGATTTGGAGTGTGGCTTCCTTCGCAGCAGCCATCTCTACGAGCGTCGGAGGATTGTTTGGGGCGCGCTTCCTTCTGGGGATCGGTGAGGCTCCGACTTTCCCGGCCAATGCGAAAGCCACCGGCTATTGGTTCCCCAAGGACGAACGCAGCCTGGCCACCGCCATGTTTGACTCCGCGGCGAAGTTCTCCTCGGCGATTGGCATACCGTTGCTGGGTCTCTTGTTGTTGTATTTCGGCTGGCGGTGGAATTTTGCGGCGACAGGCCTGATCAGTCTTCTGTATTTCGCGCTGTTCTACGCGTTTTATCGAAATCCAGGCGAGGATAGATTGCTGACCGCTCGCGAGCGCGAGTTCATCGCCAGAGGAGGAGCGCAACCGGAGGATCCGGCGAAGGCCGCCGAAGGAGCGCCGCTCGGCTACTTACTTCGACAACGAAGAGTTTGCGGCCTGGCTCTGGGCTTCGCGTCGTATAACTACACTTTCTATCTGCTCTTAACCTGGCTGCCGTCCTATCTTTCCACCATGCATCATGTTGATTTGCTTCATTCCGCGCTGTATACCAGTGTTCCGTGGGTGTTTGCCACGCTCACCGATCTTGTTGTAGGCGGATGGCTCGTCGATCGATTGATACAGCGCGGCTGGAACCCTGTTCGCGTTCGTCAGGTTGTTCTCATCGGCGGAACGATTCTGGGCCTCGGAATTCTCGGCGCTGCCCGCTCTCACGGTCCGGCCACGGCGCTTTTCTGGATCAGCATTTCTATCGGAGGATTGGCCGCCGCGTCACCGGTGGGATGGTCAATCCCCTCGCTAATCGCTCCCCGAGAAAGCGTCGGCACGCTGGGGGGAATTCTGAATTTTTGCAATCAGCTGGCCGGAATTGCTGCGCCGATTGCCACCGGCTATGTCGTACAGGCAACCCATTCTTTTTCATGGGCGTTCGGCGCGGCCACGGTATTTCTCCTCGTCGGTATCGCGGGCTATGTTTTCCTGCTGGGAGATATGGCGCCCATCCCCGATCCCCACCCGGCCTGAACTAGTGCGACGGGGCGTAGTGCTTCGCGCTATTGGTTCTCGAGTTAAACACCTCGAAGCTTCCATCGGTCCAGGCTGTCAGCTTGAGATAGTTGGCGGCATCTTGCGGTCCCGAGAGGTTGGCGATGAAGGGCTCCGGGACGTTGTGCGTGGGGCCGCCTTCAGCGGAAAAATGCAATTGCCACAGATCCTCGAGGTGCGGCGCGGCCTTGATGATGTCCCAGGCAGAAGGTGTTGCGCCCTTTTTTGCGCCGTTGTCCATGATGGCCACGCGAGGATCGATTCCGTACACCAGCGCGGGGCTGCTGCTCTGAAACAAGCCATGGTGAGAGACGATATAAACATCGATTTTGCCGAGCTTGTTTCTGGGACACATCAGTTCCAGCTCCTTGTCCCAGGTTAGGTCGCCCAAGTCTAAAAGTTTGACCTTGCCGAAGGTGATCAGCGTTCCTAGAGAACGTGGGTTTTCGGTTTGGTCGGCGGGACGCCGCTCGGACTCTTGGCAGGCGGAGTTTTCCGCGCCGGCTCCCGGCAAGGATTTCTCAATCAGGGCGCCGTCGGAACTTAGGACACTTACCTGCATACCCCGAATGGGCAGAACATCGCCGGGCTTGGCAGTAATCCGCTTGGACTGTCCCTTGGCCAACACTTGCTGGTAGGCCTGCCAGCCTTGGACGGTCGGCCCGTTCGTGGTTTCGCGGTTTTCGCCGTGATCGATGAACGCTCCTACCGGAATGCGCGCCACCAGTTGCGGCACACCTCCCACATGGTCGCTGTGAAAATGGGTGACCAGCAGGTAATCAATCTTGCTGATCCCGGCCAGCTTAGCCGCAGCGACGATGCGATCGGCATCGCGGCCATCGTTGCCGGGCCAGCCCGTATCAATGAGCAGCGAATTACCTTCTGGCGTGACGAAAAGTGTGGCCTGGCCGCCTTCCACATCCACAAAATAGACTTCCAGCGTCTTACGACTCTCGGGCGCCGGCACAGCAGGCGCCACGGGCGGCAGAAATAGACCTAGAAATCCCCAGACTGCACTGCCACAGAGG
>Ga0209267_1000777_pt1 | contig 22801 bp, 24 predicted proteins | sample GraSoiAngelo_137_FD_185894 | JGI IMG/M metagenome (GOLD analysis project Ga0209267, IMG submission 185894) | Grasslands soil microbial communities from the Angelo Coastal Reserve, California, USA - 14_0929_09_30cm (SPAdes) (version 2) | ecosystem: Environmental > Terrestrial > Soil > Grasslands ... | reverse complement strand
GCGGCACATGTTGACGCGAAGAGCCGCGGCCATCGCGCTCGTGTTTCTCGTCGCCGGCGTCGTTCCGGTCGGAGCGCATCACGGCTGGAGCGGGTACGACGCGACCAAGGAGATGACGCTCACCGGCGCCATCAAGGAGGCCGGCTACGAGCATCCCCACGGTCACGTCCGGCTCGAAGTGCCGGGAAAGGTCTGGCTCGTGGTGCTCGCGCCGCCGACACGCATGGAGAGCCGCGGGCTGCCGGCCGCGAAGCTTCGCGTCGGCGGTAAGGCCACCGTGGTCGGCTATCCCCACCGCAGCAACGAGGACGAGATGCGGGCCGAGCGCATCACGATCGAGGGAGCGACCGTGGAGCTCCGTTGACGCCGACCGGCGCTGGCTTCACCGGGTGGCTCGAGGCCACCGCCGCGGCGACGGCGATGCGACAGTCGCTCTGGCTCTATCCGATCGTCGAGATCCTCCACATCATCGGATTCGTGATTCTCGTCGGAAGCGCGGCGATGTTCGATCTGAGACTGCTCGGGCTGTCGCGAGAGCTTCCGGTGACCGGGATGGAGCGTCATCTGCTGACCTGGGCGCGGGCCAGCGTACTCCTGATCGTGCCGACCGGCGGGCTCATGTTCGTCGCCCACGCGACCGAGTTCGCTGGTAATCCCGCGTTCAGGCTGAAGCTCCTGTTCCTCGTGCTGGCTGGACTCAACGCTGCGGTCTTTCATCTTCGCCCGTTCCGCCAGGTCGCCGGGTGGGATCGCGGCGCCCCCGCCCCGCTGCAGGCGCGGCTGGCCGCGTGCCTGTCGCTGGCGCTGTGGACGGGTGTCATCGCCTGCGGGCGACTGCTCGCGTACTTCTAGGACCGATGAGCAGGTCGAAATTGGTCGCTCTCCTCGCCTTCGGCCTCGCGGTCGTCGTGCTCCGCGCACCCTGGCTCAGCGAGCCGCGCGCCGAAACGACCACCGCGGCGATCAGCCGGAGCGGCCGGCTCGGCGGCGCGAGCTATCTGATCGAGGTGCCCGCCAACTGGCAAGGCGGTCTCGTCGTGTTCGCGCACGGGATCCAGCGGGGTCCCGGGCCGGGCGCGGTCGCCGCGCCTCCGATCGCAAGCCACATTCTCGCCGGCGGCCACGCGTGGATCGCGTCCGGCTATCGGGCGCGTGAGTACCAGCCGCACCTGTTCATCGACGACCTCATCGCACTCCGTGAGCTCTTCCTGAAGGAGGTCGGCCGGCCGCGCTGGACGATCATCTACGGCCAGTCGATGGGCGGTCACATCGTCGTGGCGTCGCTGGAGCTGCACCCGGCTCTCTACCAGGGCGGTCTGGCGGAATGCGGCCTGGTCGATGGCATCAGCATCGCCGACTACCTGATGGCCTACACCGCCGCGGCCGAGCTGATCTCCGGCGTCCCGATGCTCGATGCGCCCGACAAGGAGACCTTCGCCCGAGTGCTCAACGAGCGCGTCGTGCCGGCTCTCGGCATGCCCGGCGCGTATACCGCACGCGGACGGCAATTCGACAGCGTCGTGAAGTACCTGATGGGCGCCGATCAGGTCGGCAACGATCTACCCTTGCGGCTTCAAGGCCTCACGCGTCGCTATCTGCTGAACATGATGCACCGCCCGCGCGACCTGGACAACGAGCCGAGTCCCGGCCTGCGTGCGGCGAGCACGGTTCACATCCGGTACCGGATCGATCCCGGGCTCGGTCTCACCGAAGAGGAGCTCAACGCGCGCGTCCGGCGACTGCAACCAGCAAAGGACTCCCGCTCCCCCGCCGCGAACCCCGTGTACGCGGAACGGACGGGCCGACTGAAGGCCCCGCTCATCACGCTGCACGAGACCGGCGATGCGTGGGTACCGCTGAGCCTCGAGCAGTCGTACCGGCGCCGTACGATCGCCGCCGGGACCGATCACTTGCTCGTGCAGCGCGTGATGCGCGCTTCCAGCCACTGTGGTTTCGACGGCGAGACACGCGAGCAGGCGTTCGACGATCTCCTCGCATGGATCGAGCGCGGCGTGCGACCAGTGGGCGAGGACGTGCTCGCGCCCGATCTGTCCCGGATCGGGCTCAAATGGACGCCGACCCTGCAGCCAGAGGATCCGCTCGCGCTGCGGCGCTAGCCGATGGGATCAGACAGCGAGACGGCGCGCGATCAGAAGTAGCCGGGCTCGCCCGGCAACAGGACCCGGCGCTTGTCGCCCTCGATGATCACGCGCGGGAGGATGGTCCGCACGTCGCGCCCGTTCAGGCGCTCGAGGGCAGCGGCGGCGGTCGGCGCGCCGTCGAAGAGCTCGAGGTTCTTCACGGTCGGATTGCGCAGCGAGAGCTGCCCGCGCGCGTTCGCGTCGATCGCCTCGCGCGGGGCGAGCCAGCGCACCTCGGTGATCTCGCGCTCGTCGGCGACGGCCTCCTGCCCCTCGGGCATCGGCGCGGCGAAGAAGCGCGTGTCGAACCGGAGGGGCTGGATCTCCGGCGTGATCCAGTGGGCGAAGTACACCAGCGTGTCGGTTGCCAGGGTGAGGCGCTCGGCACGCAGCATCGCCCAGAACGCGCGGTGATCGGCCTGGCACGCGCGCCGGTAGTCGGCATAGCGGCCACCGTCGACGCGCACGGGCCGGCCATCGGGCGCGTAGGCCAGGAGAATCCCTACCTCCTCGAACGTCTCGCGAATGACGCCCACCCAGTGGCCGACTGCCGCAGACGGTGGCGAGGCGAGATTGAGTCGGCGCGCGGCCTGAGCGGCGTCGAGGCTCCGGCACCAGGCCGCCGAGTCGTCGGCGCCATCACTCGGCTCGATCTTGCCGCCTGGAAACACGAAGTCGCCCGCGGCGAACTTGCTCGCGCTGTGACGGCGGATCAGCAAGACCTCGAACGCGCCGGCGGAGCGACTGCGGAGGAGAACAAGGGTCGCGGCCGGGACCGGCGTCACCGGCGCAGGTTTGACGGGCACGATCTAGTGTGCCACGATGACGCGGCCGCTGTCATTCACTTCATGGAGGACGGATCGCGATGAGCGCGGAAGCTCGACTCAAGGAAAAGAACATCACGCTGCCGAAGCCGACCAGCCCGATGGCGAACTACGTGGGCGCCGTGCGAACCGGCAATCTGCTCTTCGTGTCCGGCCACGGCCCGGTTCGTGACGGCAAAGCAACGTCTCAGGGCAAGGTCGGCAAGGATCTCACGGTGGAGCAGGGCTATCAGGTCGCGCGCGAGGTCGGCCTCTCGCTACTCGCGACGGTCCGCGCGAACCTCGGCAGCCTCGACAAGGTCCGTCGGGTCGTCAAGGTACTGGGCATGGTGAACTCCGCGGACGGTTTCGGCGACCAGCCCAAGGTGATCAACGGCTTCTCCGACCTGATGGTCGAGGTGTTCGGCGAGGTCATCGGCAAGCACGCGCGCTCGGCGGTGGGCATGGGGGGGCTGCCGGTCAACATTCCGGTCGAGATCGAGATGGTCCTCGAGGTAGAGTGAGCACATGGCGCTCTTGCTCGATCTCTGCATGATGCTGATCTCGCTGGTCTTCCTCTCGATCGTCGGCCTCGTCGCCGGCGTGGCAATCCCCGGACTGTTCATGGCCGCGGCCGCACCGTGGCTCGACTGGATCCTGCCGCTCAAGAAAAAGTCGTAGCAGCCGGATCGATCAAGCGCGGCAGCGTTCTCAGGGCTTCCGCGATCCGCGGCCCGTGCCACGAGAAGGGCTTACCGTCCACGAGGTGGATGCGCCCGTCGCGCACCGCGGGCACCTCGACGTATCCGCCGAAGTCGGCCAGGTGCGCGCGCCGGAATCGGAACGGCTCGTCCGGCAGCAGAATCACCGCCGGACGCTCGGCGGCAATCTCGTCCAACGTCACCGTCGGGTAGCGCTCCGGCCGCTCGGCGAAGACGTTGCGCGCGCCGCAGACCCGAAGCATGTCGTGGATGTACGTGTCGCGGTTGATGGTCATGTACGGTCCGCGCCAGATCGGATAGAAGGCGGCCACCGCCGGCCGCCGCGCGGCGGCGATCCGGACGCGCTCGTAGAGGGGCTCGATCTCACTCAGGATAGCGGCCGCGCGCGCCTCGGTCCCCGTCACCGCGCCCAGCTCGGCGATCAGCTGAATTCCCTCGGCCACCGTACGCGGGTACGTGACCCACACCGGAATCGACCAGGCCCGGAGCATCTCGACGTGGTCACGAAGGTTTTCCTCGATGTTCGCGATGACCAGGTCGGGCTCGAGTCTCCGGATCTTCTCGAGGTCGGGATTCTTTTCGCCGCCGATACGCGTCTTGCCGCCGACCACCTCGCGCGGCTCGACGCAGTACACCGTGATGCCCACCAGCGCCTCGGCCAGCCCGAGCGCGCAGAGGGTCTCGGTGATACTCGGCACGAGCGAGACGATCCGCCGAGGCGGGGTCGCGAGCTCGACGGCCACTCCGGACGAGTCGACTCGCGCGACCATCAGGCGCCCGGCCTACGCGTCCAGATCCAGCGCCGGCGAGTCCTTCCACCGGGACTCGCCCTCGGGCTTGAAGTTTCGCGTGTTCACGAAGTGCAGGCCGTGATGGAGGTTCATCTTGAACTTGCCACCGCCGTACCGACCGCCGATCCAGTGCGTGGGATCCTCGAGGAACGACTCCATCTCGCCCGAGGGCAGGCGGACCAGCCACTTGAACCGGATCGTCCCGGCCCACGGCTCCTGGACGCCGATGGTCGCCGTGAAGTCGGGCCAGACGCGCGCGAACTCCTCGAGGATCTCCCGGCGGCTCGGGCGCTCGATGCCCTTGTTGACCAGATTGCGCTTGAGATACGGCTCGATGAGATCCCAGCACCACGAAGCAATCACTGCGGCGCGCAGTGTATCATGACGTCGTGCGGATGACCTTCCGGCGCCGCGCGCTCTGGGCGTTGCTCGTCGCGAAGCTCATCGGGGGCTGGGGCGTCGGCTGGGACATCCGCTGGCACCTCGTCATCGGGCGCGATTCCTTCTGGATCGCGCCTCACGTCATGACGTACGCGTCGGTCGTCGTCGCTTCCCTGATCTCGCTCGGCGTGCTCCTCTTCGAGACGTGGCGCCCGCGGGGCGGTACGCAACCGCCGGGCACCGTCACGATCGCGTGGCTCAGCGGCACGCGGGGCTTTCACCTGGCGTGGTGGGGCATGGCGATCGTCATCCTGGCGGCGCCGATCGACGACCTCTGGCACCGGCTCTTCGGGCTCGACGTGACGCTCTGGAGTCCTCCCCACCTGCTGGGTCTCGCGGGCTCCCAGGTCTCGAACCTCGGCGGCCTGCTCATCGCGCTCGAGGTGTACGAGGCCGGGTGGAAGCGGTGGTCGGCGCTCCTCGCGAGCGGGATCTTCCTGCTCGGCACGTTCTATATCCTCGTCGACCAGTCGGTCCAGACCGCGTTTCGTCGTGGCTCGATCTTTTTCTTCACCTTCCCGGTGCTAGGGTCGCTCGCCTTCACGTTCGCGCTCGTCCTGGTCGGACGCATCGCGGACAACCGGAGCGCTCCACTCGCGCTGGCCGTCGGCGCGCTCCTCGTGCAGATCTCGATCCTCCTGGTTGGAGACCTCGGCTTCGCGATCCTCGAGCCGGTCTCGGCCATCGAGGCGGCGATTGCGGCTGATCCGACATCCCCGATCGCCATCGCACACGAGATGGCTCGCCGCAACGGATGGGTACCCGGGCGATCGCTGATCCTCCGCCTGATCCCGCTGGCCCCGGCCGCGCTCATGACGCTCGCGAATCCTTTGCGACGCTGGCGGCTCGCGTCCGGAGCCTTCGGCCTGGCCCTGGTCGTCGTCTCGGCGGCGGTGCTCGGGCGCTTGCCGGCGCTGAGCCACGCGCTTCCCTCGGCGGCGGACGCCTCGCTCGCCCTCGTCGTCGCGCTCGCGTGCGCGGTCGGCTCGGGATGGTGCGCGGTGAAGACCGCGAGCCTGCTCGCACGCGCGACGCCACGCCTCACCGTCGCCGTCGGTCTCGAGCCCGTCGCGGCGAAGGGCTAGCGCCTGCGCGGCAAGCCCGAGATCCGCGAGCGCATCTGGGCGTTGCTCACCGAGCGCCGCGTCGGTCGCTTCCCAATGCCGCTTCACGACAGAATCCCTAACTTTGCAGGGGCCGAAGAGGCGGCGCGCCGCTTGACCGACTTACCGGAATGGCAAGCCGCCCGGCGGATCAAGTGCAATCCCGACGCGCCTCAGCGGGCGGTACGCCTGGCGGCTCTGCGGCAAGGCAAGACCGTGGTCATGGCCGTACCGCGCCTGCGTGCCGAGCGCTGCTTCCTTCGCCTCGATCCGCGAGAGCTCCAGGGAAAGCTGTCTCAGGCCGCGACGATCAAGGGCGCGTCCACGCTCGGCGTGTCGGTGTCGCCGGGAGAGATCGGGCGGATCGATCTGATCGTAGCCGGCAGCGTCGCCGTCGACTCCGGCGGCGCGCGACTCGGTAAGGGTGGAGGCTACAGCGACCTCGAGTTCGCGCTGGCCCGCGCGGTGGGCGTCGTCGACGAGACGACGCCCATCGTCACGACGGTCCACGAGCTCCAGGTCGTCGACGATACGATTCCGATGACGGCTCACGACGTTCCGCTCGACGTCGTGGTGACGCCGGACCGCGTGATCCGGACTCATCGCCGGCGGAGGAAGCCGGCCGGCATCTTCTGGGAGGCGCTCTCCGACGAGCAGCTCGCCGAGATGCCGGCGCTCGCAAAGCTCGCCCGGACTCGCGCGCGTCCGCCTCGCCGTCGCGCGTGACTCTCAGGCCCGCAGAACCTCCGGCGCTCGCCAGGCCGCCAGGCGCTCGAGCAGATCAGTCGGCGTGTCGGCGAAGAGCAGGAGCCCGGCGTAGGCCGGGCTGACGAAGCGCTCGCGCACCGCGTGCTCGATCACGGCACGGAGCCCGTTCCAGTAGCCCTCGACGTTGAGGGCACCGATCGGCTTGGCGTGAATGCCGAGCTGGGCCCAGGTCAGGGCCTCGAACGTCTCGTCGAGCGTGCCCAGACCACCCGGCAGAACGGCGAAGCCGTCGACGAGCGACGCCATCGTCGCCTTGCGCTCGTGCATCGAGCTGACGACGCGGAGCTCGGTGAGACCCGGATGAGCCAGCTCGCGCGAGGCGAGTGCCTGGGGGATGACACCGATCACCTCGCCGCCGCGGCTCAGCACCGCGTTGGCGAGGACGCCCATCATCCCGACCGCGCACCCGCCATAGACCAGTCCGAGGCCCCGCGCAACCAGCTCGGCCCCGAGCTGGCGCGCCGCTTCCGCGTAGGCCGGGCGCGCGCCCTCCGAGGCACCGCAGAAGACGCAGATTCGCTTCATAGCGAGCCGGCGAACTCCGCCGTGAGCGTCCCGGAATAGACCTCCTCCACCGGGCCCTCCAGGCGGAGCGACCAGTCCGGCCGCACCTCGATCGTCAGCTGGCCGCCCGGCATGCCGACCTTGACCCGGCCATGAGCGCAGAGGCCGTTCCTCACGGCCGCCGAGGCCGCACCGCACGACGACGAGCCGGAGGCGAGCGTGTATCCGGCGCCGCGTTCCCAGATGAGAATGTCCAGGGCGTCCCGCGCGAAGACGCGAGCGAACTGCACGTTCGTCCGATTGGGGAATGCCGGATGGCGCTCGATGAGGGGGCCGAGCCGCCGGCACTCACCTTCGTCGAGCCGCTCGACGAAGGTGACGCAATGGGGGTTGCCGACCGAGACGGCCGTCACCGACAAGCTGGTCCCGTCGCCGAGCTGGAGCGGCACGCTGACGACCTCGCGGTCCGGGCCGTTCATGGGGATCTCCGGCGCCCGGAAGGTGGCGCGGCCCATCTCGACCGTAACGAAGCCCATCCGCCCGCCCTCGACGCGGCACTGACACTCGACGACGCCGCCCTTGGTATCGACCGTGAAGGTCGTCTTCTTCGTGCGGCCGTGGTCCCAGAGATACTTCGCGAAGATCCGGAGCCCGTTGCCCGACTTCTCGGCCTCACTGCCGTCGGGGTTGAAGATGCGCAGGCCGAAATCGGCGCGCTGCGAGGGGACGAGCAGCAGGATGCCGTCCGACCCCACGCCCCAGTTCCGATCGCAGATCCGCCCGATCGCCTTCTCGGAGAGCGGAGCGCGCAGGTCTTTCTCCTCGATCACGATGTAGTCGTTGCCGAGCCCGTGGCCCTTGGCGAAGGGAATCACGGCCGCGACAGCTCGACGCGGCGACCGGCGGCCGCCGACACGTACCCCGCGTAGATCACCTCGACCACCTCGCGGGCCAGGAGCCCGCCCGAGAGCGGCTCGCGCCGCTCGCTGATGGCACCGACGAAGTCTTCCAGCTCTTGAGGATATCCGCGCATCCAGTCCTCTTCCGGGCTCGGGAACTGCCAGCCGGCCTTGGTCTCGACCTTCTCGGTGAGATACTCGTCGCCCCACACGGCGGCGTCGGGTGCGTACACGGTCAGCGTGTTGTTCGGATTGATGTTCGCCTGGATCACCGCGTTCGTCAGGTACGCGGTCACCACGTTGCGGACGCCGCCCAGCGTGATGTCGTTCGAGTGAATCGTCGCCATCGTCCCGTCCTCGAAGGTGAGGACCGCGACCGACCAGTCCTCGACGTCCTCGGCGAGGGTCGACATGTGTCGCGCGAGGCCAGCGACCGCCGGGAGCCGGGCGAGGCTGGCGACCTCGGCGAAGACCGCGCGCGTCCTGATGGGCCGACCGCGACGCCGCATGCCCTCCCAGTGCTTGAGCTGCAGGACGGCGCCGATCGGGTGCGAGCCCATCCTCAAGAGGGAGCCGCCCCCGGCGCTCCGCCAGCGGCGCGCGTACGCGGCGTGGGAGCCCGAATGGCTCTCTTCGGCCCGCAGCTCGAGAATCGCCCCGCCGCTCGCCTCGAGCAGGCGCCGAAGCTTCGCCACGGGCGGGGCGTAGACGAAGTCCTCCGCGTAGCAGAGAATCACGCCGGCCTTGGCAACCGCCTCCAGCACGGCGTCGGCGTTCGCCAGCGCGGCGGCGAGCATCGACTCCCTCGGCTCGCTGGCCTCGCAGAAGGCGCCGGTCAGCGGCTTCTCGACGATCACATGCTTGCCGGCTCGCGCCGCGGCGATCGCGATCTCGTGGTGACTGTCCGTCGTCGCGCAGATGTCGACGACATCCACGTCGGGCGACTCGACCAGCGCCCGGTAGTCGGTGAACACGCGCGGGATCGCGTGGCGCCTGGCGAAGGCTGCCGCCTGCTCGCGCGTACGGGAACACACCGCGGCCAGCTCGGCCCGTGTTCCCCGGAGCGGCCGGTAGTTCGTCGCGTGCAGCTCCGCGGCGAACCGGGCGCCGACGATACCGATCCGGAGGGCGCTCACGGCATCCGCGCCTTGAACCAATCGCGGACGCGCTCGCGCGGCGGGCGGACGTCGCAGGGAAGACGATGGCGATATTTTCCGGCGAAGCGGATGAGCGCCGAGTCGCGCCGCGCCCGGTCGGCCCGTTCGAGGCTCGGATCCGCGTCGAAGCCGCGTGTGCGCGTCTTGCCGCCGTGGTGCCAGAACGGGGCGTGGACGATCAGGCACCTCAGGCCGCGGTCCACGACCGCCAGCGACAGATCACGGTCGATGCCGTGGTAGAAGCCGTAGCCCTCGTCCAGGCCGCCGATCGAGTCCAGGAGCTTGCGCGAGATGCACAGGCAGACCGCATCGACGAAGGCCACGTCCTCCCAGGGCGCCCTGACGGTCGGCTCCGGCAACAGGCTGTGGACGACCGTGCGCCCCACGAGCCGACCGCTGGCGCGTAGCCGCTTGGCGCCATACAGACCGGCGAGACCGGCGTCCGGCTCCTCCAGCGCGGCGAGCAGTCGTGAGAGCCACGCCGGCTCGACCATCTCGGTGTCGTTGTGGAGCAGGCAGACGAACTCGGTGTCGGTCAGCCGCCAGGCGCGATTGAGGGCCGCGATCACGTTGCCGTTGGTCTCGCTGCGTGCGGAGGTCAGCGGATACGGGTACGGAAAGCGCTCCAGGAACTCTCGCGTGCCGTCGCTCGAGCCGTTGTCCGTGACGACCAGACGAAAGGGCTCGGTCGTGGTTCTCAGACTGTCGAGGCAGGCCCGCGTGTGCGCGAGCCCGTTGAAGACAGCCATCACGAGGCTGACGCGCGGGGCTGCGCGCACAGCCTCGTTAGCGCTTGTCGATCGGGATGTACGTGGCGTGCGTCGGGCCGGTGTACTCGGCGCGCGGCCGGATCAGCCGGTTGTTGGCGTGCTGCTCCATGACGTGAGCCGCCCAGCCGACAATCCGGCTCATCGCGAAGATCGGGGTGAACTGGTCGGTCGCGATCCCCATCGACGAGTACGCGGCGCCGGAGTAGAGGTCGACGTTCGGGAAGATCTTCTTCTGCTCGCCCACCACGCGGACCACCGTGTCGAGGATCTGCACGGCGCTGGTGTCGCCGGCCTGCTTGCCGAGCTCCTGGGCCAGCCGGTGCAGGTGCTTGGCCCGCGGATCCTCGACGCGATAGACCCGGTGACCGAAGCCCATGACGCGCCCGTGGTCGGCCAGGGTCTTCCGGATCCAGGCGTCGGCATTCGCCGGCGTCTTGATCTTCTGGACCATCAGCATCACCTGCTCGTTGGCGCCGCCGTGGAGCGGCCCCTTGAGCGCGCCGATCGCCGAGACGATCGCCGAGTGCAGATCCGACATGGTTGCGGCGGTCACGCGGGCCGCGAAGGTCGAGGCGTTGAACTCGTGGTCGGCGTGCAGGATCAGCGCGACGTCGAACGTCTTCACCGCGAGCGGGCTCGCCTTCTTGCCGGTCAGCATGCAGAGGAAGTTCGCGGCGAGGTTGAGCTTGGGGTTCGGCGCCACCGGCGCCTTGCCGCGGCGGATCCGCTCCCACGCGGCGACGAGGGTCGGCATCTGGGCGGTCAGCCGAAGCGCCTTACGGGCCGTGGCGTCCTTGGAATTGTCGGCGGCGTCCGGGTCGTACGCAGACAGCGCCGAGATGCCCGTACGCAGGACCTCCATCGGCGTGGTCTTCTTCGGCAACGCCTTGAGGAGCGAGACGATCCCTGGCGGCAGCTTCCGGTTCGCGGTGGCGTTGAGCGCCTTAATGTGCGCGTCCAGCTCCTTCTTGCTCGGGAGCCCGCCGTGCCAGAGCAGGAAGATGACTTCCTCGAATGACGAGTGCTCGACGAGGTCGTTCACATCATAGCCGCGATAGACGAGGCGGCCCTCACGCCCGTCGATGAAACAGATGTCCGACGTCGATACGACGATGTCTTCGAGGCCGCCGCGGCTTCCGGTACCCATGGTCTTCCCTCGCCGAAAGGTGTGATGAAACCGGTTTGCTTTTACCATACCCCCGGCAATGCTTCAAGGCACGCCGGGACGCGTTCGGGAGTACTACGACGAGCATCCGATCAGCGAGGCCCGCGTGCTCGAAGCCCTTGCCGCTCAAGGGTTCGGCGGTCCGCTGACCGCCGAGGCCCTCTTCGAATTCGACCAGGACCATTACGGTGGGCTGGCCGCCGTGGACGCCCTGGCGGGTCGGGCCGGCGTCGGCGCCTCGAGCCGAGTCCTCGATCTCTGCGCCGGGCTCGGCGGTCCCGCCCGGTTCCTGGCGAGCCGACGCGGCTCGGCGGTCGTCGCGCTCGAGCTCCATCCCGGCCGCGCGGCCGGGGCCGCCCGCCTCAACCGCCTGGTGAAGCAAACGAGAGTGGCCGTCGTCCGGGCCGACGCGGCGACGCTTCCCTTCGCCAACGGCGCCTTCGACGCCTGCCTGAGCCAGGAGGCCCTCCTGCACATCGCCGACAAGCCGGCCGTGCTCGCTGAATGCCACCGTGTGCTCGTCCCGGGCGGCCGGCTCGCCTTCACCGACTGGATCGCATTTCCGAGCCTGGGCGATCGTGAGCGCGAGCGCCTCTGGGAGTGGATGGCGGCCACGACCCTCCAGACGCTCGACGGCTATCGCGCGCTGCTAGGGCGCGCGAGCTTCACGGCGGTCGAGGCGGAGGATCTGTCCGGCGAGTGGCGGTCGATCGTGAGAAAGAGGCTCGAGCTGCATCGGGCGCTTCGTCCGCAACGCGAGGCTCGGCTGGGTCAGCGGAGCTACGAGGAGTGCGACCAGCTCCACGCCTATTTCGTGCGCCTCATCGAAGCCGGGAAGCTCGGCGGCGGCCGCTTCACCGCGACTCGCTGAAGGCCAGCGCGTCCACGCGCTTCGACCGCCTCAGCGACGGAAGCGCTTCAGGAGATCCTGGAGCCCGCCCTCCACCTTTTCCCGATCGATCTGCCCGGCGACCGACGACGGGTCGATGCGGATCGAGGGCGACGCCGCATTTCCGGTGACCTTGGCCCGCACCTCGCCCCGGCCGTGATCGACGCGCATGTCGAGGTTCATCCGCCCGGTCACGAGGCCGTAGTCGCCCGCGACACCGACCTTGACCGCCTTGGTCGTGTAGAGCAGGTCCTTCGTGCTCAGCACTCCGTTCGTGATCTGGTAGGTGCCGGTGATCGAGTCGAAGTCGACCGGCGACGACGTGAGCGAGCTCGGCACGTCCGCCGTGAGCACCGACGACGCGACTCCGGCCACCCGCGTGACGACGCCGATGAGGGCGAGCGCCTGCGGGCCGACGACTTTGCCCGGGCCGATCCGGAGTTGTCCGGAGCCCCCGAGCGTGTTCAAGAGGTCCGAGGTGTACGTCGACAGCGAGCCTGTGAGGTCGAGCGGGCCCGTCACCGCGTAGCCCTCGCAAAGGAAATCCACCAGCACCTTCTCGACCGGCACCGACTTGATCGCAAGATCGCTCAGCTGGACCCTGGCCCCGTGATCGAGTGTCGCGGTCAAATTCGTGCTGATCGTGCCCGAGCCGATCGAGGTCGTCACCGGCCGACTCTGAGCGCGTCCCCCCTCGTAGGAAACGCCGCCTACTTTCAGGAGGCCGAGCGCGAGGGTGCGCTGTTTGGGCTCTGGACAGGCCTGGTTCGACTGGGTCACCCGGAGGGTCGCGAACTCGACGTTGCCCGAGATCCGCGGCACTCCCAGGGTGCCGCCGAGGGCGAAGTCACCCTTGATCGGGCCCGCGATCGCAGGTTTCGGACCCGCCGCGGCCGCAACGAGCGTCTCGACGTCCTTGCCCTCGATGCCCACCTTGGCTCGCACGGGCGCCTCGAGCAACGTCTTGGCACCGTTCAGCGCGACGATCCCGTCCGCCAGCTTGACCGTGAGATCGCCCGGTCTCACGACGAAAGCCCCTTTGAAGCCGAGCTGGGTCCCCTGGCCGGTCACCGTGACGTCCAGGTCCTCGACGCGATAGGGCGTCTGGGCGGGTCCCTTCCCGTGCGCCACGTAGGTGATGAGGCCCTTGTCGACCTTCACCCGCGAGACGATCGCCGCCGCGGCGCCGCCGGTCGCGCCGCCGCTCGAACGACCGGGCCGCGATGCCGTCTTCGATTCGGACGGGGGCGCGAGGCTCGCCACGTTCAGGCGTCCCTCGGCGTTCTGGATGAGGGCGATCCGCGGCCGCTCGAGCGTGATGTCGCCGAACTCCACGCGGCCAGTCAAGAGCGGACGGAGCTTGAGGTAGATCCGTCCGGTTTCGAGCGTGAGGAACGGCGTGGTGCCGAACTGCGGGTCTTCGGCGACCTCGAGCTTGTGCAGCTCGATCGACGGCAGCGGGAACAACGCGACCGAGAGCGACTCGAACTTGACGGGTCGCCCGACAGCCTGCGCCGCGCTCCCGGCGATCATCGCCTGGACACGCGGGGTGTCGATGAGACGCGGCAATGCGATCGCCGCGATGATCGTCAGCACGACGATCACCGCGACGAGGATGCCGAGCCACTTCAAGGCGCGCTTCACCGCGCGCCCCTAGCCGTGGCTACGCGGTCTGGATTGCTGACAGCCGCCAGGGGTTCGGGCCGACCGGGCGCGTGAAGGTCCAGTATTCCTGGACATCCACGGGCGTAGTCGCCCCCTCCACCACCGCACCGGTCGCGTCATCTACCGTGTAGTCGACGAGCGACACGGCGAAATACACGGTCACCCAGTCCTGACCGCTCTCCTGCCAGGCCTCGCTCACCTCGGCTCGCCCGAACTGAGCGCGCTCGATCCGGTTCGTTCGCCTCGCCCCGCGAAGCTGGTCACACTGGGCCTGGAGCCGGCCGAACTCCTGGGGCGTGAGCCGGTCCTGCACGCCGGTGAGGTCACGCTTGACGATGCCGGCCTGGACGTCGATGAACGCCGCCTTCGCCCATTCGGCGAAAGCGTCCGGATCGAAGCTCGCGTCCATTCCGCGGATGTGGCCGATCCCGCGATCGAGATCCGACGGGCTCGACGGGGTCTCCATGACCGCGCCCCCACCGCCGGTCGACCAGCCTTGACCGGCTGATCCGTACGAGCTCGCACCGGCATACGCGGGCTCCGGACGACTCTCCCCGCGGCCGCGGAGCATCCGGAACACCAGGAAGATCGCGCCGCCGATCAGGACGAGCTCGAGCAGCCCGATGCCGCCGCCGAACCCACCGCCCATTCCGCCGAACAGCATGGAGCCCAGGAGTCCGCCCAGAGCGAAGCCGGCGAGACCTCCCATGAAGCCGCCGAACATACCGGGCCGCTGCACGGGCTGCTGCGGCTGGGACGTGGCGGGGGGAGGTGTCGTGACCCGCGAGGGGCTCGACGGAGTCGTTGACGGGGACATCGGTGACGAGGACGAGCGCGAGCCTCGGCTGCCGCCGCTCGTCGCGCGCGCCCAGACGGATGCCGTATCGAGCAGCAGGAGCGAGACCAGTGATAATCCGAACATGAGCAGAAACGCTCTTGATCGCATAGTTGCCTCCTCGACTATTCTAGCGCGGCCTCGTGCTGCGGGATGTTCACGGAATGAGCAGGACTTTGCCGGTCGTCTTCCGTCCCTCGAGCGCCCGGTGCGCGTCCGCCGCATCTTTCAGCGGGAACTCGTACTCGGTGCGGAGCTTGAGCTTGCCGTCGCGGATCCAGCCAAGGAGCTCATCGGAGCGCTGCAGGAGCTCGGCGCGCGTGATGATGTGATGGTTGAGGCTCGGCCGCGTCACGAAGAGTGAGCCCTTGGCGCCCAGTGTCTGGAGATCGAACGCCGCCACCGGCCCGCTCGACTGCCCGTAGAGCGCCATCATGCCGCGCGGCGCCAGACAATTGAATCCCTTGTCGAACGTCGTCTGGCCGACCGAGTCGTAGACGACCTGGAGCCCCTTGCCGTCGGTGAGCCGCTTCACCTCAGCCTCGAAATCCTGCTTCGTGTAGAGAATGACGTCCGACGCCCCAGCCTCGCGTGCAAGCTTCGCTTTTTCCTCGGTCGAAACCGTGCCGATGACGCGCGCGCCGCGCATCCTCGCGATCTGGCACAGCAGCAATCCGACGCCGCCGGCCGCGGCGTGGACGAGGCAGGTGTCGCCGCTTTTCAGGGGATACGTCGAGCAGGCCAAGTAGTGAGCTGTCAGGCCTTGCAGCATCGCAGCGGCTCCCTGGCGGGTGCTGAGCCCGGTCGGCAAGACGACCAGGCGCGAGGCCGGGACCGCGGCGTATTGCGCGTAGGCGCCGGGGACGCCGGAGTAGGCGACCTTGTCGCCCACCTTCACTTCGGTCACGTTCGGGCCGATCGCGGTGACGGTGCCACCGGCTTCCAGGCCGAGGGTCATCGGCAAGGCCAGCTTGTAGTGGCCGGAGCGCTGATAGACGTCGATGTAGTTGATGCCGGCGGCGTCCACCTTCACCGTGGCCTCGCCGGCCTTCGGTGTGGGCTCCGGGGTATCCTCGTAGCGCAGGACCTCGGGACCGCCAGGCGCGTTGACTCGAATCGCTTTCATGAAGGGACCCTCCACGGGATTATCGGCTCGATGCGGGCGGGATTATAGCACCGGGCTCTGCGGGCGCCCGTCGAGGAGGCCGCGGAGCCAGTGGTACATCGCGTACGCCTCGAGGGCGAACGGAAGAAAGCCGAGATAACCGAGCACCGGCATTTCGAAAATCTTCACCCCGCCGAGATACGGAACGGAGTAGCTCCACCGCGTCGCGGCCCAGTAGTTCCAGAGCTCCCACAGCACGCCGCAGACTGCGCCGCTCGCCACGAGCCCGAGAAGCCGGGACGCGTCGCCCTTGGCGAGATCGCCAAGCCAGGACGGCAGACCACGGCGATAGTTGAGCGGCTCGAGCACGAGCACCCAGCCGACCCAGACGAGAGGAACAAGCCAGGTTGAAACCACAACGAGCGGCAGCACGACGCTGATCGCCCCCGCGGCGACCGCGAAGCGAAGGACGCCCGGTGATGGGCGCCAGGCGCGAACGCGGGCGCGCCGGAAGACCGTCGTCTTCAGCACGACCGCGGTCAGGAACAGCGCGGGAAAGATCGTCGCGAAGGACCAGTCGTAGCCCACTCGACGCAGGAAGGGATTCGGCTCGAGGCCGTGATAGCGCCACCAGAGCCCTAGCGCGTCCTCGCCTCCCCGCCAGAAGCGCGGGGCGTTGTAGAGCTCGTAGAGCCACCAGCCGCCGACGGACGCAAGCGCGACCAGCACGCCTTCGACCCGGTCGGTGGTGAGATAGGACCGGCCGGTGAGGCGCGCCGCCAGGCCGTCGATGAACAGCACGTAGCCTGTCCAGACGATCGGCGTGAACCAGCCGGCCACCGTCGGCTCACCCGCGAAGAGGAGCACTTCGGCGGCGCCGATGATCGCGAGGCCGACCCACCCGTGGGCCTTCATGTGAACGGCGCCTGACTACCTGGTGGCCCGGCGGGGCGCGGGAGCGAGCGCGAGTCGGGGCGGCGCCGCGGCGCTCACCGCATCGATGCGAGGTCGATCGTGAAGCGGCTGACGTCGCGTCCATCCGGGTCTCGCACGACCAGGATCAGTCGCGACTTCGGCGCGATCTCCTTGACGGGAAATCCATAGACGCACCGCGCGAGGTATCCGCCGCCGTCCGTGCGAATCGCGGTGCGCTCGTTCTGGACGAAGGACGGCTCGATCTCCCGATCGCCCAGGAGGATCCGCGGCGCGTAGAACCGGGCGAAGTCCTCTCGCGGCCCGTGCAGATTCGCCCAGATCACCAGCCGGTCCTGCTGCTCGCGCAGCAGCTTCTCCGGCTCGCTGTCCTTCATGCGCTCGTTCTTGAACGCCGCGTTCCGAGCGGCGAGGACCAGCCGGTGGAATGGAGTCATCACCGCGACGCTGTCCCCGGCCGGGTTGGCCACGCGCCATTCGGTGTCGAACGAGTCGCGCGTGATCGACTGGGCGCCCACGCGCAGCGCGTCGTTCTGCTGCTGAGGCTCGAGCGTGAACGACGCCGCCCCGGCGACCGATGGCCCGGCCAGGAGCAGGACGAGCCGCGCCGCGAGCGTGAGGGCGGTCACTTGGTGTCGCCGACGATGACCAGGTCGAAGGACGTCGGCGGGAAGTACTTCACGGCCACCCGCTGGACGTCGGCGGCGGTGACCTTGCCGATCCGCTCCTTGTAGCGATCCCCGTAGTCGAGCCCGAGCCCACGGTCCTCGACCGCGACGAGGAAATCGGCGACCTTGCCGGACGTGTCCAGGCGCATCGGGAAGCTTCCAATGAGGTATTGCTTGGCGAGCGCGAGCTCTCGATCGCTGACGGGCTCGCGGCCCATGCGCGCGAGCTCTTCGCGCATCATGGCCACCACCTTGGGCGCCTCGGCGGTCCGGGTCTGCGCGGACACGGCGAAGGACGAACCGTAGCGCCAGGGCGAGACCCAGCTATACACCGAGTACGCGAGCCCCGATTCCTCCCGCACGCGCGTGTACAGGCGGGAGGCGGATCCGCCTCCGAGCACGTAGGAGGCGACGCTCAGCGGGAAATAGTCGGGATCCGTCTGCAAGACCGCCTGGCGACCGAACATGATCGTGGTCTGCGTCAGCTCGCGCTTGACGGTCTCCTCGCGCTTCGAGGCCGATGCGGTAGCCGGCACGACCGACGCCAGCGCATCGGTGGGCCGCGTCCACGATCCGAATCGGGCCATGATCTCGCGGCGCGCCTCGTCGACCGTGACCGCGCCGACCACGGCGATGACCGTCGTATCGGGCCGGGCGTGCTCGCGATAGAACTTCACGACGTCGTCGCGAGTGAGGCGCGCCACCGATTCACGCGTGCCCTCGACCGGAGAACCGTATGGGTGCCCCTGGAAGACCAGCCGCCCGAGCGCGCGGGCTGCGACGGTGCCCGGGTCTTCATCAGAGCGCTTGATCGCCGCCTGGATCTCGGACACCTTGCGCGTCACCTCGCCATCGGGAAGCGCCGGCGACAGGACGACCTCGGACACGAGATCGAGTCCGAGCGTGAGATCCTTCTTCTGGGCCGTCAGCGAGACGGTGAGGTTATCGCGGCCCGCCCCGGCCTGGAGGCTGCCGCCCACGAACTCGATCGCCGAATCGAGCTCGGGCCCCGTGCGCTTCGCGGTTCCCCGCGTGAGCACCGCGCCGGTCAGATTGGCGAGCCCGGCCCGATCCGCGGGGTCGTAGACCGCGCCGGCCCGCATCAGCACACGCACGGCCACGATCGGCACCGCGGGCCGCTCGGCGACCAGCAGGACGATCCCGTTGGGCAGCACCTCCCGGTGCGCGAGCGGCGCCGCGCCGGCGGGCTCGGACAGGAGCAGGCTCGCCAGAGCAGCGAGCAGGGTCAGAGACGAGCGGGTCGTCATCATGGCTTCGGCAACAGCACGCCGACGCTCTTCGTGTCCGGCGTGAACCAGGCGCGCGCGACCCGCGTCAGGTCGGCGGCGGTGACCGCGCGGATCTTCGCCATGAAGGACTCCTTGAGCGCGAACCCGCCGATCAGCTCGAAGCGAGCCAGCAGCGAGGCGCGCTGGTGGATCGAATCGTCCTGGTAGACGAAGGCAGCCTCGATCTGATTCTTGGCGCGCGCGAGCTCCTCGTCCGTCACCGGCTCGGTCTTCAGCCGCTCCATGTGGGCGACGAGCTCGGTCTCGAGCTTCTCCGGCGTCTGGCCCGGCATCGGCGTCGCCCAGAACCAGAACAGGTTCGGGTCGATCGAGAAGTACGAGTAGTCGCCGCCGGCCTCGAGCGCCAGCTGACGCTGATAGACGAGATCGCGGTAGAGCCGCGACGCGCGCCCGCCGGAGAGAATGGTCGACAGCACCTCGAGGGCCGGAGCGTCGTCGGACTTCTGATGGTTCGGCACGTGCCAGGCCAGGTACACGATGGGGAGCTCGGCCTGCCTCTTGACGGTCACCCGCCGCTCGCCGTTTTGCGGCGGCTCGAGCGCCAGCACCGGCGGCGGGACCTTGCCGCGAGGGATGCGGCCGAAGCGACGCTTGATCCTCTCCAGCGCGTCAGCCGCCCGGAACGCCCCGACCGCCACGACGATTGCGTTGTTCGGGGCGTAGTACGTCTTGTAGAAGGCGCGGATCTCGTCGGGCGTGATCCGCTTGATGTCCTCCATCCACCCGATGATCGGCGCCCCGTATGGGTGCGCCTTGAAGGCGAGCGAGCTCACCTCTTCGCCGAGGAATCCACCCGGATCGTCCTCGGTGCGCGTGCGCCGCTCCTCGATGACGACCTCGCGCTCGGAGGCGATCTCCTTGGGATCCAGGAGCAGGTTCTGCATGCGGTCAGCCTCGAGATCGATCACCAGGTCGAGCTTCTCCGCCGCGATCGTGACGTAATAGGAGGTGACGTCCTGGGATGTGAACGCGTTGTCCTGGCCGCCATTCTCCTCGATGAGCTGCGCGAACTGCTTGGCACCGTGGCTCGGCGTGCCCTTGAACATCAGGTGCTCCAGGAAGTGAGCGATGCCGGTCGCCCCCCGAAGCTCGTTGCGCGAGCCGACGCGGTACCACACCTGGAAGGACACGATCGGGCTGCGTGGATCTTCGAGCAGCAGCACGCGCAGCCCGTTGTCGAGCGTCGCGGTCACGACACGGTTCTCGCCGCGCGCGCCGGACGGAACGAGCAGCGCGACGATCAATAGGAGGGGAATCGCGATGCGCATCGCTCGATTATACCGCCCACGCTCAAGCGGGCCGGTGTATCATCCTGCGTGATGCGCGTTCCGGTGTTCCTCTTGCTGCTCGCGATCCCGCAGCCGGCCTTCGCGCAGCAGGCGTGCACCGAGTCGCTGGCGTCGCTGTACGAGCGGGTCTCGCCGAGCGTCGTGTCGATCCAGGTCACCAAGATCAACAAGGCCAAGCCGCAGCGGCGGTTCGAGACCGTGGTCGGCTCCGGCGTCGTCATCGAGCGTGACGGGCACGTGCTGACCAACGCGCACGTCGTCGACGGCGCCGCCTCGCTCTCGATCACGCTCGACTCGGGCACACGCACGCCGGCGCGGGTGCTCGGCATGGACACGGTGACCGACCTCGCGCTGCTGCGGATCGAGACGCCGTCGCCGCTGCCCGCCGCCCGGCTCGGGGACTCGTCGGCCTTGCACGTCGGCGACGAGGTCGTCGCGATCGGCAACCCGATGGGCCTCGAGCAGACGATGACCCGCGGCATCGTGAGCGGCCTCAACCGCATCCTGCCCGGCCTTGCCGAGCAGCCGATGATCCAGACCGACGCGCCGATCAACCCCGGGAACTCGGGTGGTCCCCTCGTCGATCGGTGCGGCTCCGTCGTCGGCATCAACACCTTCATCTCGGAAGAGGCGAATTCGATCGGCTTCGCCCTGCCGATCAACGCCGGCAAGGCGATCCTCCGTGACCTGCGCGAGACCGGCCGCGTGATCCGCCCCTGGCTCGGGCTTCAGGGCCGTGAGATCGACTCGCAGGTCACCTCGATCCTGCGCCTGCCGCTGTCGCCCGGCTACCTGATCGAGATCGTCTACGACGGTAGCCCGGCGGAGCGCGCCGGCGTCCGCGGCGGCAGCCTTTCGGTGGTCGTCCAGGGCGAAGAGTATCTGGTCGGCGGCGACATCCTGACCGCGATCGAGGGCACGCCGATCCGGACGCACCAGGATTATCTGGCGAAGGTAAAGGCCCTCAAGCCCGGCCAGCGGACGCGCATCACGATCCTTCGCGATGGCCAGCGTCGCGAGCTGTCGCTGACCGTCGGCGAGCGTCCTCGCCTCCCCGCTGATCTGACCGACTAGGCCTCGCCGCCCGGCGCGATCGCGTCGTGCTCCAGGAGACGGCGCGCCGTCTCGAAGATTCCCCGAAGCATCGGCCGCGTCAGCTTGCCGGTGAACGTGTTCTGCTGGCTGGGATGATACGTGGCGATCAAGGTCACGCCGTCGTCGAACCGGGTTACCGCGCCGTGGCCGAACTTCGGGACCGGCCGCGGACGGGGCGCCCCGAGCGCCAGCCGCCCTCTGAGGTAGGCCTGCCAGCCGATCCGACCGAGCCCAACGACCACACGCACACGGGTGAGGAGCCGCAGCTCGGTGACCAGGTACGGCGCACAGCGCGCGAACTCGTCGAGCGTCGGTTTGTTATCGGGCGGCGCGCACCGCACGGCCGCGGTCACGTAGGCGTCGAGGAGACTGAGACCATCGCCCCGGCGCTCGGACGTCGGCTGGCTGGCGAAGCCCGCGTGATGGAGCGCGTCGAAGAGCCAGTCGCCGCTGCGATCCCCGGTGAACATCCGCCCCGTGCGATTGCCGCCGTTCGCCGCGGGCGCCAGCCCCACCAGGAGGAGCCGCGCGCGCGGGTCGCCGAAACCCGGCAGCGGCCTGGCCCAGTAGCTCTCGCCGAGGTGGCGCCGCGGCGGGGATGCCGCGACGGCCTCGCGATGCTTCACGAGCCTGGGACACCGCCGACAGGCGACGATGCGAGCACTCAGGCTGCTGATCGAGCGAGGATTTTGCAATCCGGCGGGATTGTGACACGGTGAAGACGATGCCGTCATCCGTCGACCGCGCCCCGACGACCCGCGTGCCCACCCTCATCGTTCACGGCGGGGCCGGCGCCAATCCAGCCGAAGCGGGCGACTACCGTCAAGGCGTGCGGGACGCCGCGCTGGCCGGCTGGCGTGTGCTGGCGGATGGTGGCGCGGCGCTCGACGCGGTCGAACGCGCGGTGCGCGCGCTCGAGGACGATCCGCGCTTCAATGCCGGCCGCGGGTCGGTTCTCAACCGCGACGGGGCCGTCGAGGTGGACGCCTCGATCATGGAAGGCGACCGGCTCCAGTGCGGAGCCGTCGCGGCCCTCTCGCGCATCGCGAATCCGATCACCGTCGCGCGGCGCGTCCTCGAGTCGCGCCGCCAGGTTCTGCTGGTCGGCGAGGGCGCCCTCGCGTTCGCCCGCTCCGTCGGAATCCCGGAGTGCGACCCCGCCTCGCTCGTCACCGACCGGCAGCGAAAACGTCACGCCGAGCTCGCGCGTCAGCCCGCCACACGAGGCGGCGGCACGGTGGGCGCGGTCGCCCTCGACCGCAACGGCACCATCGCAGCGGCGACGTCGACGGGCGGAACTCCGGGCAAGCTCCCCGGGCGCGTCGGGGACAGCGCCCTCATCGGCTGCGGCACCTACGCCGACAGCTCGATCGGCGGCGTGTCGTGCACCGGCGACGGCGAGGCGATCATGCGCGTCGTCCTCGGCCACCGCGCGCTCCGATATCTGAAGGATGCCGACGACCCGGACTATGCGGCGAAGGTGGCCGTCGACCTGCTCGTCGACGAAGGCGGCGGACAGGGTGGTCTCATCCTGATCGACTGGCGCGGCCGAGTTGGATTTGCGACGTCGACGCGCCTGATGCCGGTCGCGATGATGTCCCCCGCGCTCGACGAGCCGCGGGTGCCGTTCTGAGGACCGGTCGAAGAGCTCGGCGCTGACTCAGACGCACGGTGCCGCCGAGGTCTCGCCGAGCGTTCCCGCGATGACCGAGCGTGCGCGCTGGGCGAGGGCGCTGGCGGCCTGCCGC
>Ga0209267_1000767_pt1 | contig 22908 bp, 27 predicted proteins | sample GraSoiAngelo_137_FD_185894 | JGI IMG/M metagenome (GOLD analysis project Ga0209267, IMG submission 185894) | Grasslands soil microbial communities from the Angelo Coastal Reserve, California, USA - 14_0929_09_30cm (SPAdes) (version 2) | ecosystem: Environmental > Terrestrial > Soil > Grasslands ... | reverse complement strand
CAGTCGCCGGATCCGGTAACGGTTGCGATAAGGCGTCGCCGCACCCCTCACTCCTTCCGGAAAGACACCGACCAGCTCGTCGCGCTCGAGCAGTGCCGTCGCGTTGAGCGGATGAGCGAGGACATTGCCAGTCTTGACCAGCAGCATGTTGGTGAAGGGCATTGCGAATGCCCAGTCGACGACCAGCATTCGCGCGTGACGCGGGTGCCGATGCTCGGCGATGATCGCCGTCCGGATCATCGCGCCGTCGTAAGGCACGATCCCCGCGTGATTTGCGACCAGCAGCGCCCGGCCTCGCGCCGGGACGTTGTTCACGCCTTCGGTTTCGACCCGCCAGTACTTGCGATAGAACCAGAGCGCCACGTTCGTGACGCGCTCGGTGAAGACGGGATCGACGCCGAAGCCATCGCCAGGGAGTTCCTCACGCGGAGGACTCAGTACCTGGAGGGCCCCCACTACCTGTCCATTATCATGAGCTCGGCCTCGACATGCCACTCGCCCTGCAGGCCGCCGCGCACGAATATCTCGGCTGGCTTCAACTCGAAGCGAACCGCAGTCCGAACACGGTTCGCGCCTATGACTCCGAGATCCGCAAGCTGCTCGGATTCCTCGCAGCGAATGGGCACACCCTCGAGGTCGACAAGCTGCGCCACGACGACCTGCGCGCGTACCAGCGCCACCTGGCTGGGCGCCTGAAGAGCCCTGCTTCTCGGGCGCGCGCTCTGGTCGCGATCCGGTCGTGGCTGCGCTGGATCGCGCGCGAAGGACTGATCGACCGCGACCTGTCCAACGGCATCACGCTTCCCAAGCTCGAGCAGAGGCTGCCGAAACCAATCGATCCCGACGAGCTGACGCGCCTTTTCGCCGCCTTGCCCCGCGAGACGCTGCCCGAGAAGCGTGACCGGGCCCTTGTCCAGTTCCTCGTCAGCACCGGTTGCCGCATCTCGGAGGCGCTGGCGCTGGACCGGACTGACTTCCCGCGCTCCGGCAACCGCCTGGTCGTCACCGGCAAAGGCGCCAAGCAGCGGAGCGTCTACCTCACCGTCGACGCGCGCGCCGCGATGGAGGAATACCTCACCACGCGTGAGGACGCTTGTCTCGCGATGTTCATCAACTTCGACCGAGCCGCGGGTGACGACCGCGAGCGCCGCCTGACATCGGCCGGCGCGCGCTACATCGTGAAACAGATCCGCCGGCAGCTTGGCGCCTGGTCGTTCAAGTCACCGCATGTGGCACGGCATACTGCGGCGACGACCTTGCTCGAAGTCACGGGTGGCGATGTGCGCCTGGTTCAAGAGGTGCTGGGACACGCCAACCTCAACACGCTCCAGGGCTATACGAAGATCGTCGACAGCCGGAAGCAAGAGGCATACAGGCTCTATCAGAAGTTCCTGGACGAAAAGAAGGACACAGCGACCTAGATATCCGCCAGCGCTTACTATCTGGGCGTGGTCGAGCTCAAACAAGCCAAGCTCTTGCAGGGTCTGCCGGATTCGGAATTGCGGTCGATCGAAAAGCAGATGAAGACCGTCAAGCACCCGGCGGGCCACGAGATCGTGCTCCGGGGCGACGGCGGGGTCGGCTTCATGATCATCACCGACGGCACGGTCAGCGTGGCGACCGTCCAGGGCAAGACGCGAAAGCTCGGGCCTGGCGACTCTTTTGGGGAGATGGCCCTGCTCGACCAGGAAGGACGCAGCGCGACCATCACGGCCGACAGCGACGTCACGATGGCGACCATCCCCGAGTGGAACTTCAAGCCTTTCTTGAAGGAACACCCCGAGGTTGCCTACCGGCTTCTCCAGACGCTGAGCCGGCGCGTGCGCCAGGCGGAGGGAGAAGCCTAAGCCGGCCGATACGGGGCGATTACCACCACATGTCCGAGCCGTCACGGCTCGGTGATGCGGGGGGTCATTATCGAAGTGATCTATATGGCGGTCGACAACCACCTGGCCGTCGTCCCCAACGACATCACCAAGGCTCAGGCCGCGCTCACAAGCTGACCTCGGTCGTGCCTGAAGTGGCGCATATCATTGGCTCCTCATGACGCCGGACCGGCTCAACGTCGCGGTGCTCGGGCCGGGAGGTGTGGGCGGCCTGCTGGCGGCGGTGCTGGCGCGGGAAGGCAGCTCGGTCCTCGTGCTGGCGGGCGACGAGACGTCGCGTGTGATTGCTCAGAACGGGCTGCGGCTCGAGAGCGGGCGGTTCGGCAACTTCGGCGTTTCGGTGCGAACCGCAGCGCGTTTGACCGATTCTGTTGACGCCTGCTTCATCACGGTCAAGGCCACACAGCTGAGAGACGCTCTGGATCGTGTACCTTCGGACGCTCTTGGGCAGGCCATCGTAATCCCCTTTCTCAACGGCATCGAGCACGTTGATTTCCTGCGGACCGTTTACCCGCCATCGAGTGTGTTGGCTGCCACTATCCGCATCGAGACGGCGAGGACACAGCCCGGATTGATCCGCCACACCAGCCCCTTCGCGTCGGTCGAGATCGCCGCTTCCGGCGATAACCGCGATCGCGCGGAGTCGATCGCTGCACACCTAAGCGCGGCCGGTCTCGATGTCCGTATCCGTGACGACGAATTGGCCATGTTGTGGGACAAATTTGCACTGCTTGCACCGATGGCCTTGCTGACCACACACGAGCGCGCCAATGTGGGAGCGATACGCACCAGGCGTCGCCAGGACGCCATCGCGCTGATCGGTGAAGCAGCCGCGATCGCCGGAGCCGACGGAGTTGACATTGATCGGGAGGCGGTCCTCCATCTGCTGGATTCGGTGCCTGAGTCGATGGAGTCATCGATGCAGCGTGATCAGGCCGCCGGCCGACCAATCGAACTTGATGCGTTAGGCGGCGCCTTGCTCAGGCGCGCAGCAAAGGCTGGAATCGCGGCTCCGGTGACGCAAAGGCTCGTGGACGAGCTCAACTCCAGAAGCGGGCATCCGGCACCCGCGGGCAGCGAATCGTGACCACCACCGCCGGCAAGCGAGTCGCGGTGGTCCAGGCTGCACCCGTGGTCTTTGATTGCGCCGCGACCCTTGCCAAAGTTCGGAAGTTGGCCACTGACGCAGCCGCCGGCGGAGCGGGCCTGGTCCTGTTTCCCGAAGCCTTCATCTCCGGCTATCCCCGAGGCATCTCGTTCGGCACGGTGATTGGCGAACGTACCGCGGACGGCCGTGATCACTTCCGGAGGTACTGGGAGAGCTCTGTCGACATTCCGGGACCAGCTCTGGACCAGCTTGTCGACCTCGCTGCCGAGCTCGGGATTTATCTGGTGATTGGCGTCATCGAGCGAGGTGGAGGCACCCTCTACTGCACTGCCGCGTTCGTCTCGCCAGACGGCTATCTGGGCAAACACCGAAAGGTCATGCCTACCGCGGCCGAGCGTCTCGTCTGGGGTTTCGGCGACGGATCCACTCTCCCCGTCTTCGACACGCCGTTTGGGCGATTGGGCGCGGTCATCTGCTGGGAGAACTACATGCCGCTGCTGCGGATGGCCATGTACTCGAAGGGCATCCAGATCTATTGCATCCCGACCGCAGATGGGCGGGAGACCTGGCTATCTACGGTGCGCCATATCGCTCTGGAGGGCCGTTGCTTTGTCCTTTCCGCCAACCAGTTCACGAGGCTTTCCGACTTTCCCGCGGACATCAATAACGAGCTCGCATCAAGGCCCGACGACGTGGTCTGCCTCGGCGGAAGCTGCATCGTGGGACCACTGGGTGATGTGCTTGCAGGTCCTGACTTCAGTGGAGAGACGATCCTATTCGCCGACCTCGATCTCGCCGATGTGGCGCGGGCGAAGTATGACTTCGATGTGACCGGTCACTACGCCAGGCCTGACCTGTTTCACCTCGAGATCAACGAAGATCCGCAGGAGTCGGTCGTCTCGATCAGGCGCGATACGGAACCGACAGCTTAAGGGCAAAGAATGAGGCCGGAATCGTATTCAGAAACCGGCCTCGGAGACGTCCTTAGGGCGCTTACTCGTCCTCGATCTGGTTGTACATGAGGCTGTCCTGGATCTCGTAAAGAGCATCCATGGCCTCCATCACCGACGCCGGCTTCGCCTGGGCCAGAACAGTGACCTCGGGCGACTCCTCGATGACCTTGTTGATCGCGACCGAGAGCACGGGCGGCATCTGGCGCTGGTCGGCCAGGTTCAGCATCTCGAGCTCGTTCAGGAGCTTGTCGATATACCGCATCTTGTTCCGGCGGGCGTACTTGGCCCGCTGGATCCGGCGCTCCCGAGCGGTCATATGCTCAATGGCGCGGCTCGCCTGCTTGATCATTGGCATGTCCCTCTATCTCCTCCGGCTACCAAGTTTAGGGCGCCTCCGTCTTTTGTCAAGGTCCACCTGTAATAAATCGTTTTACCCCTCGAGGCCTGTGCTAGCATCCCGAATTAGCGACCGGATGAGCCCACCATGATTGCCGGCCGTTCGACCCGTATGGAAGTCCTCGAGCTGCTTCGGCGCAGGGGCCGTTCCAGCGCGGAAACCATCGCCAACGACCTCGGCGTGACGCCCAACGCCGTCCGCCAGCACCTCACCAACCTCGAGCGGGACGGCCTTGTCGTGAGCCAGCCGGAGCGGAGCGGCAGGGGCCGGCCATCGCTCCTTTTCGCTCTTACCGAGCGGGCTGACGCCGTCTTCCCCAAGCGCTATGGCCAGCTCGCGACGATGGTCCTCCAGGAGGTCCAGGACATGGGCGGTCCGGACGCGCTGGACGAGGTCTTCGCCCGGGTCGCTGCCCGCCACGCGACCGCAATCGAGAAGGACCTCCAGGGCCTGGACTTCGACGACAAGCTCCGTCGCGTCGTTGCCTGGATCCGCCGCGCCGGCACGCTGGCCGAGCAGTCGGAAACCGCCGAGGGAGTCAAGGTGACCATCCACAATTGCCCCTTCCGCAACACGGCGCTCAAGTTCCCCCAGGTCTGCACCATCACGCCGCAGCTCATCTCCCGGCTGACAGGCGCGGCCGTCTCGCAGTCCGACTCGATCCACCGCCGCGACCCATACTGTTCTTTTGTCGTCCAGCGTCCTTCCAACACTCACTAGCAGTCAAGTCAAAGAGGTCGACTCGCTCACGCAGGAGCGATTCGGCATCCCGGTCGACTGGCTCATGGAGGCGGCCGGCTGGCAGGTCGCCCGGTTTTGCGACAAGACAGCGGTCGTGGTCTGCGGCGTCGGCAACAACGCAGGAGACGGCCTGGCCGCCGCCAGGCATCTTCGACGTTGGGGCAAGCTGGGAGCGGTGTGCTGCGTCGACCAATCGCGCTTGCGCGGATCGGCCGCACGCGAGCTCGAAGTCCTGCGCAAGCTGGCTGTGGACGTATCGAGCGAGCTGTACCTCGACGAGGCTGGTCTGGTGGTCGATGCGATGTTCGGTACAGGCCTGTGGCGCGCTCCGGAAGGCCGGTTCGCCGAATGGATCCAGATGATCAACGACTCCGGCAAGCCTGTGGTGGCGATCGATGTTCCGTCTGGGCTCGACGCCGACGCAGGCGTCGCCTACGCTCCAACCGTGCGCGCCAGTGTGACTGTGACGCTCGGCCTGCCCAAGTCTGGCCTCCTCAAGGCTGACGGTCCGCGGGTGTCAGGCGATGTCTGGGTGGCTGATATCGGTGTGCCTTGGGAAGCTTATGAGGCGATCGGGGTGCACGTAGGCCGGCACCTGTTCGCAAAGAGAGACATCGTGCGACTGGAGGACACGGTGTGACCCGCGAGGTGGTCTGGGACCACGGCGTGTCACTCCCCGGTCATCGCCTATGGCTCGACCCGCTGGTCGTGCGCAGCTTCGCGTTCATCTCGCACGCCCATACCGACCACGCGCGCCGGCACAAGGAAGCGCTGCTCACCCCGCAGACCTTGGCCTTGATCCCGGAGGCGAGACGGCCACGCGGCTGGCGGATGCTTGGCTACGGAGAGCCTCTCCGCCGCGGCGAGGGAACGATGACGCTCTACCCTGCCGGCCACATGCTCGGCTCGGCTCAGCTGCACTTCGAGCATGACGGATGGTCGGTGCTTTACACAGGCGACTTCAAGCTTCGTCAGCCTGGGCGGATCGAGACGCTCGTGCCCAAGGCGGACGTGCTCATCACCGAGACTACGTATGGGCGGCCGCATTTTCGATTCGGCGATCCTGACGAGACGCTGGAGCTGATCGCGCGCTGGTGCCGGCGAGCCCTCGACAGCCGGGTGACACCTGTCCTGCTTTGCCACGCGCTGGGCAAAACCGAAGAGGTCATGCTCCAGCTTGCGCAGTACGGCCTCAGGTTTGCCCTTGAGAAGCGCTGTGCGCCCTGCGCTCGGCAGTACGCGATGGCCGGCCGGTCGCTTCCTGATTGGATCGAGCTCAACGGGGAGCCTATCGACGACCGCGTGGTGATCGCACCGCCCGTCGGAAAAGACGATATCCGCCGACTGGGCCGCTACAGAACCGCCTTGATCTCTGGCTGGGCCAAAGATCCGGATTTCGCGCGCCTGTTCGGCGCCGATGCGACGTTCGATCTCTCCGACCACTGCGACTTCGACGAGCTGATGGAAGTGGTGCAGCGGTCAGGCGCCGAGCAGGTCTACACAGTGCACGGTTATACGGAAGACTTCGCGCGCTCCCTGCGCCGTAAGGGTGTGCGGGCATGGGCTCTCGAGGCTAACGAGCAGCTGGCATTAGCTCTTTAGCGGCGCCGCAAATGGGCTACTCGTAGACGTTGATCGTCCATGCGCAGGTCGAGGTTATCTCCAGGTAGAAAGAGCCTGGGTTCGCGAAGTGGGAAGTGTCCGCGGCACTCTGTTCACCTTCGGCGGCGATCCCTCGATTCTTGAAGTCGGGCGTGTGGTCGGACGCGTTGAACACATCGATGAACAGGCTGCCGCCACTGCCACTGTCGCAGTGGAAGGACCATGCGATGCTCCACGGGCCCGACGCGGTGAAGGACTGTGTCGTTTGCGTGCCCATCCCCGTCGCCCGGAGCAGCACGGTCTGGTGCGGGTGACCGGATGGGACGCCGCACGCGGCCAGTACCAGGGCCGCGGCGAGAAGCAGCTTGGGGAGCCTGCTTACCGGAGAGCCCACCCCGATCGCAGCACCGCCCGACGCAGGTTGTGGTCGCCCGCGGCGGCCTCGCTGAGCTTCATCAGCAGCAGGTCCACCCACGCCGCCAGCTCAACCGGAGGCGCCAGCTCGAGCGCGTCGTTCTTGACCTTGGCCCGGAAGCTGCGTCCGTCGAGGTCGATCGCGACCTCGGTGATCGGCCCGCGGTTCAAGTGGCCGCGCTTGACCTGGGCGATCGGGATCCGCTCGACGAGGTAGTCGAGGAGCTCCGATGGCTCATCCTGCTCGACGAGGGGCGCGTGGCAGAAGACGCACGCGTCGTCGATAGGAAGCGCTGGGGCGGAACAGACTGGGCAATTCATTTGTGTGGCGGGGTACTGGGACGATTTCAGTCGGTGTAGCGGGTAATTGTGCGGTCCTCGCGCCCTTTTTCAGCCTGGTATAACGGGCAATCCTCGAAATTACGTACGCAGATGGGTGGGCTGTCGCTCAGCGCGTACTTGCGCTTGGAGCGGTGGTCGACGTGGCAGTCAAACTTGTAGACGCGCAGCATGAGCTGCCGTTCCTTGACCAATTCCTCGAGGTAAGGGCAGCGCCGCATCCAGCCCTACGATAGGCGACCGTGATTGAATTCGCCCGCGCAGGCGCCGCGGTCGGCTCGACTACCGCGACCCTCGAGAAGACGCGGATCCTCGGCGCTTACTTCCGCACCCTGGGCGAGGACGACCTGCGCCGGGCCGCCGTCTATATGAGCGGGCGGGCGTTTCCGCCCTCCCAGCGCCACACCCTTGGCCTCGGCTGGTCGACGCTGAGCAAGGTCGTCTCCTCGATCTCGGGTCGCGACGAGGATGAGCTGGGAAGCCTCTTCCGCAGGCACTCGGACCTTGGCGACTGGGCGGGAGAAGCGCTCGACGGCAGCACTCAGCCCGAGGCCGTCACCCTCGAGGACGTCGAACAGACGCTGGAGGCTATCCGTACGTCGCGCGGCGCTGCCAAAGCGAGGCCGCTCGAGGCTCTACTCAGGCGCATGCCGCCGGAAGCCGCGCGCTTTTTCGTGAAGATCGTCTCCGGCGAGATGCGCATTGGGCTCAGCGAGGGCCTCGTCGAAGCCGCTATCGGCGAGGGGTTCGGTGTTCCGATCACACAGGTCAAGCGCGTGCATCTTGTGACGGGTGACATCGGCGAGACGGCGGTGCTTTGCAAGCGCGGCGAGTTCGAGGCCAGCACCATCACTCTGTTTCAGCCGGTCCGCTTCATGCTCGCGAGCCCTGTCGAAACCGCTACGGGGGCGTTCGAGCGCATGGGCGCGGGCTCCGTCTGGACGGAAGAAAAGTACGATGGCGTGCGCTGCCAGCTGCATCGGCAGGGGTCGCGCGTGGAGCTGTTCTCGCGCGACCTCAAGGAAACGACGGGAGCTTTCCCCGAGCTTGTCGATGCTGCGCCCACGATTGGCCACGACGTTCTGTTCGACGGCGAGGTGCTGGCACATCGCGACGGCCGCGTTCTGCGTTTCTTCGAGCTGCAGCGCCGGCTCGGCCGCAAGAAGGTCGACAACGAGCTGAGGCGAGAGGTTCCGGTGGTGCTCGTCATCTTCGACGTGCTGTGGCTCGACGGAAGAACGCTGCTTGACGAACCGCTCACGACGAGACGAAAGCTGCTTGAAGGCCTGGGCCTCGAGCCTCCCTTCCTGCTGGCGCGGCTCGAGGAGGCGACCGATCCGACCCACCTGGACCGGATCTTCTCAGAGACCCGCGAGCGCGGCAACGAGGGCCTCATGGTCAAGGACCCGCTCAGCCCCTACACGCCGGGCCGCCGCGGACTGGCGTGGCTCAAGCTGAAGCGGCCACTCGCGACGCTGGACGTGGTCGTCACCGCGGTCGAATGGGGACACGGCAAGCGCAAGGGAGTGCTCTCCGACTACACGTTCGCGGTCAAGGACGCCGCTACCGGCAAGCTGGTCAACGTCGGCAAGGCGTACACCGGGCTGACCGACGCGGAGATTGCGACGTTCACACGGCGCTTCCTGGACATGACGTTGGAGGACCTGGGTTACACGCGGATGGTGCGACCTGAGGTCGTGCTCGAGGTCGCATTTGACTCGATCCAGCATTCCGGCCGGCACATGAGCGGCTACGCGCTGCGTTTCCCGCGCATCGTGCGCATCCGCGATGACAAGCCGGTGGAAGAGATCGACACCCTCGAGCGCGTGGCGGAGCTCTACGACCGCTACTTCGGGACGGCCACAGAGGTCCCACTTTCGGAAGTCGCCGAGACTTGAGGCTCACTTTCATGGGCACGGCCGGCGCCCGCTTCATGGTCGCGAAGCAGGTCGCCGCGTCGGGCGGTCTCTTCATCGAAGAGGGCAACACGCGCATCAGCCTCGACCCTGGTCCGGGCGCAATCGTCGGCTACGCGGCGCGCAAGGTGGACCTGACGACACTCGACGCGATCGTGCTCAGCCACCGCCACCTCGACCACTCGAGCGACGTCAACGTGATGATCGAGGCGATGACCGAGGGAGGTTTCGCACATCGCGGCGTTCTGCTCTGTCCTTCCGACGCTCTCGACGACGACCCCGTGGTGCTCAAGTACGTGCGGCGGTTTCCAAGCGAGATCATCCGGCTCGCGGCCAAGACGTCATATACGGTCAACGACATGACTTTCACCACCAGCGGTCGGCATGTGCACCAGCACGAGACGTATGGCTTTCGTTTCGGCGAGAAGCTCGGCTGGATCACCGATTCGGGCTACTACGACGCCATCGCCGAAGAGCACAAGGCTGACGTGATGGTCATCCATACCGTGCTGCAGTACTGCCGTCCCGAGCTGCCTCACCTATGCATCGCCGACGCTGAGCGCATCATCCGAGCGGCAAGGCCGCGTCTTGCGATCCTGACTCACTACGGGATGGCGGTCTGGCGCGCCAATCCGACCGAGATCGCGGAGGACCTCACGCAGCGAGTCGGGACCGAAGTCCAGGCCGCGCGCGACGGGATGTCGATCGAGCTGTGAATCGCTGGCAGTGGCGTGGCCAGATCGCACTGATTGGGGTCGCGCTCGCGTTCGTCCTCTATCCGCTGGTGCCCAACGAAGACGTGATCAACTCGGACTGGCCCGCATTCGCGACCGGTGCACGCCTCATCGTGCAGGACCCCGCTCACCTATATGACCTCAACGTCCAACGACGCATCCAGCGCGACGTGACGGGAGGCCGTGTCCTGGTGACGCTTGGCATCCAGGGCATCCTGCCCTTCCTCGCTCCGGCCTGGGTCGCGCTCCTCGCCGTGCCGTTCGAGCTGCTCGGCACGGACATCGGCGGCCGGCTCTGGATTCTGCTCGGGCTGGCCTGCCTCGCCGCCGGCCTCTTGCTCGCAGTGAGGCCGAGAGCACCGGCGGCCATTCTTCCTGCGTTCGCCGGCGTTCCGACCGCGCTTCTGATGCTCAATGCGCAGCTGGACGGCATCGTGGTGCTTGGCCTGGGCGGCGCACTCGCACTGTGGTCGCGACCGTACCTGGCCGGGCTGGCGCTCGGCTTGACCCTCATGAAACCTCAGCTCGTCCTTCCCTTGGGGCTGGGGCTGATCCTGGCGCGCCGTTGGAGAGTGCTGGCTGGTTGGGCGACCGCGGGGGTGGCGCTCCTGGCGCCGACTCTGGCTCTCAGTCCGCGCTGGATCTTCGACTGGCTCGCCCAGACCCGCTCCACCGTGGCGACGGGATCACGCGAGATCGACCTGGCCCACCTCGCACTCCTCTTTCCGAGCAATCTGCAGGGTCCCGCGTTGGCCGTCGTGACGCTGCTTGCCATCGCCGCCGTCCTGGCGCTGGCATGGCGGCGCCGCGACGAGTTTCAGCCCACGGCTGCGGTCATCATCGCCGGCGGAGTCCTCGCGGCGCCCCACGCGCTGCCGGCTGACCTCGTCGTGGTTGCGCTGGCGATGGCGGTCTGGGGCAAGACGCGCTGGTACGAGTGGCTCGCCCTGTCCGTCGTGGCCTTGATCAGCGCCCTGGCCGCGCCACCTATCCCTGCGCTCGTCGGGGTGGCGATGGTCGGGTGGGTGTGCTTGCGGGCTTCGGGGGTGATTACCTGGAGGTCGCCAGGACCGGTACCCGTGTCTGCTCGATGATGCCGTCGATCAGCCCGTACTCGACGGCCTCCTCGGGCGTGAGGAAGTAGTCGCGGTCGGTGTCCTTCTCGACCCTGGACAGCGGCTGCCCGGTGTGCTGGGCGATGAGCTCGTTCAGCACAGTCCTGATTCGGATGATCTCGCGAGCGTGGATGTCGAGGTCGCTGGCCTGCCCCTGCAGCCCCTTTCCACCGATGAGCGGCTGATGCATGTGGATGGTTGCGCTCGGCAGCGAGTATCGCTTGCCTTTTGCGCCCGCCATCAACACCACGGTGCCGAAGCTGGCCGCCCGACCGATGCAGACAGTGGAGATCGGCGCTCTCACGTACTGCATGGTGTCGTAGATGGCGAGCCCCGCGGTGACCGCGCCGCCCGGAGAGTTGACGTAGATCTGGATCTCCTTGTCCGGATCGTCCGCGGCAAGGTACATGAGCTGGGCGACCACCAGGTTGGCGACCACGTCGTCGATCGGTCGGCCGATCAGGATGATGCGGTCCCTGAGCAGCCGAGAGTAGATGTCAAAGGTCCGCTCGCGGTTGCCGCCCTCGTTCTCGACGACGGTTGGGATGTACGCCAATCTGGATGGCAGCTTACGAGAAATGGTGCTCGCCCCTTCTGACTTCTTCGCCGGGCTGCGCAAAGGCGTCAAGCCAAAGCTGCCCGCTGCCATGCGCGACTTCCGCACCTCGCGCGGCCGCGGCCGGCTCATGAAGCTCCACTTCGGCCAGCCCGCGTACCACTTCGAGGCGTGGCACCATACCGGAGCCGGTAGGCTGGAGGTCGGATTGCACTTCGAGGCATCGGCTGCTGAGAACCAGGCCGCGTTCGAATTCTTCCGCTCGCGCATGGTGGAGGTCAAAGCAAGCCTTCCGCGAGCCGAGCTCGAGCCGTGGGACAGAGGGTGGTCGCGGCTCTACGAAACGCTCCCCGCCACCCGACTTGATGATGAGGTGCTCCGGCGCACAGTCGACTGCATCACCGATTACGTGGTCACGCTTCAGCCCCTGCTGGATGAGTTTTTGAGGAGTCGCGATGAGAACAGTTGATGTCACAGACGACCTGCAGGCTTATCTCGACGGGCTGGTGCCGCCACGCGACGACGTGCTCGCCCGCATCGAAGAGGAGGCCCACCGCGAGAGCATCCCGATCGTCGACCCACACGAAGGCCAGCTCCTCTATCTGCTCGTCAAGATCGCCGGTGCGAAGCGGATCCTCGAGCTGGGCACAGCCACGGGCTACAGCGGCATCTGGCTGCTTCGCGGCGCCAACGGCGGGAGCCTGACTACTTACGAGATGGACCACGAGCGCGCGGATCGGGCGAGGGCCAACTTCTCAGCCGCGGGGTTCGGCAACCAGGCCCTGGTCCTCGAAGAGAACGCCAAGGACGGGCTGGAGAAGCTGGATGGACGCTTCGACGCCTGCTTCATCGACCTGCTCAACTCCTTCAGGTCCGAGGAGATCACGCGTCGCGTGCTGGAGCTGTGCCTCGAGCGATTGGACCCGGGAGCGCTTCTGATGGCGGACAACGCGCTGCGGCAAGGTGAGGTGCTCCATCCAGACAATCAGCAGGCGCGCAACGTCCGCTACTACAACGAGCTCGTGTCGAAGCACCCGCGCCTGGAAAGCGTGGTGATTCCGATTCGCGACGGCCTGTCGTTGGCCCGCGTCAAAGAGTGAGCCCCGGTCACGAATTCGGTGCTTTCTGCGTAAGAAGCACCGTTCGTACGAATTTTTCGGTGTGTTTTGCGCGAAACGCACCGAAAGCCGGCCTGCCTTAGACCCCCGGTTTCGCCGTGTCTCCTTCGATCCAGAACGTGCCGTCGGTGGCGTGCTCCTTCTTCCAGATCGGCACCGATTCCTTGAGCCGGTCGATGCCCCACCTGCATGCCTCGAACGCCTCCGCACGATGCGGGCACGACACCGCGACCACAACCGACACTTCGCCGATCGCGAGGTGACCCGTCCGGTGGGCCATCGCCACCCGCGCCTCGGGCCAGCGGTCCTTGATCTCCTGGCCGATCTTGCGCATCTGCGGCACGGCCATCTCGGCGTACGCCTCGTAGTCCAGATGCGTCACCGACTGGCCGCGGGAGCTGTCGCGGACGATGCCGCTGAAGGTGCAGATCGCGCCTGCACCGGTGTGCGTCACGACCGCCTCGAGCTCACGCGGGTCGATCGGTTCCATCGTCACGTCGTATCTCATCCCCGACCTCCGCTGACCGGTGGGATGAAGGCGACCTCATCGCCGTTCGCCACCTCAGCGCTCCAGTCGGCGAACTCCTGGTTGAGCGCCGCGCGGACGGACTCGCGAGGAGGAAGTCCCGCGTGCTTACCACGCAGGGTGTCGTAGACGTGCTCAAGGCTCGAACCAGGCTGCACCTGTAGGCTCTCGGTCTCATTGCCCGCCAGCTCGCGCAGCCGGGCGAAAAAGCGAACTCGTACCGCGATTGCTACCGCCATGAGGGCATCTTACGGAGCGACGAAGACATGCACCTCTTTGCCTGAATCGAGCGCTCGCTCGACGGTCGCCCGGGTTCCTTTCGAGCTGCCGTCCCAGAACGCAACCAGCACGTCGCACGCGTCCACAAGGCGCTGGTTGCGCGCGGCCGACTTGCTCGCGTCGGCCATCTCGTCGAATGACGCTGGTATGACCTGGACGGGGATGCCCTTGTCGCGCGCCGTCTTCGTCGCTTCGGCGTCGACACCGCTGGCGCTGCCGGTGATGATCGATGCGCGCGGTGGAAGCCCCTTCACATATTCGGCGACGCGCTCCGGTTCGGAGAAGTGCCTGCTCCCGACGATCGCGACCCGCAACTATCCGGCTGCGGACGCGCTCTTGCCGATGCTGTGGATGTTCTTGTCGAACATCTCGCGCAGGCGAGCCGCCTGGCGGTCGTAGTCGTCCGGGTCGGGCCAGCTGTCGCGGATGTCGAGCACCTCGCGCGGCACGCCAGGTACGCGGTTCGGTATGTGCAGCCCGAAGACGGGATCGACATGTGTCGAAACTCCGCGCAGCTCGCCGTCCAGCACCGCCCGCACGATCGCGCGGGTGTGCGCGATCGACATCCGCTCACCGACTCCATAGGGCCCGCCTACCCAACCCGTGTTCAGCATCCACACATCGGCGTGGTGCTTCTTCACGCGCTCGATAAGCATGCCGGCGTAGCGCTCTGGAGGCAGGACCAGGAACGGCGCCGCGAAGCATGTGCTGAAGATCGGCTCGGGCTCGGTGACCCCGCGTTCAGTGCCCGCCACCTTGGCCGTGTAGCCGCTGAGGAAGTAGTGGCGGATCTGGTCCTCTTCGAGCCGCGCCACGGGCGGCAGCACGCCGTACGCGTCGGCCGAAAGGAACATCACGTTGTGCGGATGGCTGCCGGTCCCGGTCAGCACCGCGTTGGGGATGAGGTCGACAGGATAGGCAGCCCGCGTGTTTTCGGTCTTTTCGTCGGAGTCGTAGTCGGGCACTCGCGTGCGCGGGTCGTACACCACGTTCTCCAGGATCGTGCCGAAGCTCTCGGTCGCCGCGTAGATCTCCGGCTCCGACTCCTTGTGGATGCGGATGGTCTTGGCGTAGCACCCTCCCTCGAAGTTGAAAACGCCTCGGTCGCTCCAGCCGTGCTCGTCGTCACCGATCAGGCGCCGGGATGGATCGGCGGAGAGCGTCGTCTTGCCTGTGCCGCTGAGGCCGAAGAAGAGGGCCACATCGTCCCCCGACTCATTCGTGTTCGCCGAGCAGTGCATTGGAAACACGCTTTGGGCCGGTAGGAGGTAGTTGAGCGCGGTGAAGATCGACTTCTTGATCTCCCCCGCGTAGCCGGTGCCGCCGATGAGGACCATGCGCCGGCCGAGGTTGACCAGGATGAACGTCTCGCTGCGCGTGCCATCGCGCGCCGGGTCGGCGTTCATCGAGGGCAGCGCGATGACGGTGAAATCCGGCTCGAAGCTCATCAGCTCGTCTGCGTTGGGCCTGATGAACAGGTTGCGGGCGAACAGGCTGTGCCACGCAAGCTCTGTGATCACCCTCACCCGAAGCCTGTAGCGCGGGTCGGCGCAGGCGAAGACGTCCTGTGTGTAAACCTCGTGCGTGTCGACGAACTCCTGCATCCGTTGCAGCAGGCCGTCGAACTTCTCGCCGGCGATGGGCTTGTTGCCTGGATGCCACCAGATGGCGTCCTGGCTCGTCGGCTCCTTGACGAAGAACTTGTCCTGCGGCGACCGGCCGGTGTGCTTCCCGGTCTCGGCGGTCAGGGCGCCGGTGGAGACGATGGCCGCCTCACCGCGCCTGATCGCGTGCTCGTAGAGTGCGGCAGGGCTGAGGTTCCGCCGTCCGACCGCGATCTCGCTTTTCGTGGCCACCGGTTCAGGATAGGGAACGAGGGCGCACCAGCGGTGGAGTTGGGCGCCCCACTCCTAAGCGATGCGGGCGCGGCGGGTGCTGGCCCTGCGCCGCTGCTTGCCGCTCACGTAGTCGACCAGGATGTACTCACCCAGCCGGTCCGGCGAGACGAAGAACGCCCGCCCCTTGTTGATCCGCGTCATCTGATTGATGAACTCGGTCAGGTACGGCCCACGTTCGAGCATGAACGTGTTGATCACAATGCGGTCGCGCGTGCACCGTTTGACCTCACTCAACGTCTGCTGAATCGTGTTGTAGGTCGGCGGATACGCGAACTCGGCACGACCGTCCTCCCGCAGGTGGGCCGTTGGCTCGCCGTCGGTGATCATGATCACCTGCCGGTTGCCCCGGTGCTTGGCGAGCAGCGATCGGGCGAGCTGGAAACCGTGCTGCATGTTGGTGCCGTACACGTAGTCGTTGAGCGCGAGCTGCGGCAGGGTCTGCGGTTTCAGCTCCACCGCGTAGTTGGAGAAGCCGACCACGTACAGCGAGTCCCGTGGGTACTGGCTGCGGATCAGCGAGTCGAGCGCAATGGCCACCTTTTTGGCGGCGAGGAAGCACCCGCGGAGGAACATCGACCGGCTCATGTCGATCATCAGCACAGTCGACGCCTGCGACATGTGCTCCGTGCGGTGGACGACGAAGTCGCTGCCAGTAATCTTGACCGGGACCTTCGGCCCTTCGCGAACGATCGCGTTGAAGAGCGTCTCCTTCATGTCGAGAAGGAATGGGTCGCCGTATTCGTAATCCTTCAAGTCATCTGACGCGTCAGTGCCCGTCCCGCCTCGCCACAGCTGGTGCTGGCCCATGCGTGTCTTCTTCAACTGGTCGAAGATGTCGCGAAGGGCCGACTGGCCTATGCGACGCATGCCGCGCGGCGTGAGCTCCATGCGCCGTCCCTTGCGCTCGACATACCCGGCTTTCTCCAGCACGTCGGTGACCTGGCGAAGCTGGTCCAGCGCCTGCCTGGCCTCCGGACCGAGCAGCTCCTGTGCCAGCGAGCGGTCGACGTCGTCGGGGCGAAAGCTGCCGCGCTCCAGCTGAGACTCGAGGCGGTCCATCTGCTGCAGTCGCTCCATCAGCCCCATCGCTTCGCCCATCGAGAGCGGGTCTTCGCCGAAGAACGGATAGCGCTCGCTCAGCTCGGACGGCGGCATCATCGCCTGCATGAAGCCCCCAAGTCGCGCCAGCTCGAGCCTCAGCGAGTCGTCCTGGAGCAGCGCGTCCATCATCTGGCGCAGCTCTTCGCGCGCCTCCGGGCTCAAGCTCTGGAGCAGCGATTGCATCTGCGCCATCTGCCTCTGCAGGTGCTCCATGAGCTCGTCGAGGCTGTTGATGCCGGGCGGGAACATGTCGCCGAACTTCTGCATGAATCCGTTGAAGTCAGGCGTGCGGCCCTCCATCCGCTGCTCGAGCATCTTGTTCAGGTCGCGCACCATGTCTCGGACGCGCGAGAGGTCCTGGCCCTGCATCTGCTGCAGCGATCCTTTGATGCCCTGGAACATCTGGTCGAGCACCTGCTTCTGCAGCTGCTGCATCAGCTCTTCGAACTTCTGGCGCGCCGCGTCGTCGACGAACTCGTAGTTCCGCAGGCCCTTGACCCGACCGCCGAGGTCGTCCGGCAGGCGGTCGAGCTGGTCGGTCCGCTGCCGCGCGATGCGGTCGAGCAGCGATCGACCTTCGGGCGTCGCCTCGTTCAACCGGCGCTCGATCCCGCTTCGCTCGGTGTCGATCACGTCCTGTACCTTCTGCCGCAGCTCCTCGACCGTCGAGTCGAGGTTGTAGCGGCCCAGCTCACGCTCGCGCGCTTCGCGAAGCTGCTTCAGCAGCTGCTCGAGACCCGGCATGTTGGGCGAACCCCAGCGGAGGAACCTCTGCAGCGCGGCGTTCAGGTCGCCGTAGTTCATAAGGTCGTCGCTCAGCGCGTCGAGCACGTCCCCGGCGTCGAGCTCATCAAGCTTCTGGGTTCCATCCCACCGCGAGTAGCGGAACTTCACCCGATCACGCTAGCAGGACGCCAACCCCCCAACGCTCTTTCGATCGCGCGCGCCGCTCGCAGCGCCACCAGGTCGTTCCAGCTGCGGGCGACTACCTGGACTCCAATCGGCATGTTCTCGGCCGATGTGCCGGCTCGAACCACCACGCAGGGGTTGCCGGACAGGCTGTAGGGGATCGTGTAGGTGTACTGGTGGTCAGGTGTAGATCTGGCGCGGTACAGGGGCGCGACGTCGGGTGCGACCGGGCTGAGCACGAGGTCGAACGTCGACATGAACGTCAGCACCGAGGTCCGGAAGGCGTCCCAACGGCGGTACAGGCGCTCGTGGCTCATGTGCTTGCGGCCCCAGTAGCCGAGCGTGACCTGCTCCGCTTCCGAGAGCCCCGGCAAGCGTTCCTCCGTCACCACGCAACCGGCCGCGCTCAAGGCCTTGGCGGCCGCGCGAACGGCGGCGGCGACGGCCGGGGTCGGCTTCATGAGGCCGTCGTCGGCGTACCAGGCGACCTTCAGGCCAGGCAGCTGCGGCGTCCGCTTGGGAAGCGGCACCGGAACGACGCCTGAATCGACTCCATCCGGTCCGATCAGCACCGGCAGCGTGAGCACGAGGTCGGAGACGTACCTCGCCATCGGCCCGACCTGGCTCCGCGGATCGCTGATCCCACCGGGAAGCCCGTAGGCGCCGGTCACTGGCACCATGCCCGCGGTTGGCTTCAAAGCGGCGATCCCGCAGTAGCTGGCCGGCATCCGGATGCTGCCGCCCGAGTCGCTCCCGATGCCGAGCGGCGAACCGCCGGCGGCGATTATGGCCGCCTCGCCGCTGCTGCTCCCTCCAGGCGAACGGTTGACGTCGTAGGGATTGCGAGTGCCGCCGTGTAGCGGGTTCCAGCTGTCGCTTCCGACGCCGCCCGGCGGGCAGTTTGTCTTGCCGATGAGGATTGCCCCGGCGCGCCGCATGCGCGCGACCACCGTCGCGTCGTGGTCCGGAACGTTGGTCCGGAGCATGCGCAGGCCCGCCGTCGTCGGCAGGCCCGCGGTGTTGAAGATGTCCTTGGCGGTGAAGGGCACACCGTGAAGGGGGCCCAGCGCGTTCTTTCGTTTGTTGCGGCGGTCGGCCGTCCGGGCTTCTTTGATCGCGCTCTCTGCGGTGGCGAAGACGACGGCGTTCAGGCGTGGATTGACGGTGTGGATGTGCTCGAGGTGCGCCCGCACGACCTCTACCGATGAGATCTGCTTGGACCGAATCGCCCGCGCCAGCCAGCCGGCTGACGCGCCGATGACGTCTCTCACGCCGGGAGATTAGTCGCTCCAGCGTCGAATTAAGCCGGCTAGACAGTATCTCCCGGCTTGATGTCGAGCACCTTCACCTGGTTGCCCACGAGCTCCTGAAGCTGGCTCGGGCGCCCGGCCAGGATCGGGAAGGTGCCGAAATGCATCGGCACGACTGTTTTGACGCCAAGCAGCGAGACCGCCTTGGCGGCTCGCTGGGGGCCCATGGTGTAAAAGCCGCCGATGGGCAAGAACGCGACGTCGAACTTGCTCAGCTCGGCGATCAGCGCCATGTCGCCGAAGACATCGGTGTCGCCTGCGAAGTAGATCGTGAAACCGTTCTCGAACTCGATCACCAGGCCCTGGGCATCGCCGCCGTAGACGATTCCGCCTTCCTCGGTGATGCCGCACGAGTGGACTGCCTGGACAAGGGTCACCTTGATCCCCTCGACGTCGATGGTGCCTCCCTGGTTGCCGGCGACGATTCTTTCGCCGTCGATCCCTTGCTTCGACCCGAGCCAGACTCCGATCTCGTGGTTGGTGACGATGGTCGGCTTGGTGCGGCGCGCGATCTCCAACGCGTCATGGATGTGGTCGAAGTGACCGTGCGTGATCAGCATGAGGTCGCACTTGTCGATCGTCTTGAGCGTGTCAGGCGTCGCCGGGTTGTTCATGACCCACGCGTCGATGAGGACATCCTTGCCTCGCGCGCTGCGAACCTTCCAGGTGCCATGACCGAGCCAGGTGAAGCTGACCTCAGCGTTGAGCGCCATGCGAACTCCCCTTTCTAGCGAGACCCCAGTGTCGAAAACGTGATTGTCCCACTTGATCGTTCGCGGCGGACGGCCATCAGCGCGGCGATCCAGATCGCAAGGATTCCCAGCACTCCCAGCTCGGCCATCAGGCGCAGCACGAGCAGGTTGGAGTAACCCGTGACGAGGAGCGTCTGCATCCGGTTGTGGCCCACACCGAGAAGGAGGTAGCCCGCCGCGACGAGCGCCAGCACAGTCCAGTCGCGTCGCCGCACTCCCCAGGCGACCAGGACGAGGATGGGGATGAGCAAGAGCACCAGGTGGGTGCCCCACGAATAGCTCGTGACAATCGGGGTCACGGCTACGACGGCAGCGGCCTCGAGCGCCCGCCCGCTTCTGCTGGCGGCCGGGGAGCGCAGCACGACAAATGTGACGGCAAGCGCGGCGAGCGAGATCAGAAGCGTGATCACGCGCGCGGCCGGCGGACTGCCGTGCACGACACCGAGAAAGGTGTCCGGTTCGAGCAGCCGGGTGATCGTCCCGCCCGGTGAGTGGTTCTCATAGAGACCGGTGCCCTGGCTGATCGATGGGAGGACCGAGGTCAGGTACTCGACGAGGTACTGCGGAGCCGCCAGGAGCAGCAGGCCCAGGCCCGTGATGATCGCCGCCGCCAACATCGACCACCGCCTGGCCCACAGGATGAGAAGCCCGATCGGCGCCTGGATCATCTTCAAGGCGACGGCGGCGCCCATGGCGATACCTCCCCACCACCAATCGCCGGCCCAGCTCCAAAGCCACGCACCGGACAGGGCGAGAAGCACGAGGTTGATCTGGCCTTCGTCGATGTTGCCGATGACGGGCTCGAAGCTGATGGCGACGAGCACCAGAAGGACGCCGAGCTGCCACTCGTCGACCTTCAGGGCGCGCAGTGCGCAGAGCACAAAGACGAAGAGAGACGCGTTGAGGACCAGGATCGTCGCGACGGTGATCGCGCGGCTGTCCACGGCGATCAGCGGTTGGAGAAGCCAGGCCAGCGGCGGCGGCATGACGTACTGGGGGCCCGTCGGCTCGAAGCAGCCGTACATCCGGCAGAGGTCGTATGGATCGCTGCCGTTGGCGAGCCGGCGGGCGGCGCGCAGGTAACTCTCCTGGAAGTCCCCGAGGTAGGCGCCAAACGCCAGCGGCTGGATGAGGGCCTGCCACAGGTAGACGAGGCCGATCGGCACACCGGCCAGGAGCAGAAGCAGGCTGCGAAAAGCGCGGTTGTCCAGGGCCTGGAGTCGAAGGGCGACCGGCGGGTTGGTCACGGTTTGCGAAACACCAGGAGGTGATTGAGGCCCAGCTCGAAGGTCGCATGCCGCTCGAGCACAAGGCCCGCGTTCTCGAACATCGCGATCGCATGGCGCGGGTCGAACCGATGGTGCTGTTCGTCGCGCATTCCATCGAGCAGATGGATCGCCTTCATCACACGCAGGAGATCGTCGACTGTGCGCGACGGCACGGTCACCACCAGGCGTCCGCCGCTGCGCATCTGGGCCGCACAGCCCGCGGCAAACGCGGCCTGATCCTGATCCGGGATGTGCTCGACCACCGCGAGAGCCGCGACCACGTCAAACGGCTCACCGCGAGGCATCGCGCTCGGGAAGGAGCCGTGGATATACCTGTACTTGGCGGTGCTCGTGGGCACCGGGTCCATGTCGATGCCGACGCCGCCGCTCAGCCGGTCGTCGAGGACTCGGAACAGCGCGCCGTCGGCGCAAGCGATGTCCAGGACGCGCGCGCCCTTTACGACATATGGCACGACGCGGCGCGTTCGCTCCCACTGAAGTCTGTAGTCAAGCCACTTCATAGGAGTTGGTGGCGGCACCCTACCATGCCCGCGTGGTGCTTCTGCTCAGACAGGTGATAGGGCGCCCTCTGCTCTGGTGGCTCATCGCAGGGGCGCTGCTCGTCCACGATGTGGCGGGCAACCTGCTTACGAGCTACCGCCCGGATGCGGCCTCCATCATCGAGGCCGGCCACCGCTGGCTGACCAACCCCGGAGCCATCTACGCCGACACGGCCAGGCACCTGGCGGAGACGGGACTCGTGCCGGTGACCGGTCTCATCCGTCCCCCGGCCGCCGCGATGCTCGCCGCGCCGTTTTCGCTCCTGCCCGGCTCGTGGCAGGTAGCGGCGTGGACCGTGGCCGACGCCGCCGCGGCGGTGATCGGGCTTCTGCTCGTACAGCGGTATATCACCCGAATGCCGTTGGAGCGCGCCGTCTTCTGGGCCGTTGCGCTCTACTGCCCGCCGCTGTACGCGGAGGTCAACGCCGGCCAGATCGGCGGTTTTGTCCTGCTGTTCGCCTGCGGCGGCCTGGTTGCCGTCGAGCGGCGCCCTGCCCTCGCGGGGGCGCTCGCCGGCGCGGCGGCCTCGCTGAAGCTCTATCCCGCGCTGATGGTGCTCGGCGCGCGCGCCAGATGGCGACCTTTCCTGATCGGCGCCGGAGTGACCGGCGGCCTGATCACTCTTGTCGCGTGCATCCCCCTCGGGGCGGGCGGGGCGTGGTTCTACGTGACCAACGTCCTGCTGCCTTCCTTGCGCGCGCCCAACCCGGACTGCGCCCAGACGTCGATCGCCACGCTTTTTGGGCGGTCGATAGGCGGCGATCCCTACCCGATCATCGAGCCAAACGATTCGATCGCAACACTCCAGTCGCCTCTTCATCTTGGCGCCCTGGCCTCAGTCCTGACCGTCGTCACGCTCGCGAGCGTGATCATCGCGGCGGTCGCCGCCGCCCGGGCGAGCGGCTGGAACCCGATGTACGGAATGGCCTTGGGGCTCGCCCTCGGAGGCCTCCTGCCGGGCGAGCTCAACGCCTACCAGTACCTGCCGCTGCTGCCGGTGGTCCTGCTGGTCACGGTCAAGGCGATTCGCAGCGGTCGGTGGAGGCAGCTCACGGGCATCGCGATCGGTCTTCTGATGTGGCTTCGCCAGCCGTGCCTCCTGCCGTTTCCCAACCTCTGGACGGTCGGCGCTTTGATCCTGTTCGGAGTCTGTGTCCTCGCGGCGCGCGACTTCCGCCCCCGTGCAGAGATCAGTCGCTAGGCGGGCGGACTCGGCCGTGGGATCCGTTCTGGGAAAGCCAGCTCGTCTTTTTGAGAAACTCGATGAACGCGGTCACCGACGACGGCAGCTTGCGCCTGCGGAGGTGAAGGATGTGCCAGTCGCGGCGGATTGGAAAGCCGCGCACGTCAAGCTCGACCAAGCGGCCGCTCGACAGCTCTAGCACGCAGGCGTAGCGAGAGATCACCGCCAGCCCGAGGCCAGAC